>Ga0315905_10000822_pt1 | contig 33932 bp, 9 predicted proteins | sample LakEriMetagenome_5_FD_203522 | JGI IMG/M metagenome (GOLD analysis project Ga0315905, IMG submission 203522) | Freshwater fungal communities from buoy surface, Lake Erie, Ohio, United States - Buoy 4 MA121 | ecosystem: Environmental > Aquatic > Freshwater > Lake | place: USA: Lake Erie, Ohio... | reverse complement strand
TCAGAATTCATTAAACTAAACTCCCCCATACCCGTCGGTTGTCGTACTATTTGTATTAGTGTGTGTAAACATGTGCTTGCGTGCAACACGGTAGCATCGCGCAAGCGTACCAGGTATCGTGCGATTCGCTACATGGATATCCAGTGCGCGGCCGGGAATAAGAGCAGTTAGTTCCGTAGCATGTGATGGTGTGTTGACCTTGAAATGCATTCAGCCTATGTCTAGCGCCCGAAATGGAGTTCTCGGTGAAGTCCCAGAGGCCTACAGTGCTGCTTTCGATCGACATGCAGCAATCGTACCCGCATCCTGGCGTAAGAATGTCTGGTTTGCACGGCCGTGATGGTTTATGGCCGGAGGAGAGATCCGTCAAGGATTGGCATCCACTTGCAACGGCAACATAGGTGTCCGACCCGCTGTGCGACTCAAACACCTCGATTCCACATGCAAAAGTGGTCTTGAGTGGCTCTGGAGCCACAAGAGCGTCAGAGTTGTTGGTGCAATTGATCCATGCTCCATTGACAAGGCGCACACCCAGGCGGCCGATTGACACATCCCGCAGCATTGGATCATGCGACGTGTTGGTTGTGTTGGAAGTATTCGTCATGTTAGACACATCTGCGAAGATGCACGTAGAGTTGGTAGGGTGATCCGCAAGTTGCGTCGGCCCAAGATCAGCAGTATATACAGCGTTTACCGGACGTTCAAATCGAAGGCGTCTTTCGCCGTGGGACCGTCTATCCACAAAGCAGGGAGGGCCATCTGGGGACAATGAGTGAATGGACACTGAGTTGGTTTCGGCCTCGACAGCGTACAGATGCTTCCCATCTGGACTGATGGCAGTGTCAACAGCAAGCTGCAAACTATCGACCGGCGCCAGAGGGTCTGGCCCATGCCCCCGGGCAGATACGTTAGCGTATTGCACATCTTGATGGGGCTGAACCATAAATACGTCGGTGTGTGCTGTCGCGTCGACATGCGTGCGCTCGGGCCTAAAAAGTGTGAGCGCGGATGGTAGGTAGCCGTATGCTGGAGTAACGGCTGCGGCAAAGCCACGGACCACGTATGCACGCTGCCCTTGGTAGCTCTGAGCCAATTCCACCCGAGCTCCTCGGCAAAGACTGGATTCATCCTCAATGTCGTCTTTTACGCTTGCGCATTTTGTCGATGGCGCTATCATCGAGCACGAGCATTGGCTGTCCAAGTGCTGGTGAATCGGGCACACAGACGAGGACGGCGTGTCGACCGCGCATGTTAGCGATGAAACCGAGAAAGGAAGTTGGAAGCTGGGCGGGTCGTCCGTCGAAAAGACTTTGACGCTGAACGAAAATGTTTCCGTGGTCAGCGCCTGTGGAAGCCTCGGTGCTCTATTCTGGCCGTCGTCTTCAAAAAAGTATGTGATATTCGCAGTGCCTGTTGCACCAGGAATCACGTCGAGTGAGAGACTTGTGAGGTAACTATCGTCCACCGACACCCTGGGCTGCGCGGAAAAGAGCATTGGGTTATCAATGTCGAGCACGTGAAACACCATCCTCTGCTTCAGGCAGTACGGCCCCGGATTTTTGCACATTTCATTGGCTGGTCCTGCCAGCAAATATGTGGAAAACGGGAAGATGTGTTGGGTCAGGGCATTCTCTTGTATCTCGACGTGCTGCACGTTCGACGCGAACATGGGCACGTCATTCAATGGATCTACTACCAGGAGCAAAATCAACGTGTCGCTGTAGTTTCGACCCCCATTGATGCTGTCGCCATCGTCGGTCAATGTCACATGCAATTCCACAGGCCCGAATGCATCTGCAGCAACAGTAAACTCCAGAACGCCACTGTGTGATATCCTAGGCTCCCCGCCATCAGCAAACATTTGAGAGTAGTTTGTTGCCACAGAAAATGTAATGCTCTGGCCGGGCTCTGTGTTGAATGTGGTATTATCGGAAGTGATGTTGCTCACTACCTGCTTTGAAAAATTGCCAGAATCCTCCAGCACCTCGACTCGGCTGAACTCCAGAGTGAAAGATGGTGCCCGGTTTACTGGCACAATCTTGATCGCGAATTGTAGTTCTGTCGAGTTCAAGGCATCACCAGCAACCAAAACGGCCAGTAAGTCTAGCCTTGCTTGATCGTGGTCTCGCGCTGCCCGGCAAAAGCTTAGACTGTGCAGCTCCTCGCATCTTTCAGTATCCGGTAGTAGAAAGGTCATCGATGGGTCCATTTTCGGGTTGGGCACTTGAGTCATATCGATCGTACCTGAATCTTTTAGCGAGACACGGAAGCGGGCTTCCCCTACGACCAGCCACCTGGCTTCAAACTGCAATGTTCCTGTAGGCGTGATGCTCGGCAAGACTTTGAAGAGCATGCTAGCTTGCACCGGGTCCAGAGGCTCGACAGTAAATATTCCGCTCTGATGCTCGCAAGGCCCTGTGCCGCACAGGCCCTGCACGCTCAGTTGACCGGGTCCACCGCCGGGAAGGGGTCCGTCCTCATAAGCACCCATGCTGATGGTGGCAGCAAATTGAACGTGTTTCTGCGTCATATCCTGGGTTGGATTTGTAAGATGTCGGCAACTGGGCTGAGACAGAGGGGGAATCCAAGATGCCGATGAACTCGCTTCGCATGCTGTGTCCTGGCCTGTTATGACGTGTACAGTGGACAAACTGAAGCTGGGGGGGTCATTCTTGGGCCATACTCTCACGGAAAATATAACATTTGCATCCCCGAAACTTGGGAATGTGTCTACGCCTCCGCGATCTATCCCTCCACTGTCCTTGATTTTCAGAGAGTACGTGACGGAGCCCCACTTGTTAGGATTTGGAACCAAACGAATGCGTGCAATTCCCGAGGTGCAACTAGGGCCCTCGACGCAATCAACAGCTGCGCGGTCGAACAGATCCGAGTCTCCTCCTGTTCGCGCTAAAGTGAAAGTAACTTCCTGATTTTCCTCTGACCACCCACCCTTACTCACGTTCAGGGCAAAGTGCTCGATGAACAGCCCCGCGTCCTCGTATGTTTCGATCTGAGCAGAGGCGATAGAGGCCAGCTGAAATGACGGTTGGTCATTGATGGGCCTTACCCAGAATAGAAAGTTCTGCGCCTGCGTTTTATTGTCTGGCGCAGCTCGGCACCTGAAATACTTTTCCCCAGGCCCTTGCAAGCTTGTGCTCAACAACACGAGTCCATGTCTGTCTGGCGCTAACTGGAAATGCCAAGATCCGTTCACAGAAACCGTGAAATTTGATGACCCGATATTCGTAAACAGCCGATTGAGACCATCCTCTGCAAAAAGACCCAAGATTCCATCAGCATTTTGCCTCGTCCAAGATACATTTTGAAGCAACATAGCCATGTCCGTCTGGTCAGCCACGACTGTCTGATCGAGAATCCTTAAGTCTTGAGTATCGCGAGGTATTTGCGACGCTACGGCGTGCAGCAGGAGCTTCAATCCCGGCACCTGTAGTCCAGAAGTCCAGCCACCCGCCGTTTCTGGCAGATTACCCTGTCGTTTTTGACTGCAAGTTAGCACGGCAAGAAGGGCAAAATTGTAGTCAATGCTTGATTGTAGTCAATGCTTGACTGACTAAGTAACCCTTTCCAACGAGTTTAGCATAGAAGTATGTGTCATGCAAACTGTCGTGTGTCGTGTGTCTGGTCATGTCTCTCCTTTTCGATCTCTGTCCGTCTGTGAATCAATGCAAGCACACACATACATACACACCCATTCAAACGATGTAAACTTGCATATAACAAAAACACTGTCAAACGAACATACCAGGAGCTGCACATGGCCGGTAGCATCATCTTCATCAAGAGTATACAAAACAGTGGAGAGACTGTGCGTCAAGAAATCTTCCACGGTGACTGAGAACATGGCAGAATAGGAACGATTGATCCCCCCTCGGGCCGTGCCACCATTATCAAAGAGGGTTAGATTGAAGATAGCCTTGCCCGAGCTTGCGTTTGGAAATTGGCATTGATACATGCAGAGTTTATCATCCGCGGACCCGCATTTTTCTGAGCATGCTCTGCACCACGTATCACTACAAGAACTCTCCACGAAAACGGCGTCAAGTGTCTCAAAGCTGATTTGGGGCGGACTTCGGCTGGTGGAAATCTCAAAAGTCAGCCTGCCGTTTCCATCAAATTGTGGCAGCTCCTTGAACAGCGAAGCTTCCCCAGAGACCAATTGCATGTGAAAGGTGAGTTTTTGGAACTCTAAGGGCCCTGCAGACATGTTGGAAGCGACAGTGTCATTGAAACGGGGGAAGTCGTGACACACAAGTGCTTCAGAGAAGAGCAACGCAAAGGAAGGAGCCGTATTCACAGCCGCAACGTGAATGTGCATGACATGTAGGCTAGAATTGAAGAAGCCATCATGTGCACTCCCGCCGTCATCCTGCACCCAATCAGACAAACACAAGTGAGCCTGGGGTACTGTGAGCAAGGAGCAATAATGCAAGATAAAAGACCTGTAGATAGAAGTGCACGTACGCCTCTCCGTATTGATGCTGTGCGGTACGGAAGGAAATTGAGGCATTACTGTTGTTAAGCCACTGTATGCGGGGTAGCTCCTGAAACAGCATCAGCTCCGGCGATTCAATCTCGATGCGTGCAATGACAAAAGAGAGGGCCTGTGCTTGTTCGTGGGAGTGACTGGAGCCTTGAGAAATGGAGAAGATATGCACAGACGACTCGTAAGAGGTGTTGGTGTACTCATCCTCGAGCACAGTTATGTTTGTGAATGTGAAGGTCGGCGCGTCATTGACGGCGGTGACTTGAAAGCCGAGTGTTTTGTATGAGGACGCAAAGGATCCGTGCGAGCTCGCCCCCCAGCAGTCGACCAGACTGACATTGCAAGCAATGAATCCTGCCGCGTTATGCGCGGTCTTGAAGACCAGCGTTCCGTTTGCATGCAAATGTGGTGCAATGTCAAAGTAGAGCAGCAGCTCATCGCTGCAGTTGCTGACAACAAATGACAAACACTGAAATGCCTCGTTTGCAGCGCCTGCTGACACGTTGATGGCAACCTGTTGCACATAAAGGGGGGAATCCTCAAGCACCGACATGGTGGCTCCTGCTGCAAATCCCGACCTCGCAACTGAACAAATTTGATGGAAGCCTGTGGTGCACTTCCTCAAAACATCACCCCAGGCTGTGGGAACTTCGAAAAAGTCTGGCGCTAACCCAATCACCATTCCAGCTCCATGCTGCCACATCACCACGCTAGCCCCACCTGATCCTGACTGGTAATACACGGTGGCAGAGGCGGGGAGTGAAGAAGTCGCAAGACAAGAAATGCCATTTGCGGTAGGCAATGAAGTATGTCCGAAGTCACATATTGCCGTTCCGGAAACCTTGCTTGTGGTGGTGCATGTGCTTGCAGTAAGAGACCACCCGAAGACGCCGTTCAGCAGAGATCGGGATTTTGAGTTGCCTATGTCGGCGACCACAAGCGTTCCGCCAGAGCTCACGTAGGCTGCCAGCGAGGATCGCTGCCCAGAAGTCAAGCTTATTGACCCTACTTCTTGCTCTGGAATCACGACGAACCCAGGAGCTGGTGAATCGGACAGGAGTGAAATCAATATCGAAAGGCTGGATATTGAGGAGACCGAGGACGAACCGATCGCATTTCTCATCATTTCCCCCTCTCTTGACACGTCGATATAGTTACCATCCATCAAAATCAATCCAGTGCCTAACGCTGCCGAGTAAGGCTGAGAATCATCATTGATGAGGTCGAAAGACGGGGCATCATTCACCGGCACAATCTCCACGGTGAGAAACTGGACGCTGGACGTGGCGATGCCCCCGCTGGTGTTGCCTTCACAGTCTATAAGCGTGACATTGTACTTGATAGACCCGAAGTAGTCGTGAGCGGGAGTGAAAACAAGTGTTCCGTTTGCATCTATGTGCGGGGCTATGTCAAACGAGGTCGTGATTGATAAAGAGCCGCTCTCGCAGCTCTCAAAAGCGATCCACTCCAAGGCATTCCCGCACGCACATGTCAACGGAGGTAACAGCGGGCGCAGTCGCGTTGCAGCCGCAGGACACAACTGAAAGGTCAAGCACTGATGGTTTTCGTTTGCAGAACCCGCAGAAATATTGAGAGCCAGGAAACGCGAGAAGTTAGCACTGTCTTCCAGCACTATCACGATGTCTTGAAGCAAATCAAACGATGGGGCGTCATTGACTGGCACTATGTCAATTGAAAACTGTGTTGGAAGGGATGTATTCCAGCCGCCCCGCTCCGACCCTCCGTCATCTACCAGAGTGACGTTGTACTTGACTGAGGCATACTCATTTCGAGCTGGCTTGAATATCAGTGTGCCATTGGTTAACAGATGAGGTTGGACATCAAAATGCCGTATAGAGTTCTCCGTGATTGCAGTCAGTATGAAGGTTAACGTTTGAGTCTGCTCGTTCGGGCCTGCTGTCACGTTGACGGCAAGGAGATTCGAATAGAGCGGTCCATCTTCCAGTACTGTCACGGTATTTGACAGGAGATTAAATGATGGGGCATCATTCACACTGAGAACAAAGATCTGGAAAGGTCTAGTCATGCGGTCGACGCCCCTGCAATCTCCTCCGTTTTCAGTGCCTCCGTCGTCTACAAGAGTAACGTTGAGCGAGATGGCTCCAAAAAAGTTTGCACTTGGCTCAACAAACATGAGCCATGAGTTCGCATTTGAAAGGTTGGTCTCTGACGTAGTTGGCAACGTCAATAAGCTGCGCGACCCGTTTGCGTCAGTTGACACCTCAAAATGCAGAATCTGAGAATCTTCCATCGCACTCAGCACGCCAGCGACCACATTGGAAGCTACAGAAAGGTTTCTGCCACCTTCATCTTCAATCACTGTAGCATTGGGCATAAGTTCGAATTGGGGCTCATCATTTACAGCCCGGACGACCAAAGTAAAGATTACGCTGGACATGTTCACCCCACCATACTCAGTGGGGCCATCATCAATAGCAGAGACATTGAAAGTAAAGTTGCCATTGCGATGGGGGTGAAGTGCAAAGTCGAGCCTCGAGCTGTTGGTTGCGGCGCCGATCATTTGTGCTTGAATGGACGGAAGGACCCGGAACGCCGTGGCATCGCCGTCTAAGAGGACCACGCTAAATGACACATTTTGCGTAGTACGGTCGCTCTCTTGTGACCCGGCTGTAATGTCAGTAACAAAGCGAGGAAAGGTCACGATGTCGGGGGGCGTCACAAACACCGCATGCTGCAATGTAAGCCGGGACGAGTTGCTGCAAGGGAAATCTTCGTCCAGGTCCACCAGCTCTGGAATCGAAAACTGAGGCGGTCTGTTCACTGCAAGTACACGGACTTGGAAGGGGCGCGAAAAATTGCCGCCTTCAAGAATCAGCTCAAACTCAACCAATCCTGAGAATCCGTCCCTAGTCTCCAATGAAAGCGAGCCGTTGCCTCTGCACGGTGATGTTGTCTGCTCGATCATCCATTCTCCGCTGAGAAGCCAGCACGAGAGCCGAAAGTCTACGGTCACGTTAGGACCTGAAGCAAAAATGCCACCGTCAGTCCCATGGATCCACTGGCCGCCATCGGGAAGGTATCGGAGTGGTTTCACAATCATCTTTACCAGAGGCTCGCGCTCGGAGCTGAGAGGGATGTTAGCCGGGGGCACAAGGTCTGTGACAAGGTTGCTTTGCACGTATGGGCTTCCTGAAGGGTGGTGGGTTTGGACGACCGTTACTTCGGTCATCGAGAGATTGAAACGCGGGGATGTATGCATCTGAGCGTCTGTGAGAAAAGCTTCGGAATTGATGGTGGCGTTCTCGCCCACCACTTTGCGCAATGCTGTCGTTAAATTGGACATGGCGGCAAGAGTCCTGATCAATGCCTCGGTTGAAAAAGCCCCCACTTGCACGCTGAAGTATGATGCCGCCAGCAGTTGGCGCCTGCGCGTTGACGAGCACTCCGCCTTCAGCACAAGGAAGAGCTCAGTCGACGTTTCTTGCGCAATTATGCGGCGAATAAAGTCTTGGACGGACTGGTGTGTCAGAAGCAGTGAGGTATCAAGGAAAATTTCAATAGTGACGTAAGATTGTATCACGACAATACGCAAAATGCGCACAACAGAGACATTGGCGCCGCCATTGGCCTGTCCTCCATCATCAACCAGCGTTACATTGAATTGTGCTTGCCCGTAACGTGCATCTAACAAAGAAAATTCTAGGAATCCACTCTCGTTGATGCGCGGTGCAACCGAAAACAGGTCAGACGAATTATTGCTGTTGATAGCCGTAAATCCGGACGCAGATTCTGATTCTGTAATGATTGCGACTGTATCAACCAAAAATGTTGCACTCTGCCCTTTCTCGGGGTCTTGACCACTCGTATTTATCCTCCCCTTGAAAATGTTGAAGGCAAAAGCCGGCACGTAGCTGTCACCACTTCCCTTTCGCACCAGAATCTTCTCTTCACAGCATGTGGCCCTTCCCCCGTTGCCGACCGCGTCAACACATGAGCACTTGGTGTCATTAGCCTGTGGACATACATCGAACGATGGTCTTTGGTTGACTGCCAAGACGCGTAAACGTAGACGGAATGCACTGCTGAAATCCACCCCGGTGTTGAGAGTACCGCCATCGTCGAACAAGGTGACGTTGTACGACAATTCTCCATTCTCACCCATCGCAAGGCACAAGGAAAGATCGCCGCTAGCCGAGACATCTGGACCGGCGTCCAACAGTTGTTTGTTACTACTATTCTCCTCAGCAATCACGAACGAGAGGAGCTGGTCACGCTCATCTGCTGCATTGCGCTCCGAAGCGAGGATCTGTGTGATGAATGCTGGAATGGCGCCCCCGAAGTTGCAGCCTGAGACATATCCGGGGCATGAGATGCAATCTTCTCTGAATTCGAGTTTCACTGTACACATACCGGGCGATGCATCTGTTGACGGGCTTGCCGTGGTATTTGAGGCATCTGCGGTACTTGCCAATGGATAGCACTCTTCACTACAATTAACTGAGAACATGTCAGGAACATGGCTGGACGACAGCTTGTGCGAATCATTCAACGGACACCTGACCCTGAAAGCTGGGGCGTCATTGACTGGCACGATGTGTATAGAAAAGAAAGCGTTGCCAGAGGTGTCGTTGCCGCCTCCTAGAAGCCCATTTCCGTTGTCCTGCAAGACCAGAGAGAAGTTAAGGCGACCGTTCATGTCTGCCCTTGTCTTGAGGGACAGCTCACCGAGCGACGACACGGTAGGCGGCTCGATGAAAACGGACGAATTTGTGTCACCATACACAAAGAAAGTGACATTTTGTAACTTTTCTTCCCAGTCGTAGCCCTGAGATGATGAGAATGTGAGGCTGGGGTCCGGGCCCTTGGAAATGTCCCTGACGAATGAAGAAAGGACACACCCCTGGTTGCACTCATCTTCCAGCAGGCGAACATGAGATACATTGAGAACAAAAGTCGGTGGGTTGTTCACAGGCACAATTTCCACAGTAAAATTCACAGACGTGACGAACGATCTGTTGGCAGCACTTGAAAATTCGGTCTTTTGCACCGTCACAGACGTGTTGCCGTGCACAAAGGGTCTCACTTTGAAAGAAAGCGTGCCATCCGAAGAAACCGTAGGGGGATGGAGGGACGAAAAATAAGTATCGTCATAAAACACTTCAATGGAGATCAACTCTCTTTCGTCCACTCCAAAGCTTGCAGAAAAATCTGGTTTCATGTTGGTGATGAATGGCTTGAAGATGAACAGCCTGAGGATCTCTGAGTTTTCAAGCACTGTGAACACGCGACCGATGAGCTCTGGAGGAATTCCCTTGTAAGAGCTAGGGCTCGCCGATGCTTCAAGGGTGTAGCTGTAGGTTTCGGACCGATCAACTCCTCCATATTCGGTGCTTCCATCGTCCTTGAGCGAGACAGAAAACACAAAGAACCCACTTGCCGGTGACATGAAAGAGAGCGAGCCGTTAGCATAGATTCTCAGGTCCATCCGCGGTTGGCAGGACCCGCATGCTACTTGGAAGGACACGTTCTGCGATGCTTCAGAAGGGACGCGGAGTCCATCTTGAGAGATTCCTTCCCAAACGTAATCAGCCCAATTAGCTACCATTACCCGCTCTCCTGATCCTTCAGAGTATGACACAACAACGGACGAGCCCTGAAAAGACGGGCGTTTGTTGATTTTCACGAAGTTGAAGCTCGCTTCGTTGCTTGTGAGCTGCCTGTAGATGGACACATATGTCTCATTGCTTGAGTGTGCTTCTTGTAAATCTAGCAAACTCAAAATAGTCTTGAAATCTACCCATGTCGTCGTGGAATCCCAAACAGGGGGCTTGCAGAAGATGAGAAATGTGCTCAATACAAGCCCAGATGTCCAGCATGGGGGGCTCGTACAATTATTAGTCGGTGCGCTTGCAGCAAATGACGCGTTAGTATCATTTGTTGTGCTTGCAGCTAAGGACGCGTTGGCAGTGAGTTCTGAAAAGTGGCATCGATAACTGCGATGCTGATCAAAACCAAAGCCGCGCACGGTAATCATCGGGCTCCGCGGCTCAAGGTCTTTATCTGGCCCGCCACCATTCAGCCCACCAAGTCTATCACCGTAGCCTGGCGCGTGCGAAACCCATTCAGGATACAAGACCATCTCGAGGCTCTGACATTGCATACCAGCAGACACGAATGCATGCTCGGGACACGAAGCCATCCTCAGGCTTTGCAGAATTGTCGCCGATGACACTAGCACCAATCGAACATGTCGGTCATGAGGCGACCACGTCGGGGATCGACAAGTCAGCCTTTCTAACGAAACGACTGTCGCATTTACAACCCTGTCCTCGTCAACTAACAAGTTGTCTCGATGGACGAAAAAACAGATGTATTTTTCTGTTGGGTGAAATCCGTATCCGTCTACTGTGATGTTCTCACCACCGCGACTGGAGAATGTTGAGCGAGGGAGGGATGGTGCCGATGCTGTCACACTAAACGCTTGGGAAGGCGTTGATATGTCTTCAATGTGACCTGTGTCGAAAATTGTCAACTTCAACTGGTTGCTCAAAGGAAACGGCCAGGGTGGTATCTTGCAGAGAATGCGAGTCGAAGAGTCGGGTATATTTGCCAAAGACACTGTGTTCGAGTAAATCGACGGGCCCGAAAACTGACAAGAGTAATTCCTTTTCAAATCCAGTCCCCATCCCGTGATGGTGACATAGATACCGCCGGGCGCTTCGAAAGTCGTTGGGACGCTCAGCGCCGACGCCCACGATTGCAAAAACACAAACGAGCATGCCGCAAGGCTGCTGGCCGAGACGCAACCGACTGTGTCTCCTTCGGTATTCGATCCATTGGTGAAAGCAACGGTAAGCATTCCCTCACCTCGAGTGATATTGATGGCAGTTCTTCCCTGAACCGGTCCAGCCACAAACGATACCCCCCAGGCGTCAGCCCCACCAGGTGTAATGCACTCCATCAGCGTGGAGTTGATGACAAGAGCAACGACGGTGCGCACTGGCATTGAGGGGGCCGGCGTGGAGGTTGAGGGAGCCGGCGTTGAGGTTGACGGAGCCGGCGTGGAGCTTGAGACAGCCGGTGTGGACGTTGACGGAGCCGGCGTTCTGGTTGAGGCAGCCGGTGTGGACGTTGAATTGGAATCTATCAGAGGTAGAGTTGCAGTGAGCTGATAAAATGTGCAGTAGTAGCTCTGGCCTGTCGCCTTGAATCCGTATCCTTGCACCTGCACTGTGGTGTTACCAGACGCAGGCCCCATGCGCGGGGAGACACTATCCCATCCCTCCGTCAGGGTGAATCGTAGGTCGGAAGCTGTGTCGTTGCCTCCATAACTTACCTGCACTAAGCTGGTGTAGTTGTAGACAAGATCAAAATCAACAACCTGCGCTGGGTACGCCCAAGTAGGAGTTGAGCACGCAAGACGTTTGAAATTGCCCTCATCCTGCGGAGCCTCGGTCACTGCCATGTCTTTATCTCGTGTAAAGCGGCAAAAATACTTTCGTTGGTGCATAAATCCAGCTCCGATGACGACGATGCGGCTGCCATACTTGGCGGGAGCAATACTCAGATCTTTTGCAATCCACGAAGTTTCAATCCCAAAAGGAAGCTGGTTGCCCGCAATGACCTTTAATGATGATATTTTCACGACTTTGACGGCATAGTATCCTCCAGCAACATCCCATTCCGGAGCAATACACCGCACATGCGTTGTATTCAACGGTTGTATTGTGGCAGACGTAGAATTAAACAGTGAATTTCCAAATAAACATGCATACTCGGCTGCAGGATCAAAGCCGGATCCGAACAATGTAAGAGATTCGCCGCCCTGAGCCAACACTGAGGTAGGCGTGACCGAAAACACGAAATCATAGAATTCAATTGAACAAGTCATTCGCGAATTGCAAGTCCCAGCTTTTGCGCCATCATTTGTGAGCGGCAAAGGAGATATTGTCGGGAGAGGGATCGGCGGGTTAGATCCTGCATAGGTCGCAAGGATCGTGATATCAACTCTCCTCCCATCTGAGGCGAATTTGGAGCCCCAGGCAGGAGTCAAGCAGGAAAGCCTTGTGTGATTGATGACGGTTGCCGCTGTCATCATGGTTGAGGGAGCCGGCGTGGAGGTAGACGACGTGGTGGGCTCTAGGGTAGTAGTGGACGTAATGGGCTCTGGGGTAGTAGAGGACGTCGTGGGCTCTGGGGTAGTAGAGGTTGAGGGAGCCGGCGTTGAGGTTGACGGAGCCTCCGGAGTAGTAGTGGACATGATGGGCTCTGGGGTAGTAGAGGTCGTGGTCGGCTCTGGGGTAGTAGATAGGGGTCCGTCTATAGTAGCGTAGCCAAAGACACAAGTGTAATCGCTGGCCTCAGGGTCAAACCCGTAGCCATTCACGATCACAGTCTGTCCACCACTTGCAGCAGCGGATGGGTTCGAAATGTTTGAGCCAGCCTCTACTGTCTCCCATCCCTCTCTCAGAAAGAATGGGGCAAGAATAGGCTCAGAACTGCCAGTGACAAGTACTGTCCATGCTGCATCATCTGCTGCCGTCTTTGCAGTCACGCTGAATCTGGCAAAAATCCGGACCTGTGCATAAGGCACGCTGCACTGAAGTTCTTGATACGACTGGCCCGGCAGAATGGCCCCAGAATAAAGAAGATAAGCGTCAGATGAGACGTACGACCCGTTGAATTCGAAATTGCAGGCATACAACATGGCCTGGGACAATCCTGCAGCGCCCACCGAAATCATGCTCCCTCCTTTTGCTGGTGCTTCTGAGACACTTGCGGTTACCCATGACTGTAAAAACGTCATATTTGCGCCAACATCTAGCTCAGTACTTGTAATTATACGCCCGTCAACGGTCTCCCAAAGCTGCAGCATAATATTCTCTCGTAAGCCTGTGAGGCTGAAGTTCAAGACTGGTGTCACACAGCTGATGCGTGTCGTTGTGCCTTGAGATATCGAGTCGAATGTGACGCCACCCGAAGCATGGGCTATTCTGCACGTGTAGTTAGCCGCCGGGTCAAATCCGAAACCTTGTACATGATACACGCCACCTGTCGCCTGTAGTGCTTGCCCTGCGGCTGGAAACATATTGGACCACGAGATTATAAAATGTATGGAGCACCGTAGCTCCTGTGCGCATTTACTTGTGTTTATCCCGCCTGCAGTATAGGGCACCACGCTTGAGGCATCTTGAACCACCAAGTTCACTCGCCCGCCCGGATAGTGGAGCCCCCACGCTGGAGTCAAACACAGCAACAAGCCTGTCGAAATGACGATGGCAGTGGAATTGAGAGAAGCCGTGATGGTGACAGAGGTATTGTGCGTCAACACATTCACGGAAGGTCGATTGAAAATGCAGATATATTGGGACACATTCAAAGCGAATCCATACCCGTGAATTTCGACCTGTGAGCCGCCAGAGGCCAAGTCCGAGGGATCTGAGATATTCTCTCCGGAAACCACGTAATCCCACCCAGCTATGAACTCAAACACATCTGCACCAGTCCCACTTGCGCCGATGTATTCAACGAGAACTTGATGGCCACTCTTGACTAACTCGATCCTAAATTCAGCGTTCATTCCAGAGTACGGAAATGCCGGTGTCAAGCAGCTCCCGCTATCGTAGAATCCAGGTGGGTCTTCGATCAAGTTGAGGACGCTGGATAGTCTGATGGTTTTTGCATCGTGATCGCCGTGCGTGAAATTACTCGTGTTTGCTGTAAACACGCAAAAGTGGGCCAGGTTATTGTCAAAGCCTGATCCTGACACCGTGATTGGAGATCCGCCTTTAGCGGGGCCTTTGGAGACATCCTTGCGCGCCCATGCAGAAGCAAACCGAAAAATGATTGAGTCGCTGATGACACCGCGTACCGTATCACAGTACGTCACATTGTGAAATGTTACAGGACGTTGCAGGGTGAAATTGCAGTCATTGGCTTTTCTAGTAAGCGCTGGAACTGTGCAAGTCATCGTGGTGTGTGACGTTGGCGTAGTTGGAAGCGACGCAACGATTTCGAGTCCGGAGTCGAAGACGCATGAATAGTTTGATCCTGTGTCTAATCCATATCCATGCAAAGGAAGCTCGCCACCTCCCCGTACGTCTCCAAAGAGGAGAGCACCAGGAGCTGGGTACCAGACCTGAACGAAGATGATTGAACATCCGTCGTCCCACGATGAGGGGCAGGTCTTGAGCTCTGCACCACCACCTCGATAACTCACTACATCCATGCCATTGTGGATGTCCAGTTGAATGCGGCTAGCATCTGCCACAAATTTCGAGCCCCATGCGGGCGTCAAGCACCGTATTTCCGTGGAAGAAGTCACGTTTGCCCCTGTTGTCAGGGTAGCAACCCAGGTCGTGTTCGTCGTGTTGTCAGCTGAGGGCTTTCGAAAAAGACAGGAATAGTTTGAGGAGCCGAACTTAAATCCGTACCCGTGAATGGTGATAACGTCGCCACCCTTGGATGTCGCCTCCATGGGAATCCCGTTTGCAAAATCCCAGACTTCAAGGATGACGAAGGACGTAGAATTGACGCCGACAAATGGAATACTTTTTGCGTGACGCGTGATGCTCAAATCCACCGACCCAGCTTTATGCAACCACGCACCAAGGTGACACAGCAAAGTTTCTGAGTCAATCACTTCAGCACGGAGCGTCATGTTGTAATTCTCGGCGTGGAGTTCACAGAAAATTTCTTCGCCAAAGCCTCCTCCCTTGATTTCGATGACCGACCCACCTGAGGCGAGAAATGACGTTCCGTTCACTGATTTCCAGCCAGGAAAAAATTGGAAGGTAAGCAATTGATCCGATAAAGCACATGGAGGCAATGTGGGCGAGCTAAATTCTTCGCGAGCATAGACCGTGATGTTCTGGTCAGCATCGTGCAGCCATTGAGGCAGTTCGACGACAAGAATGTTGCCAGATAAGGGGTATACGGGCTTCGTCTCAATCCAATAGCCGGGTGCACTGAAATTGAGGATATACCTCCGATTTGTATTTAAGGCTGCCACATTTAGAGTCAGAGTCTCATTATCGGTATGGGCAAAAATGGACGCATTCGACAAACGCATATTCAGCCAGCACATTTGAAATCCAAAGAGTGTTTCTCTCCATTCTGCCCCGTCATCCCTTTCCGTATGAACCCAGCTGAAAACATCAATTTCACTTTGAGCCCATGCAGCTGAAGCATTTTCAGTCTGTGCTGACCCATACGCCACATGATCTCCGTAGGTTGACACGTTCCAAATTGTAGAGTTTTGGTGCGGTATCGCAGATGAATCGTAAGAGGGTGTTGCCGAAAAAAGATGCAGATTTCCGTCGATTCGCACATACGCATACGCATCAGACGACAGATCGTGCTGTGTGTTGAAGCTGATGAGTCCGTTATCTTGCGTCAAGTTAAAGATGCTGGCGACTGCCGTGAGTCGAAGGAGCTTGACAGAGATCCACGACTGTCCCGCTCTGGAGAAGTTACTGATTCCCGTAAAATACAATTTCCAGGATGGCGCTGTCCAGATTATTTGCATTGACCGGCTCGCAGCGAAGCCATGCACGTACACAACTTCACCAGCATACAAGGTGCTAGCCAGCACGACAGCATATTGGTGATTTGGTGTAAAGCCGGCCCCTGACAACGTTACGTTTGACGCGCCCCTTGCAGGGCCTATCGTCGGATTGATACCTGCGTCCCATACCTCCAAAATGCTTAGTTTTATCTGAGACACATTCAGCTGGAAGGTGACCTCCTTACAAGGCCAGCCGAGGCATGCTCTACAACTGTCTCCAGAGCATCGGTCTTCATAGAACCCTGTAAGGCTGAAATCTTTTCGCGCCTTAATGGGTGCCAACGACACCAGTGACTCATCGGCGCTATGCAGCACGTTGACGTTCACAACTGTCTGACTGGACTTCCACAGGGGAGTCAGGCACCATGCCAGGCTACTGTTCACGACAGTGACTTCTGTAGTTTGGCTATGGCCACCAGTGGAACCAACAAACTGACACATGTACGCTCCTTTCGAGTGGTTAGAGATGCTTAACAAGACAAGATCTAATTGATAGCCCCCCTTTGCATACACGTCAGACGGTGTCTTGACTCCTGACCAAGAGCCCTGCATCCAAAATTCACCAGCGAGGTCAGTGTCTGCAACAGGATCCAAGCCTGTTCCGTCGAGCTTTGTGATGCTGATGTTTACTGCACTGACGTTTGTTGCCTGAGTGTAGAAGAATGACAAAAACTTTGAACTCGAATGATGTGGGTAGACATGCAGCTCGCGGCCGTCTTCAAGTACATGGAACCCTGAATCATCGACGATTATCATCCAGGTCCTCTTTGTATTTCCTAATGCGTACTTTAGCTTGTAACGTTCATCGGGGGTCTTGGATTCAGCTAAGGAGCCATTGATGTTGCACGTCAGCCATATTTCTTCCAGGTCTGGTTGAGGCCAGAATCGAAACAGGATGTCTCCCTCCTTGTCACGCCAGTCGACAAAATATTCTCCTGAGCCGGTGATCTCCCATGTCGGAACAGGTAGACGTTCAAGACTGACATGGACAACACTTTGTCCATGGGGCCATGATGGCGAGAGACATGCTATCGCGTGCGCAGCATCGACGAGGTCAAGACCGACTGCAAATGCGCGGGTTGGTTTGGACACGGCCCGGATGTTAACGCCAGATTCGAACACACACGCGTAATCCGTGTATTGAGGACGCGTGACATACCCTATACTCCCTGGACGCCATCTTGGCGACAAAAAGGAGACAAATGTGGCTGGGACAGTTGACCCCAGCTCAGTTTCGGCCTTAATCACCGCACCAGGCATCACAGAGATAAAAGCGTCAGACAAATCTTCGCAATAGCTGCCTGAGACGTGTACTGTGCTGATCTTTTGTGTGACCGATACATCACTGGTACTGCTCGATGTGTGCGAAAATGAAGAAAATCTTGCATAATGACCATAGACATGCAGCTCGCGACCGTCTTTAAGTACATGAAATCCTGCATTGTCTACTTTTATCGTCCAGGTCTTTTGTGCGTCTCCAAGCGAGTATGGGAACGCGTAATAATCTTGACAGATGCTGCCCGTACAAGGGAGGGAGGGGTATGCAGCGCCTCCGCTGCCCCCTAGCGTGCACCATGAGACACAAGGGCCGGCGCCAAGTGCCGCATACTGCTCCACGTTGTAGCAGACCTGGTCATTTGTAGAGCTTCGGTATGGAAAAGAGTCAGGGCAGGCTTGCGTGCCACTGACGTTGTGAGTCAACTCAATTTCATTGCTGGCTGGTCTAGCCGTAAATCGGAATAGGAGATCCCCATTGATGCCGAGCCAGTCGACAGAATAATTCCCCGAGCCCGTAATTTCCCAGGTTGTCGCGGCTCCACAGGCCTCAAGCTGCTGTGCGTCCTGCGCGTATTTCACTCCGGCATTGCTAATGACAAGAAAGGTTCGAGTCTGCCCTTTTAATAACGGGATCAGAGACGACAATTTCAAAGTGTAGCGCAGGGATACCGGAACTATGATCTCCTCCGCGGAAAGGTCGGAAGAGTATGTAATCCTCTCGCATATCCCTCTTGCAACAGAGGTGCTCCCTGACCTTGTTCCCCAACCAGGGGGACTAAGGTCTGGATCATAGTGCAGGTGCGTGTCATTGACGGCGAAGCCAGGCCCCGTGTAAGCCCAGGTCGACCCATCTACCCATTTGCAGCTTGCGTCGGCCAATGAGCAGCTGTTTGCTCCTAGCCAGCGGTAAGGGCCGTCGCAGCCGTCGCCCCAGTCTGTGAAGGACTGCAAGTAAGCGGTGACTGCATCGTTTTTGGCTGCATCTAAGATGACAACCAGGTCGCCACCATTGACCTGACACTCCGCTCGAGCAGCATCCCACGTCGAGCAGTTCGTGAGGAAGTACTCGGATGAGGTGCGTCTGGGTGTTGCCTGAGGCGCGCTTGGTGGATGCGGTTCAAATGGCACACTCTGCCACGCCGTAAGATTGAGTTGATTGTTTGTCATATTTTCTTCGGCCTGTGAGGTGCTGTCTTGATTTTGCAGACTGCAAAAGGCTGTCGCAAGCCTGCAATCCAGAGAATAAATCCACACGCTTTGCTTGCCAGGGTACATGGTAATCATTTCTATTTCCGAAATGTCGGTAGAGCGATTACCAAATACCTGAAACGAGATGCCCCAGTACTTGTAGAACAGCCCGTCGAATGGGAGAGCCGTCAATCCGGGAAGCTGCGAAACATTATAATTAATCCCAGACAATGTGTTCGTTGTGTTGAGCAGGGACGGTTCGAACCCGTAGCCCGACAAATGAATGAGAGTTTCTCCTTCCGCGAGCGCCTGGGTTGTGCTGATCGAATCAAATGCAGGCAGCAGCGAGTGCCACAACCTACCTTCACCGACAGAATGAGGAACCAAACTCAGCACGTGGTCTCCTGCGGCGTGTGGCTGCGCGATGGAGTCCAGTTGTGCACGCCTCACGTACAGGGTCACACCTCGTACATCGCGACAACTGCGTGCTTCGCTGCTTCCACATGACCCCCCCCACCCCCCCTCCGCTTCATAGATACCGCTGGCATCTCGCGTGCACCACGAGTCACAAGGACCGGCGCCAAGCGCCGCATACTGCTCCGCATTGTAACAGACCTGCTCATGTGTAGAGCTCTTGTACGGAAACGAGATAGGGCATGCCTGCGTGCTGTTTGAATAGAAGTCCGAAACCTGCATCACCAGCATAAGCTCCTCGTCGATCTTGATGTACATGCCTGCACGAGTTCGAGGCGGGGCTGATATGGACAGTGGTAACGATGCAACCAAAATGCTGGTTTGTGTCCTGTTGAGTTCCCGCAGCAAAGAAGAACGATTGCCAGCAGACACCGCAACTGTGATGTCAGCCGCAGAGAATCTCATGCTCCACGTGGAAATGTTACAGGCGAGCTCAGAAGTGGAGATGAAGTCGGCGCTGGCCTCAGCGTATCTCTCCTTCAACCAGGGGTCCGCAGATTTTGCAAAAAAATGGCATGTGTATTGCCCAGAATGTGCACCGTATACATCCGAGACATTTTCAGAGAAAGAATTGCCTGAGATGGTTATCCTGTCTGCAGTTGATAAGCCTGCGGAAGGTATTAACTTGTCGACAGAGGCTAGCATGGCAATCACTGTTACGTTGTAAGCAAAAAATTGGGGCACAGACAACCTCAAGGCCCTCGATTCCAGTGTGAATTGTGTGTTGATAGCACCATACTTCCAGACTGGCGAGGGACAGATGATGATTGAATCGTTCACAAACTTGGAGGTCGTGTATACAGAATCGCCATGAACTGCTCCGGTGAACTGACATCGATATTGGGCCGTCAGAGAAGAATCGAAACCATCTCCAGCCACAGTGAACTCAGCCCCTCCAGACGCAGGAGCCCAACATTGATCAGGGCTCATGTTGCAGAGAATCTCCAGGTCTATGCCACCCAACGCTGACATAAAGACTTGTCGCCAGAATGCAACGTACGTGTATTGCCGAAGCACAGTCCTGCTCGGATGGGAAAGTGATCCTCCCACATCAACAAGCAGTTTTTGGCAAAAGGATCCGGATTCACACTCAAAAAGCTCCACCATCACGATGCCTTCGTGACCAGCAAAGGGGGGAACTGTAAATGTGAGGTTGTTATGATTTGCCGCTTGAATCTCATGAGAGACAGAAACAGCGACGGAACCAACGTTGTTTTTGCCCACGAACCAGATGTAGTAAGATGCCGCGGTAGAGAAAGCCACGCCATGGACAACTAGAGGAGGTGTCAAAACGTCATGGCCGTCTGCAGCCCCCTCACCCGCACCACCAGCCACTGATCCATTCGGTACACCGTATGAGGAAGGAGCTATCCACCACGAAGGCACATATGTCAGGTGCGATCCAGACTCAGTGGCCCCAACGTACCGCACGGTTTCGTTAGATTGCCGATGCACAGAGACTGTAACGTTTCCGGCATCCACGGGCCAGATTGGAATCTTGCATGTCATTCGAACGGTCGACATCACCGACGCATCCTCGCTTTGAAGGCTTACATTGGCGCGCGAGAACCTGCACCAGTATCTTGCGCTTGTGCTGAAGCCTACCCCGGAAATGCTGACGAATTCACCGCCGGAGGCATATACCTGGCAAATTCTCCCTACCATTGTTTTGCAGGTCATCGAAGTCCACTGATCGATCATCTTAATTAAGTTAAGCCCTGGGCTGACGGATGGAATTTCAGTGCCGCCTTTTGAAACCTTCAGCCGATACGAGGAAAGTTGATATTTTGGGGCCTTTATCTGAGATCCAAAGTAGCAAAACAAAGTCTCAGAGCTTCGAACATCAACCCTGGAGGAGATCAACGTAGTCCTTGATTCAACAATGTCCTCCAAAGAGCAAGAATAGTTCACAAAATTGGGCTCTCCGACGGTGATCATCACCACACGACTCGATACATTGAAACCAAACCCATGCACCATAATGTTGAGAGTCCAGCAGAGTCCGTCCACACACGCTGGGCCGTCGCTGTGAAGGTGGTCGTGATATGACACTACTTCGTAGAAGTCAAAAGGTACCAACGTCGAGGAAATCAGCGAGATTTTCTGTTGCTCGCCCAGTTCCTTGCGCCACAAGGTTACACTGGCTGTAGCTGCGGTGAAAGGCCACGTGGGCACCACAGCGGTGGCAAAGGACGACTTGTCAAGGCTCGAAGTGTTGAAGGTCACAGGTGCCAGCACAGCATCTCCCGAGCTTCCTTCAAACCGAAGCTCGTACTTCGTAGACGTGTTGAGACCCCAGACATCCACAGAGAGAATACCACCACCCCGAGCAGCAGCACGGATAGTGGAGCATGCAGGATCCCCTGAGGCTGCAGTGCAGCTGACAAGTCCCAACCACTCTTGCACATATACCAGGGAGACCGATGGATGAGTCGGAGATGCTCGTGAGTCGCTACCAGACGCATTCACCAACACAACTTGCCGTGGACCTGCAATCTTGTACCATTCGAGTTGAGGTATGGGGCATGATGCAAGGGAAGCGGAAAGTATAATCGCTGCTGTTATACGTACACCATCGCTGCCCTGAAAACGGCACTCTGCATGTTGACTGCTTGTGTTGAATCCTGCCCCAACAAGAGTAACATTGCGCCCGAAGGAAGAAGAAGCACCCGAGGACGTGGGATTGATGCCGGTCACAGCATACTCATATGTGTAAGCTCCTCCTGAAGAGCCAATGGCACCCAAGGGCACCAGCAATCCGTTGACTATTTCATAGAGATTCACTTGCGTGGTGTGCGCCGCAAACGGCCAATAAGGTGTAACGCAGATAAGAGATGTGCTGTCGATGACTTTGGATATGACTGTCGCCGCAGATATTTTCGATGTACAGATGCTTTTTGCGCCGCAGTCATTCTGATTCCTACACACACGAAAAGGAGAGCTGGAGCACTGAGACGCGTTTACGACTTGGTCTGTGTATGTGAGGGACACAAATTCACAGACATACTCGTTCAGACATTGCGAAGCAGAGCTGGAGTGACAGAAGTCAGATCCAGACAGATTCAATGGATGTGCACCAATTGCACTACCAGCCGCATCGATCGGTCTCCAACTTGATTTCGAGAGTCTGACAAAAACAGGCTTTAGGTCTGATTTGATCACAACGTATTTGGGTTGAGCTGCCGTACTGCCATTGTTCACGTGCACGACGGAAAACCTGGCGTACGCATCCGTGTTGATTGTCCAAGTTGGAGCAACACATATCAAGCTGGCGGTGCTGACGACAACTGCTACCTCAGAATATACCCGACACATATGGGATGTATCAACACACTCAAACATGCAGCGATAGCTGTGCGCAGCATTGAAACCCCTTCCCGCCACGGTAATTCGAGAGCCTCCAGCAGCAGCAACAACCGGAGCCAAGTTGTTGCTGCTGTTGGTGCTTGGGTATGGGACAGCGTGTCTTGTCACAATAGTATCCAGGGTCGGGACGAGTTGAAACTCGGACGATCCAATGCCTGTGAAATTTAGCAGTCTGCCAAATCCAAACTGAATTTGGTCCTCCCGTTGCAAGGAAAGGGACAACACGTGAGCTATGGCGGCTGAGGGAGAGCTACAAGTCAGCTTAGTGTTACTCACCACTGTGATGGGCGTGTGAATCAGCGTGCTCATCACAGGTCCATCTGTGAAAATTGGTGCCCATAGGCACGACATGATGGACGTGCTTGAAAATCCAGCACCCAGTACAGACATCGTCATGGCTGTTTCAACCGGCCCCAAACTCGGTGATACTGTGTGCCACGCTGCCGAAAAGGTAAATTCAAAAGGAATGTCGTGAAGTGTCGGTACGAGAGTAGAACCTTGATGAATAGTCAAGCCTACCGTCATTTCCTCGTGCCCCCAGAAAGGGATGAAGCACGTCAGGACTTGGGCAGAAAGTGGCATGCACTTTGAAACGGCAAAGTATCCATCTTGCGAAAAATTGGCAGAATATCCAGTAAGATGCGATGAATACTGACTCTGGTACGCGTTGAATCCCACGCCAATCACTGTGATGTTATGCGCACCGCTTGCTAGCCCCTTAATCGGCTGCACAACACTAGCGCTGCCTGCAACATACCGGAAGGTGAAATCTCGGCCGGTAATTTTGGGCAACGTCTGGATATTGCCGTTGCCGTCTACTTGTTCAATCGCTATGCTGCAATTTGCTGCAGTGCCGTATACCCATTGTGGCGATTCGCACAGGATCGTCTCTGGCTGCAGCACTGTGCCGGAAGCTACAACGCTGATCCCCGTATCCGATATCAGGCTTATTCGACACTTGTAGTCAAGACTCGCGTCAAAGCCAGAGCCCGCGACCGTGATCAGAGTTCCTCCACCGTTAGGAGAAGACAGAGGAGCAAGGTTGAGCCAGCCCGGAAGAAACTGGAACACACCCTCGCCCGGGATCCGAACAACGCCGAAACGATAGACTGCGACCTTAGCAACACATGGGGCCTGTTTCCACGCCGGCACTGCGCATACAGCGCGTGAATGGTTGAGCACTGGCATTCCGCTTGGGGAAAAGCGCTCTACTGCGCCGCAGGTGAAGCTGCAGAAGAAGATCTCGTCCTTGACAGGAGAGAAGCCGCCGCCAAACAAGGTGATTAGCTGGCTGCCGAATGCATGCCCCGACGATGGCGACAACGCATTGAAAGATGCTGTACACGCAATTACACACACACAGTCGCACGCACGCACGCACGCACGCACGCACGCACGCACGCACGCACGCACGCACGCGCGAGCACACACAGACACGCATTTAAACCCAAGAATTGACACGGATATGGGTAACGTGCAGGTGCCAGCGCACAGATGCCGCATTCCACTAAAGATTCATGTTTTCGTCGTCTCTCTTACCAAGGGTATTGCACAGCATCCCCCCAACCCCTAAACCCTAAACCCTAAACCCTAAACCCTAAACCCTAAACCCTAAACCCTAAACCCTAAACCCTAAACCCTAAACCCTAAACCCTAAACCTAGAGTATTGCACAGTATCCCCATTAGTGGTTACTAAATTGAGTACCAATACACAACGCATTCTTCCTAATAATAATAAATTGAGTACAAATAAAAAAACCATTCTTCCTCTGCACAGTATCATATATTCTATGATTATATATAGTATCATATATTAGTGGCCACTAAATTGAGTACCAATAAAGAACGCATTCTCCCTAAATTGAGCACCAATAAACAAACCATGCTTCCTCTGCACAGTATCCGTCTAGTCTGTGTTGCTAATGTGTTGCTAATGTGTTGCTAATGTGTTGCTAATGCTTCCTCTGCACAGTATCCATCTAGTCGGCACAGAATCGTACCTGTATATTTGAACAGTACAGGGCCATCACGGCTGTCGAGCACCGTCTCCTTCCCCGCAGGCCCATGGACCACAGAGAATTGAGCGAGGCCATCAGGTAAATCAGGCCACGGGGGGACTTGACACCGGAACCCCCCCCACTGCACAAGGTTCGCCGGAGTCTGAACGGCTATTCCGTCGCGGTCAAATCTGATACAGACAACACGCTCCTCATAAGCGTCGTCCGGCGCTGAAATTTGCGAGCAACCCTAAACCCTAAACCCTAAACCCTAAACCCTGTATATTCTCGTCAGCTAATTCTTTGTGGTGCAAGCATGCAAGCAGGGCGTTTCCGCACATGCATACACTATGTCCCTCTATAATGTCATTGAATATACAAATGATCTCTTGCTGCTTCTGCTGCTGCCCTCCACGTACCTGCATGCAAGGTCAAGTCCCGGGTACAGTCCGTGACCAAAGACCCGCAGCCACTCCTGAAACACCAGAGGCAATATCAGATGCTGCCTCAGGACTCAGGTTTCCGCGACTGGATTTTAAACTTTCCGCGCACCTGATTGGAAGAAGTGCCCTCGTACACTTCTAAAGAGTTCCATCCCGCTGCATTCCAGCATCGCGCCATGTCGGTATTTTGAAGGAGGAAACGTGGGGGGAGGGAGGAGTCGTCAGTGCACAAGCGTGCACAAGCGCCCACACATATATCAGCGCTCTTGCGCGTCCCTTTTTTTAATCATAATCCCTGCACCGTGCCGCCATTGTATGATCGGAGCTAAGTCTAAACATCGTGACTCACGTGTAAAAGTGACATTGTGATTCAGTAATGCCTTTCCTTCCAGCGCAACTTGAATTTCGCCCCGTTGTAGGCGAGCGTGCGTCATCCCAGCTGTCGTGGTCACCCGTCTGTGTTATCACTGACATTTTGCAAGACGACACCGGCAAGAGAATGCAACAATATGGGCGGGCAAGACAACGCGTCGCCAACCTGCGTACGGCCAGAGAGTGACAGGGCATTGCAGGGAGCTCGTATTCACTGCGTATTGTATGACCGAGTGCAACGTTGCCAGTCTAAGTCAGTCCCTGCACCGCAAGAGGCGCACTGAGTCATGCAGACGGGACCAAAGATGCAATCCTCTTGAACATACCGAACGAGCAGTCTGCGGCCAGCTCAGCGCCGCGGAGTGGGTTGCCTACGCGGCATTGCGCTTCTTTGCACTCAAATATACTTTGGTAACTGTAGCCTGAGCGGAAGTTGCTGCCGTGGACATGGAAGACAAAGCTCGTGTCGGCTGCACTCCGCAGCGGCGCCAGCAAGCTCACCGTGTCCTGCCCTGTCTCATCATCGAGCACGGAGTCATCACTCTGGCAGAGCGAGCGAGCGAGACCGCCCTCATAGCCCCGTGGCCTTCAAAATTGACGATACTACCGGGCTTCAGACCTGAGCGTCCGGGTATGCTCCACACAAGCCCGATCCAAAGCAAGTCAGCAGCCGAACCGCGTCGCCGCATGCTGATGATTATGATGGCACCACTTGTCCAAAGGACGTCAAATTTTTTTTTTTGGAAAAAACGTCCAAATGGGCTGCTGCAGGTGGCCAATTCTGTGGCTCGTGGTGTGCGCAGAGCTCATCGCAGCAACGGTCACTCCAAGTGACCGGGACACTCCTATTCAAGTTAGCATCTCGCAGGTTGATTGGCTGCTGCTTCCTTGTCAGCCTTTGCAGCTCGTGAACGTTCTTTTTTTGAGTCGATGGCTTCTGAGCTTCGCTCGCATGCGAGTGACCCTGCCCGCCTCACAGCTGTTTGCATGTGGGAGCAATCGCCATGGCCAACTTGGAGTCGGCGACCGCTTCGACAGGGACATCCCGTGGCCGCTTGCATTTGGTCCATACTCCGCAACGGTCCGACCGATGGCATATATGTGCATCAGCGTGCAATATTCAACGCACTCACAGCCTGAATGTGAGCTCGTACATGAATGCCGCTGATGGTGAACAAGCTCTTTCTTTCGCAGCTTTTGTGAGTGTCGTGCCAGTGTCTTGTCCGGCGCTAACCGACTCTGAGATAAGGATTGGTGTTCCAGGTAGTAGATGCCTCAGCCACACATTCCGTTGTGCTGACATCACGTGGGGCAGCCTTCGGATGGGGCGAAAATACGCGTGCGCTTGGTCTGGTATATCATTCGAAATCGATAGTAACAGCAACAATCTAATGCATCTACATGGGCAAACAAGAACTCTAGTTGTTTGCGCTGTGACAAGCTGCATGTGTATCAGGTACCAGACGACGGGCTAGAACCTGAGTACGATCAGGGCGCGACGCAGTCGTGGGATGTGCTCACTCCGCATCAAATCATGGCCATAGATACAGACATCGCTACTGCTGTTGCTGCAGGACCCAGCCACACCCTGCTGGCAACTAGACGCGTGCTGTATAGCACTGGCAACAATCGACAAGGTGGGCATGTAACTCATGTACCCCTCCCCCCCCCATCCCTCTCTTGCTTTCGCTCTTTCTCTCTCTCTCTGTCTATCATACACGCACGCACACACATGTACATGTATTTCAGAGAGGGAGAGAGGGAGAGGGGGGGGGGGGGGGGGGGGGTGGGAGGGGGGAGAGAGAGAGAGAGAGAGAGAGAGAGAGATACGACGTGTATGTAACTCATGCACACCTATTACAAATATCTGGGAGTATCTTTGTTCACAGGGCAACTGGGGCTTGGGCACACAGAAGAGCGTCAGCAATTCACACGCGTGCCGCTGGCGGCAGTGGCTTCTTCCCTGGCTGCAGGCATGCATCATAGTGTTGTGGCAACCGAGGACGGGGCAGTGTACGTCTTCGGCTCCAATCAGTATGGGCAATTGGGTCTGGACTCGGAAGAGGAAGGCATCGCCGTGCGGTCAGTGGTCACGACCCCGCGGCAAATAGTAACACTTAAGCGCCACTTTGTGGTGCGGGTAGCAGCTGGGTTGCACTACTGTGTGGCTCTTACTTCCGAGCAGGAGGTGTTTGTATGGGGCTTGAATGATGTTGGGCAGTTGGGCTTGGGTCACCTGTCGAATCGGCCCTCGCCTGTGCTGCTCGAGGGCATAGGCGCCGTTCAAAGCATTGCGTGCGGGCTCAGTCACACAATGATAGTGATGATGAATGGCTCTGTGTGGGGCACGGGCAGCAATGATGCTGGGCAACTGGGACTCGGCGACTGCGACAGCCGTACAGAATTTGCTCGGGTAGATTTTTCGCCCACTACAGCTTGCGACACAGTCGAGCCGGGCAACCTATCTGACTCCTTCATCTCTCTGGTGTGTGTCGGGGGTCCTGACCGACCTATAAGTGTGTCAGCTGTCACGGTTGCTGCCGGTGATTCGCACACCTTGGCAATTGCCCGAGACGGCAACGTGTGGGGTTGGGGGTTGAACCGTCATGGACAGCTCGGGATTAGTAGTCTTGGGCAGGGCAAGCTTTTGTCGACCGTTCCTTTACCACTTGTAACCCTGTTCTCAGCAAATGCATCGTCAATTGCGGGGGGTTCGCAGCATACACTCATTCGCACGGATTTTCAAAGGGCGATCATTCATGAGGTAATGCCGCGCATGGGTCCTGCGTCGCAAATAGCCGTGACCCGCATCTGGTTCCTGGGTGTGGGCTTCAATAGTCTTCGCAGCCACGCTCTCCGATGTGTCTTCACAGGGACGTCTCTCGAGTCTCTTTTTGAGACCACTGCACGTGTTTTTTCCAATTTCCGTGCGTTCTGCCCTTCGCCATCTGCGGCCTGGGGTAGCAATTGGACTGCAAACGCTGGGTTTGAAGGGTTGAATGGCAGTGCTGGCCCCTTTAGGCCTCCACGGTACTCAATATCCTTGTATTCAATTGGCGTTGCTCCAACTGACCCAGCAAGCTCACAACCACTACAACCCATTTCCGAAATGACTGGTCGCACTGTAGAATCTCAAAGGAATTTCACGTTCCACTTGCTTGAAGAATGCAGCGATTCTGATTGTGTGCACTACTGCTCAGAGAGCAGGCATAAGTGCTTTCCAGGGGTCGTCAGGTCGATTCCCATGAGCGGACCTCGAGGCGGAAGCACAAACGTGACCGTGGTGGGGTACGGCTTCTTCTCAGAGCTAGCAACGGACGTTCGCTGCCGATTTGGCGACCACCTTCAAGACACACAACGATGGGAGCGAGGGCACATTTTTAATGCTACCCATCTGATTTGCCGCTCTACCTCTGTTATGGGGATGGAATCTCTTTCGACTGGCGATGGCGATTGGATCGTGCAATTGCGGGTCTCCCTGAACGGCCAAGATTACTCAGGAACGTCGTCGCCCTTTTTCTACTACCGGAATCCGCACTTGACACATATAACAGCTCCTTCCTTTATGGCTGCTGATGCGGGGTGGCTTGCGAAACCTGACTTCCTATATGGCGGCCCATTGACAGGGGGAACAATTCTTGAGGTGCATGGGCGAGACAGTCTGGAGGCTGCAGGACTCCAGGAAGCCCGGTGCAGCTTTGCCGGCGTGCAAGTGGCCGCCACTTTTATTTCAAAATATCGAGTGAGATGTGTCTCACCTGTCTTTACACCGTCATCCTTGGTGGCGTATGATGTTCCCGTCTCTGTGAAGCTCAATGGTGTCAGTGAGCTACCAGATGAGGCCTTACATCGAGTTTCTTTTATTGCCTATCCGTCGCCCACTGTCGATGTCGTTGAACCTAATGCTGCGCCTAGTGGCGTATCTGTCGTAATCCGCCTTCTGGGTACAAATTTGCGCATTTTCTCATGGTTTCCCAGGTATAATTTGCACTCCGTTTCTAGTGCCCACGAGTAGTATGTGCCCATGACTAGTACTCAATAACTGACTTGTGCTTTTGTTTGTCTCTGAATGCTTGTGTGCTCCACGAGCATAGGTGTGTGTTTGGGACTGAACAGACGGCAGCGCACGTGGTGAATGATTCGCTGGTAATCTGCTCGACTCCTCGCATCAACACGTCTGAGAGCTTTTCCTTCCAATATCTGCCAAATGCACAAGATTCAGCAATGGAAGGATCACTAGCGATTGGCACGTCTTGCAATTTTTCGCTGTCATGCGATTTGAATTGCACAAATAGAACACATTCTCGTGAGCTACTTCAAGAGACAAACATGACAACTGCAGTCGAAGCAAACGTGACCACATTGACACCCACAGCCACTCAGCCTATCAATAATACCGCCACACCCATTGTCCAGAATTGGACAACGAGCATGCCATCCACAACCACCACTCCAAACTTCCAGAACTCGACGTCAAGTTTAACAATCGGAACTCCTGTGATGCTTGCTAACAATGAGACTGCCACCCAGTCCGCAGCAAATTCCACGAACTGGATTGCATCAACAGAGCTGACCAGCTCACCAACTCCGGATCCTAAGCCGTCAAGGCCTGACACCAGATTGTCAATCAGCTTTTTCCCACATCCTAAGGTGCTAGGATTGAGCGTTCACGGGGGTTCCATGAAAGGAGGCACTGAGCTAGAAATTTTTGGACGGGGGTTCAACGCGTCTATTGGCACCAAAGCAGCTGTTCGGTTTTATTGCCGCCTGGATCTTGCCTCTTCGTTTCCAGAAATGCTAAAGTCGGGAAGGATCTTGAGTCCGTTTTACAACGAGATGGACGCGCCAGTGCCAAATCCAAATGTGGTGCGTGCAACGGTTTTATCTTCGTCCCGCTTGAAGTGTATAACTCCCAAGGTATCTTGTCAGGGCGCATTTGACGTCTCCGTGGCGTTGAATGGCTATGACTTCCACTCCGATGCCCCAGCCCCCGCAGGAAGCGCGCCCTTGCTGTTTGAATTCTATCCTCCACTGGTCCTGCACCACATGCAGCCGCTGGGAGGCCCGACCACTGGAAATACGACTGTCATTGTCAGTGGCCGAGGACTGAAGGCCTACAACGAGAGCCTCGCGTGTCGATTTGGACCGGAGACAGATGAGTTCGGAAACGTGATCGGCGCCAGTCTTGACACACAAACCACCCTGGGCAAAGCTTTGAGTGACGAGCGCTTCGTCTGTCAGTCGCCCCAAATGGAGAGACCAATGTTAGTGATGCTTTCGGTCTCCCTCAATGGAGTTGACTTCGATCGCGTAAGCTTTGTTCCATTCACATTTTATCGCGCGCCTTCTGTATCCCTCTTGTCGCCTGCTGGAGGCCCCTCATTGGGCGGCACACAAGTGGTCGTGCGAGGACAAGGCTTTCTCGCCTTTCCAATCGGCGGCAAGCTCATGTGTAGATTTGGGCGCACGGTGGTGCCTTCAAGCAACTCGACTACAAGTTTCAAGAGCATGTGTATTGCGCCAAATAACTCGGCTGGCACTGCAGTGGTCACATTTTCCCTCAACGGTCAAGACTATGGTAGCAGAGTGTTCTTCCACTTCTACGATCTTCCCACAATCAGTCATTCCACTCCATGGGGGGGCGAGCCGAGTCGAACCCCGGAAAAATCTACTAGTGTGCAGGTGTATGGAGAAGGGTTTCTCCGTTTTCACGGTAAACCCTTATGCAAATTCGGGTGTGCTCTGTCTCCAGCTGTGGTCCAAGACGATCACAGTCTGGTTTGTCATGCGCCATGGCCTGTCGATAGTTATCACTTGTTTCTGGATGACTGTTCGCCACGGCAGAGAGTTCTCAAGTGTGAGACATCTGCATGCACACGGCAAGGCTGTGTGCCATTGTCGACGAGCCAGGTTCTCAATATTTCCTGCGTTTTGGATACGTGGCTTGAGGTCTCCCTGAACGGCATCGATTTTACGTCGGACAGCAACGTTAATTACCGCTATTTTCAGCAGCCCCAGTTCCTGAAATTCGGACCTTCCGGGGGACCTCGATCCGGGAATACGTTGATAGAAGTGTTCTCGGGACCATTGGGTGGCTTCAACCGACTGAATGACGGTTCTCTCACTTTACTCATCGGTGGCCGCCCAGTTGTATGCGAGGCAGAACCAGGGGAAACTGTGCTCCATGATGACTTTGATCCCATTCCTCCGGAACTCCAGCCGAGTAAAGAGCAGATGAGGATGATTCTCAACTATACTGCGGATCTTGAAGACGTGCTTGACGATAATTTTGAGGCCTACGTGGTCGATAAGCAGTATTGGCAGACAGGGGAGGGACTGAAATCCGGCAAACTCTGTGGCGGAGTCGCTCAGGATGCTCTTATTTCTGCTATAATTGATCCCGGCAATGAGCAGGGATTTGGGGCGAAGTTGGTCAACTTTACGGACCTGTCAGCAGCTCTGCACTTCACAGGCAAAACCAGCGATATTCTGTTGGGAAGGCATGCTCTGAGTCGGAGCATCGACGTATCAAGAGGAGCCTTGATTGAATTTTCCGTACGCAGGGGAGAAGACAAATGGCCAAATCCGTGCGAGGCGCCAGAGGCGGGGGACGATTTACTCTTGCTGATTCGAACGGAGGCCAACACGGATGGCGTTGAAGTACCAGCGTGGTACGATCGCAATCTATGGACTGTGATTAGCACTTTTGGTGCCCTTGATCCGAAGCTGGCAGGGAGCAGTTTCGTGCCCTTCCAGGATCGGATCAACGCCTCAAGGCATATTCTGGGGACAAGAAAGCCCGTTCAAAACATGATTGATTGCAAACGGGACCAGCCTTGTAACACTTCAAAGGGCAAGATTCTGCTTTTGCAGCCCAACCATGGTTCGGGTCCCTACGATGTGTGGGCTGTCGACAATCTCAACATTATAGCAAATGGAGGAGTCATCTCCGACAGTCGAATTGTCTGCCGCAGCCCGGCCACAGATGTGCTTGGGCCTGCTGAAGTATCTCTGGCGCTCAACGGACAGCAGTTCTCGACGGCAGGTGCTGGGAATCCCGTCGGGCAAGAACAATTCATCTACTACGCCGAGCCTGTAATCCTGTCGATTCTGCCGTCCGGCGGACCGGATGGCGGCCAAACAGTAATAACTCTGGTAGGATCGGGCTTCACAAATTTCAAGGACGAGAACTACCCCCCCAAGTGTAAATTTGGGATTCAGACCACTGATGCTATCGTCATGAGTGACAGCAAAGTGATATGCCCCGGCGTGCTAGCAACGGTGTACACGGGGTATGCAGAGGTTTCCATTGCATTGAACGGTGTCGATTTCACTCCTGGCCCATTGGTTTACATCTATTATGAGCAACCCCGCCTCCACTCGTTGTATCCCAACTCAGGTCCATCGCGCGAAGGGACATATGTCAACATCATTGGCCAAGGCTTCATTTACCTTACTCCATTTCCCTCCTCGTGCAAGTTTACAAACATTCATGACCCCGAAAGCATGATAATCATGCCGGCAACCTACCTCAACAACACGCTTATCGCGTGCACAACGCCTACTACCTCCGGCTGGTTTTTAAACGACGAGACCAGCATTGATGCCGTTGTAGAAATATCACTCAACGACCAGCAATTCACAAGCCAGGATGCCTTGGTGTTCACCTTTTTTATAGAGCCTACGATAATTAAGGCCGAGCAGTTTTCAACTGACAACAAGCTCGTCTATAACGGTGGAGAGCCCCTGACAGTATATGGCAAGAAGCTGCGCAAGGAAGTCGACCTCAAGTGCGTCCACCGCACACAGAGTGACCTATGTAAAGACACGAACTGCACTGACGGCGTCTATGTGTCGTCACTCTACATTCGCTCGGAAAAAATATACTGCAACGCCCCCTCATTTCCCGGGCAAGCGCCGTCACAATCTGGGCTGGCGGGCGCTGACAAGTCAGTGCTGTTGCTTGCAAGCAACGGCTATACTGTTGGCTTGGACCAAGTGCAGTTTCGGTATTGGACGCCTTTAGATACAGCAGATCAGGCTCGGTACGCGATCCTCGGAATGATTGTCCTCTTGGTTCTGTCGTTTTCCTGCTTCATGCAGTACAAGCGGCGAGCGATGAAAAATCGTAAGGTGATCTCGGTTCCGGAGGAATGGAAACGCCCGTCAATCGATGCTGCGGACGAGCACCGCCATCAAGTCGGTATCCGGAAATATGGAGTACGCAAGTACGACTTCCGCAAGACCAGTTGTGAGCAGCTTGGGGAGCTCGGTGAAGGCATCGGCCTTTACTTCCAGTTTCTCAAATACTTTGGACAGACCTTCACGCTACTGGCAATGTAAGAGAGAGAGCGTGCGCACGCGCGCGCACTTCACGTGTGTGTGTGTGTGTGTGTGTGTGTGTGTGTGTGTGTGCGTGTGTGTGTGGTGTGTGTGTGTGTGTGTGTGTGTGTGTGCGTGCGTGTTGCGATGATGATGCGGATGAAAGAAGGTATATGCTCTCACGAACCTGGTACCACAGCATTGCAATCCCATCAATGATATTCAACACTTCAGGCGTCGCGTACTCGAGTAAAAAGATTGATGCTAGTCCCATCCTTAAGAGCACAGTTGGCAACATCGGCGGCACCGAGGATGGTACAGGTGCATATATATGTATTACACACACACACACACACACACACACACACACACACACACACACACACACACACACACACACACACACACACACACACACACACACACACACACACACACA
>Ga0315905_10000820_pt1 | contig 33990 bp, 22 predicted proteins | sample LakEriMetagenome_5_FD_203522 | JGI IMG/M metagenome (GOLD analysis project Ga0315905, IMG submission 203522) | Freshwater fungal communities from buoy surface, Lake Erie, Ohio, United States - Buoy 4 MA121 | ecosystem: Environmental > Aquatic > Freshwater > Lake | place: USA: Lake Erie, Ohio... | reverse complement strand
TTAAAAAAAAAAAGAAAGGTGAGAGAGGATAATGGATGAACCTAACTTGGAACAAAGACTCCTTTGTGAAAAACTTGAATTAAAACTAAGGAATTGAAAAATAACTAGTAAAATTAGATCAATCATAAAAACTAAATTAATATTAAAAAAAATTAAAACTTCTTTCTCAAATCTTCTTCTATAAAAAACTTTAAAGAAAAAAAAAAAAAAAAAGAATTTCTACTCAAAAGGATTCTACTTTTTAAATCCTAGATTTTTAAAATATTTGAAAAGGCAACCTCATTTTTTTTAATTTAAAATGGAGGTAAGTATGCATTAGGTAAAAAGGATTTTAAATTTAGTTTTTTGAAAAAAATGCTAAAAATAATTTTTCATAGTCGGATAAAACAATTAATATTAAATTCGAAGAAGGGATTGAAAGAACCAAACATAAAATGAAAAGGATCATACCTAATCCAGATTCCTATTTTATGGATGTTAAATGTCCTCAATGTGAATCAGAGTCGATTATTTTTAGTCACTCTCAAACCAGAGTAAAGTGTGTCAATTGCGAAAAAATTTTAGGCATTCCAACAGGCGGAAAAGTAAGATTATCCAAAGGAGTATCTTATTTACGGAAATAATAAAATAACAAATCGTTTTAAATAAATTGTGGTTATTTCTCATTTCTAAATTTAATTTACGGGGAACAATTTAATATGCTTTTATTCCAAAACTACCAGTTCCGATATTTACAAGTCTACCCAAACTTAACCTACTGCTTACTGTAGTGAGGTCATCGATTTTATTTGAAAAAGAAGAAGCTATTATATAGTTAATCGCCGTTTCATAAGTAATTTCTTGGAAACCGTCTTCTTCCATTAAACCATTTCTATTAAAGCTCCTAAAATTTCCAAGTCTTGTCATATAATCAGAAATAAAATCGAAATGTTTTGTAGAAATTATAATACCCTGGTTTTTGAAAATGGATTCCAATTCATTAAATAAACAATTTCTAGAGGCTTCTATACCATAATGTATCATCATTCCATATATGTCATTTGTAAAAATGTTTTTGATTTCAACTATATCGTTGTTTTTCCATAAAGCAAAAAAATTTATACCCTTTAGATGAAAAGTCTTATCTTTTCGATCAATAAAACATTCTGATATTCCTTTGGTAGCCTTTAAATTAAATTCTCTACTCAAAATTTTGTTTAAATTTATAAGATTAGGAATGCTCTGAAAATGTGGGATACTAACTTTAAGTAAATCAAAATTTTTGTCATTCAATTCATTGGTAATTAAATTTAATCTCTTTTTCGACAATTGATTATCAAATTTTCTATCATTCGGATTTATCAGATTATTACTCAAATCTAATATTTTTTTAAAATGTCTTTTTAAGTAAAGCATAAACATTTTTTTTATCCTGGTTCCAAAATTCTCGATAATTTTTTTTAACGTTTTTGTTCGTATCGATAATAAATGCTTAAAAAGGAATTTTTTTTGAAAAGAAAATCTAATAATGTGTCCTTCAAAATCTTTAGTTTTTTCAATAAAAGAAGAAAAACAAGATATTAAATCATCAAATTTTACCCTTTTGAATCTCATTTGTAATATAGAAAATTTATTTGATTTAACTTTATTATTTATTTTTCCAGACATAGTTGGAGTAACTGGGAATTTTGAACCTAGAAGCAAAATTTCTTTTAATCTTGGTACACCGGTTTTCTGATTAGAATCTAATTTACCAGCAAAGTGAAAAGTATTTAATGTCATTTGCGTGCACGGTTCACCGATAGATTGACCAGTTGTAACCCCCAAGGCTTCACCAGGGACAAGTAGATTTTTGCGGAAAATATCTAGGAATATTTTTCCGAAAATATTCGTATTATCTAAAATGTTAATTACTTTTCGAAGGCCTTGATTTTTTTTAAAAAATGATTTCATCTTTTCTAGATCAATTTTTGGCAAACTTTGTAAATTTTTTAAATTCATTAAAAGATTTGTTTTGATTTCTACTTTTTTGAGAGGAATTTTAATTGTTGATCCTTCTACTTTTCCTAAACAAAAATTTTGTACAATCCAATTTAAATTGGTTTTTAACTCAGAACTCATTGTTGAACAACCATTTTTGGAGTAGATAAACTGATTGACAAATCCTTTACTGAAACGAACAGAATGATCGTAACTTAAAATAATACTTTCCAAATGTTTAATTAGACTTCTCTGAATATATCCGGATTGAGAAGTTTTAACTGCAGTATCAAGAAGACCTTCTCGTCCAGCCATACAATGGAAGAAAAAATCAGATTGGTTTAACCCCGTAATAAATCTATTGAAAATAAAACCGTTTGAGAAAGCATTGATTTCAAAAGGGAAAAAAACGGGCAATGTTTTACCTCCGAGATTTCTTGGCGTACATTTCGATTCCAGTTCAGTTTGTCCTAGATTCAAAGATAATTGAAATGTATTCAATATAGAACCTTTTGCTCCAGATAATGTTATTAGAGAAAATTTATTCAAACTTGGTTTTAAAAATAATCCTCCCGGAATACAAAGTTCTAAATTTTTTGAAAACAAGTTTATGATATAATTTTTTTGAGATTGAATAAAAATTCCAAAAAGGTTATTTATAAAATGGATAAAACGTGTAAAAAAAATTGTATTACCTGTTTTTCCTTTTTTTTTTCTTAGATAAAATAATCCATAAGCAGATAAAAATTTTCTTGAGAATATCCTAGTTGCGTTGTTTATTTTTTTCACCCCTATTTTTCTGTATCTTTCAATTTTTGATAATAAAAGCAAATCTTCAATGGTTAAAGTATATCCGATAATTCTTAAAAAAATAATTAATATGGATCCAATCTCCGATAAAAAAAAATCTCCTTTTTCTCCACCGTTTATTTCGTAATACGCATGTAAAACACCAAATTTGTTTTTTCCTAATTGAGAACTATCCATAACTCCTCTCAATAATTCCCCTTTTCTGATTAAAACCTTTGTTTCGTCAATACCAATTGACAATTTTGATAATCGTGTCCTTGATTCTAGAACTCTAAAGTTCTTTTTTTTTGAAAAATTTTTTATTAAAATAGAGATAACTTGTTTTCCTGTCCATAATTGAATAGGTTTTAAAATTGCAGGAAAAGAACTAGATAATATAGATTCTTCTATATTTTCAGAAAAATTTAAAAGATGCATCAGAACTCTTAAATTAATAAATGTGTCTTTTCGGGTTAAAATAACTGAAGATAATATATAGTCTTGTATCAAACCTCTAATTGGATTTTCATTTACCGGGATTTTAAATTGATTACTACATATCGAGAGTAATTTTGCTTCAGTTTTTGCCAAGAAACTCTGAGGAACGTGCAAATTCATTTCGTCTCCATCAAAATCTGCATTATAAGAATTGCAATTGCAATAATTTAATTTTAAACACTTTGTATTCGACTCAATTCGAATTTTATGACTCATCATAGAAACTCGATGTAAAGAAGGTTGTCGATTCATCAGAACGATATCACCCTGAATTAAATTTCTAAAAATTCTGTTTAAACCATAAACTTTTTTTTTTTCAATTGAAAATATTTGGGAATGCTTCAGACACATGTTTAAAAAATTTTTCTGGTTGTTAAAAGTTTTTTTATCTATTTTCATTTTATGACCAATCAAATTTTCAATATCATGAATGGTGATCGACCCAGAGTGTTTATTATAAGAAGTTAAAACTGAATTCAAAAAGAATTTAAAATTCAAAGAGTTGATTTCTGTGGGTAAAGAGAGGTTGTTCGAAAATTTATCAGGAATACCTATTTCATAACTTCTTAAAAAAGGATCGGGAACAATAACCGATCTTGCCGAGTAAAAAACTCTTTTTCCCATCAAATGCATCCTGAAGATTCCATTTTTTTTTTCCAGTTGTTGTTTAATTCCAATAGGGTTTTTTTTATTATTTTTGTTGCTTGTCGCATCCCCTAAATTATTAAAGGCTGATTCCAAACTTAGATAACTTTTTTTTCCTATATCAAATTTCACCCTTTTATCTTTAGTTGCCAACGCTAATAGAATTAACTGGTTTGCTTTTAGGATTTTAACATAGTAAAAATTCTGGGGGTTGGTTAAAATTAATTCACTCGAAAACACATTTCCTGTTGAATTTACAGGTCTAAATCGATTTGGAGGTATGAAAATAGAATTGAAAAAAAACAAATGAAAACCGTTTGTTTTTTGAAATTTCATGGAAACATTAAGTTTGCCCAAAAATAAATTGCAAAAATCATTTTCAAATTTCCATAAATTTTCAAAATCTTCTTTAAATTGAAATGTCGAAAAGTCATTGATATTTTTCTGGCAAATTTCATTTAATGATACATCACTTTCGATTTCTGAAAACCATTTAATTTTATGTTCTTTCCTAATCTTTTTAGAAAAATTGGTCTCTTCTTTTTTTCTTCTAAAAAATTTTATACTTAATCTGGTTTTTACTGCGTTAAAATTTTGTTTATAAACATCAAAACCACATTTTGGACAGTTTGATCTTTCTTTACATTTGATTAAAAATATAGACAGGTTTTTTGCAAATTTTTCGGGGTTTTCGATAGCTAGGAAGGAAATAATTTTTTTTTGTATTGTTCTGCGTCCAACTTTTTCTATGTTTTTCCTGGCTAGATTTTGAATTACATAAAAAGGATAAAAAATAGTTGGATTTTTTTGAGAAGATTTTAAATTTAAATCTAAGCTATCAATTATTTTTTCTTTATTTTTATATTGAGAAAAAATTTCGTAAAGTTTTGAACTTATCATAATCGTTTCAAAATTTTTAGTTTTTAAAAAATTACAAAATAAACATCTAGCTTTAATTATCGTAAATAATATGTTCCTTAAGAAATTATTCGATAACGGAATTGGTAAATCTATATATCCAAAATGTCCCGGACACGTAGTATAATTTCCTTTACAAAATTTACAAGTTCCAAATTTGGAAAAAACACCCATTCTTTCATCACATAGCCCACCTTTTATTACATAGCCATGAATATCAAAAAAAATAGGGCAAAATATTTCTGCACAAGAGAAAAATTGTATTTCTTTTGGAGTATAAAAAGAAAAACAAATTGATTTTGGAAAAAATGAAATATCAATTGATTTTGGACTACCTGTTAAAATATCCATTATAAAAATTATAAGACAAATTGTCGCCCATATTTTAAAAATGAATTCATTGTCTCCTAAAGCATACCCTATGGCAGATAACAACTTTTCTGCTCAAATTTTTGATCTTATAGAATTAGCTAGGGAATTCAATCAAATTAAAAAGGGAGCAAATGAATCCACTAAAGTACTTAAAAAAGGTCTGGTAGAATTAGTGATAATTGCTGCTGATGCTGAGCCATTAGAAATAGTTTTACATCTTCCTCTCTTATGTGAAGATAAAAATGTTCCGTATATATTTGTCCCAAATAAAAAGATTTTAGGTGAAGCTTGTGGAGTACAGAGAACTGTTATTGCATGTTCTATAATAACAAAGTACGATTCTTCAATAATTCGACAAATTAAAATAGTAAAAGAAAAAATCGAACATATTTTAGCTTAATTTAAATAAATTTTATTTAACATCACATCGAGGAATTTAATTTTTTGAAAAGTTTCGTTTTACTTGTGCCACGAATTTTTCTATCTTTTTTGGATCGGACTCTTACTACTCTATTGTGTATCGCGGCCTCAATGGAATATATGTTTTTAAAGTATAATTTTGGTAAAGTATAAGACTCGAATGCACAAGCCTCCTGAATATCTCTTAATGCACTTGTTTCAATTATATTTCTGATAACGTATCTTACTACTGCCTTATCTTTAGGTACCAACTTTCCTGAAAATATACATGCTACCCTTTTTACAATTCCCCGATTTTTTTTATTCCTCCCATTGTTTCTTCTTTTTTTGGTCATTTCTAAATTCAATATGGGTTTTAATAATTAAAAAAAGTTTAAATTAAATTTTTTATTTTTAAAATATTCAAGTAAATAAATTAGAAATTTTTAAATCTTTGTTGAGTTTTAAAATTAAAATAATTTATTAATTTTTATCATATTTAAAATGAACCCAAAATATTTTTTTGTTAATAAAATTGGAATATCAACCTGTTCTACCGAATCTTTTTTATATTCAGAACATCTCATTTGCACTTTGTTTTTGGATGAGGTAAAGTAAATTAGAACAAGCGATACATATGAAAACATTTTATTTATGTTTGATTGGAAATTTTTTGAAAAATAATTAAAAAAATCTTGAAACGTTTTTTTTTTTTGATTTTTAACTAAGTAACCCAATAAATCCAAATACCCTAAAATTTTAAGGTTTTGGACACATTTTGAAAAGATTACTGTAAATATTTCTTTTTCAATAGGAATCAAAATTAGCACCCTGATTTCAATTATAGAAGTATGTGATCTAGAAAGGTCACCAAATATCATAAAAATATTTGTATGATTTTTCGTAAAATTGAAAAAAAGTTTTTTTAATAAATTCTTTGGAAAAATATAACAAGTAGAATTTTCGACAAATTTTCCTTTTTTTATTTCAATTTTTTTCAATAATTTTAGCTTTTTATTAAAATTCTCAAAATCATTTTTTAGGAAAACTAATTCCATGTAATTTTTCCAGTTTTTTGAAATTATAACAGTTTTCATTTTTTTACCCGGAACATTTGAGAATGATATATTTTGTGGAACATTCTTTTCATTTGATGAAAATTCTTGAAAATCTCTTTTGTAACACCCAAAGACAATATCTCTTATCTCAGTTTCAAATAAACTTTCAGGATCAATTTTATTTTTTAAACTAAATCCTTCGAGAATCAAATCCTTGAGAAATATTTCGTTTTTGACCCATTCTTCATCTGTAAAAAAGGGCCAAAAATTTGTTTTATGTGAAAAATCCATTGAAAAACCTAATAACCTTTTTACTTTTTCTTGATTGAATTCTAATCCTTTTAGAATCAAAACAAGTCTAGAAAAAGCAGTGAAAGGAGATATATTTTTAATCCAATCATCGTATAAGTTAAAAAAAAAAGTTTCGCATATACTTTTATCAGAAATTTTTTCATTTATTTTCTTAATACTTAACAAACTTTCGAATGAAATTTTAAAACTCGAACATCTGATTAGTATTGAAGGGAATTCGATAAGTTGAATTTCTAAAGGTTCGCTTAGAGTTTTCCTTAATAATATGAGTTGATCCGGTCTTTCTTCACTTGGTATTATTTTTAAAAAATTAAAAATTTCTTCCGCAGCTTTCCATCTAGCCAATTGGGATAATCTTTTTTGTTGCTTCCATATATTCGAATCATTTGTTTTCAATATTAAATTTCCATTTTTTGGGATAAAAATAATTAAAACACCTTTAATTGGTTTAGTTTTAATGTTCCCTAACAAAGTTTGATGAACGGAAACACGATAGAAAAGAGAATCGTCAATTAACCAAGTTATACCGACTTGAAATATATCTGAAATATTTTCCAAATCAAGACTCATTTCTGGACCTTTTTTTGTATATAACTGAAGACTTTTTCGTATTCTGTCCCTTAAAATATATAGAGCAGAATTGCCCCTTATAATTTTGGCACATTCTGAATTAAGCAACTCTTTAAATTTAGGAAATCCATACCCATATCCAGAAAAAAGATTGTAAGAAAGGTCTATTGTAATAATTACCCCATATTTACAGGGATATGATCCATTTTGATAAACTATGAAATCCAAAAATTTTCCACGAGCATATCGTTCTATATCATGTGAATCAAAATCTCCCCATCTTAATTGCAAATCAATCCAAAATTTGTTGCTCATATCACCCTTAAATAAATTAGTTTTTGTTGTTGTTGAAATTAACGAAGGTTTAGATATTTTTAGAATTTTTTTGGATATAAGGAGAATATCCGCGCAAGAAGAATTCATTTTATACGATTTTCTAGGATGAACCTGTTCTTTCCGAATTGAAGAAATTTCAAGTTTAATAAGATTTTTTTCCAGGAATTTACAGAGATTTAATACAATACTTTGATGGATTTTTTGCCAAAGATGTGCTCGAAAAATTTGGATTAAAGAAATTTTCAAAGTAGGTATCTTTCCGTGCATAAAAATCCCAGTCAAATCTAATTGGACCTGAAATCCGATAAAAATATTTGCTCTATTAATTGTTGGACTCCACCAAAGAGTAAATCTTCTATTTGGAATCTGATTTAATCCTGATCTCTGAGCATGAGTAAGCTTTTTATTTTCAAGTAGTTCTTCAAAACCTGAAGATTTTTCCCAAAAAAGACCTTCCCATGTAGGAAAATAAGTTCCTTTGAACAAACTGTGTTCTAAAATATTTGACAAGCCACCAAGACTCTGTAAAATCTCGCTTTTATAAAAATTCAAATCCCATAACTTTCCATCATGTTTTTTTATAGTCCACCAAAAAGCATTATTTTTTTGGGTTTGAAATTTTTCCATAATCTTTCGAAGTCTCCATCCATGATCAAATGCTAATATTTCCCTGTTTTTTTGAAATAATGTATTAATCCTTGGAATTCCTTTTTCCCACAAATCTTCAAGATCTTCGAAAGTAATATTTTTTTGTCTTGTTTTAAAAAGTTTTCTTCTTTTTATAAATTCATTCCATGCCTTTTTTGAATTTTTAAATTCGGTTGCCCAATCATTGATAAAATCCATGAATACAGGAATTGTGTTGATCACACTTTCAGTCTTTTCAACTATTTTTCTTCTAACACGAAATTTTTTTTTATGTTTTAAATCATTATCAGGAATTGAAGAACGAGATACCGATATCATCCCTAAACCTCCAAGTTCTTTAGGGGCAAAAAAAATAATTAATGGGAATCTGGACGGCATTTTTGAATTAAAAGAAGTTTTTATTCTAATTTGCATCTTTTCTTCGGATTTTGATAATATTTTAAGAAATTTTTTATTTTTAGTGGCAAATTCCCTAAAATATGACACAACCCCAAGAGTTACAGAATTCCATTTATTTGACAATTTTGTAAAAGCGGTTGAACCAGAATTTAATATTATTTGCCTAATTCTACACTCAAATTTGAAAACTGAAAAGGAACTCATTTTTGTTTTTACAAATTTTTTTTTTTTACTAGAACATTTCCCCTCCCCAATATCTAGGTTTTCATGAAAAAATAATGAAAAACCACAAAAATTTGCGTGAAAGTTTTTCTCATTATTAACCGATAAGCTTTTAGTTTCAAACACATTCTTTACTTTAACACTACCCAGTGAAGAAGGAATTTTGTGTAATAGTTTGTCTAAAAATTGCCCATTATTAAAAAAATTTGATGAAACACTGATAAAAATTGTTTTAGAAATATAACGATTGTAAAAAATGAATGGGTAAGACTTTTTTTTAAATAAAAATTCCAGATTATTTTTGATCAAAAATAAAGAATTTTTTATACCTAGAATTAATAAATCAAAAACCGAATAATATAACTGTATTAAAAATCCCCCGAATTGGAGGCCTCTAATTATCCCAATAGAATTAATACTAAACATATCTTTAAAAATAAGTTTTGTATTGTTTTTTGAAGTTAAATAAGAAACAATATTCGAATCAAGAATTCTGTTTAAAATTTTATTCAATAAAATTAAATCAGAGTTATCACATGACTCAACAAAGTCCAGTTTTCCAACATTTACACTGTTTCCTTCTGAACCCAACCCAATTTTTTTTAACCCATAAATTTCATTTTGAAGTTTATAAACAAAATACGGGTTTATTTCTAAATCGCTTGGTTTAACCCATGATGGAAATAACATTTTTTTGTTACATTCGTACCATAGATATTGATCAATATAACCATCAGTGATCCTTTCTGCAAAATCCACTATATAAACGGGACAAAGATAAAAAAAATTGTCAACGAAATTGAGACCAATTTCAAAAAATAATCTTTGAGTCAATATAGATTCTTTAATTGACAGAAAAGTGTTTAAAGGATCGTTCATGGCTTTTGTTAATAGGGTTTTTTCAAGAGAAGATGTTTTCCACTCCATTTTATCATTTGGCCCACTTTCTTTAATTTGATCTAAACTTAAAATAAGTAATTTTAAATCCCATCTATTCTTGAATTCAGGAAATTTTATCTTTTGAATGTTGCAAATTTTAATCCAATAATTTAAAACTTCTTCAATCGAAAAGACATTTAATTTTGAGATATAGGGACCATTTTTCAAATATTCAAGCTGTCTTGATTGTTCGGCTTTAAACCATAATCTAGTAATTCTACCCAGGTTTTTTTTAATTTTGGCCTTTTCAACTGGAATCCCTTTGATGATTGCTTCACGAATTAGACAAGTAGTTTTAACCCACCAAATCGATTTGGTTCTCACGTAATCTAAAATTAAATTTTCTATCTCTTCAGATATATTTATCGGATTCCAATTATTATTAGACTTCCAACTTTTCCAAGCTTCATTTGAATGTTTGAGATAGAATTTTAAATCATTTTTATGAAAATCGAAACTTTTTAAGTTATTTAATTCATTAATGAATGCAATTTTCAATTCAATATCTAAATATGTTTCGTTTCTTTGTTTTGTAAAACTTAATGATTTCCTTGAATATCTTCTACCATAAAGATGTCTAGATAAAAGGTTTGCAATCCATCTTTCTTGAATAGGAACTATTCCTCTTAAGAAAAAAACCCATACTTTCCAAACTGGAGCCCAGAAACCGAATCCAGGACCTAAAGGAACAGGGAAATCATAGAATTTTTTATAAAGAATTTTCTTTATAGATTTACAAATTTTTATCTGTTTCATGATTTTATATTTATAACGATATATTCCAGTAACTTTCCCAATATTAGTTAGTAAAAAATGTATACCGTCAGATAATTGATAGAAATCGATAAAACCAGAATAAAATTTAATATGACAATCGATTATCAATTTCATCAGTCTTAAAAATTCCCTAAAAAAGTGAAAAGTATTACTAAAACGAGATTTCTTTCTTTCCCTGGTACTTAACGTTCTAATAGGTTTGAGATTAAAGTTAAAATCAAGATTTAAATAATCAATACCTTTTCTTTTAATTAGTAGAGAAAGCAATTTATGACTTTGTAAACAAATTTCTTTACCCACGTGAACCCAAGTGGATTTTATTCTATTGAAAAATAAATTCTTTGTTAAAATTTCATTCAAATTAGATCTCGTTACCTTTTTTTTTTTTTTTTTCAAAGTTGTTGATACAAGATATTTAATAAGAGATAAATGCGATAAAGATAAGTTTGGAAATGAAGATTTCGATGCATTTATTAAGACCCTTTCGACGTAAAAATTATTCCATGCTGGAACAGAAAAATAGAACGGTGAAAAAACTTCTGAAAAATCAAAACGAGATTTTAAATAAAAAGAAAGTCGTTTCTGACTAAAAAAAATATCTAAAAAAAGTGGTGTGATCATTTCAAATAAAAAAATATCCTTTTTATTTATAGTTTCATATAAAAGTTTTTTTTTGCTGTTTTTAAAAAATTTTAACCATTTGCATTCTTTTGAGAATTTAATTTGTGAAAATACAATTTTGTTCGGAATTTTAATATTGAAGATATTATTATTCGGTTCTATTTTTAAAATTTTTCTGATCGATGAATTTTGAATCTGATAAAAAATTGGAAATAAAGATAAAAAGTTTTCATTAAAAAATTTAGAATATTCTTTTTTAAAAAAATAATTACCTAAATGATTTTCAAAAAAAGTACATTTTCCTAGAAAAATAGAAAAAGTTGGTAAAAATTTATAATATTTTTCAATAAGATTTGAATTCTTATTATTATAGAGTCCACTTTGAATTTCTATTTTATTAAAAGATATCTTTAAGGAATTATCTGGATATATCAAAGTCCTTCTATTTGTATTAACACAATTTTGAACTAAATTTCCAGTTGAACAAAACCATAATTTTAAGTAATCTTCTAAATTTCTACTAATTAACAGAGAATTATTATGGGTATTCTTTAAAATTTTCAAATCATCCCAAATTTCGTCATCGTCGAAAATTGGGAATTTTACCCTTTGAAAATAAATTCGATTGATTTTTTCTTTTCTATTTAAAACCCACATTAAATTCCATAATGTAGATGAAAATTCGGGTAAGGTATTAGTATTTGATTCAATTATCAATAAACATTTGTTTTCATGAATAATCAAAGGAAGAAAATTGTTAGCTTTCCATGGTGCTGGTAAATTTTTAAGAAGGGATAAAATCGAAAAAGGTATGTATCTTAAACTTCCTAAATATATTCTAGAATCATTGACTTTAACTTGATCTATTTCTAAATTTTTTTCAAAAATTTGATTATTTTCAAAAAGTATCTTATATTTTTTAAACTTTTTTTTATATTTTTTTTGACGAAAATTGGTCCAATTAAAAATTTCTAAGATTATATTTTTTTTCATGGTTCCATTTGTATAAATAAAACTTAATATAATTTAAAACTATACGAATAAAAAAAATATACCATGAATCAAAGAAATAATAAAGATAACAATCAATTTTCTTCAGGAAAAGGTTTATCTTTATATATATCTATCTGCGCAGCTAAAGGACTTCAAGAGATTATGAAAAATAATTTGGGGCCTAATGGAACAATGAAAATATTAGTTTCAACTAGCGGAGAGATAAAGATATCAAAAGACGGAAGTTATTTATTAAAAGAGATGCAAATTCAAAATCCTACTGCTTCATTAATTGCAAAAACGGTAATTTCACAAAAATCATACATCGGAGACGGCGCAACAAGTACTATTATTTTAATTGGAGAGGCTTTGAGAAATATAGAAAAATATTTAGAAAAGGGTGTTCATCCTCAGGTATTATGCGATGGAATAGATTTAACGAGAATGGAAATAGAAAAATGGCTTCCAACCAAAGTAATTGACAAAACTTTAGATCGTAAAACACTTTTAAATTGCGCAAAAACCGTAATTGAAACTAAAATTAAAAAAAACTTATGTAATAAATTCGCAAACATTGCCGTTGATGCTATTCTTACAATATGCAATGAGGGAAAAATCATGGATTTAGAAAGAATTGAAATGTTACAGATAAATACGAGAACTGAATCAGATAGCAAATGGATAAGAGGAATAGTATTGGATCATGGTGCAAGACACCCTGATATGCCCAAAATAATCCATAATGCATTCATTTTATTGTGCAATATTAATTTAGAATACGAACGACCAACCACCAATTCTACTATAAATTATGATTCAATTGAGGATCGAGAAAAAATTTCTTTAAATGAACGAGAATTAATCGACAAAAGAGTTAAAAATATAATCCAATTAAAAAGATCAGTTTGCATGGGGAAAAATCATGGTTTTGTTTTAATAAACCAGAAAGGAATCGATCCTATCTCACTCGATCTTCTATCGAAGGAGGGTATTCTAGGTATTCGGAGAGCTAAAAGAAAAAATCTGGAAAGAATTGCATTATTATGTAATTGTATTCCCATAAATTCCATTCACAATCTAAATTCTAACGTTCTGGGATTTTCCGGAATTGTTTATGAACAAATAATAGGCGAGGAAAAATACACCTTTTTTGAAAATGTATCTAATCCTTTTTCAGGCACAATTATAATAAAAGGGCGTAGTAGTTTCATAAGAAAACAAATTGAAACCTCAATCTATAATGCTATTAAAACTTTGAAATTAGGAATTCAAGATAGAGGATTTTTAAGGGGGGCAGGAGGAATAGAACTAATGCTTCAACAACATTTATTAACTTTTTCAACAAAAATTCCTGGGAAAAAAAAATACGGAGTTCGAGCAGTAGCCAATGCAATGGCATCAATTCCAAAAACTTTGTTTGAAAATTCTGGATTAAAATTAGATAACTTATCCAAATGCATTAACGTTTATCGGGAAGAGATAAGTATGAAAAATATTATTAATTTAGATTCATACTCCACTAAAAAACATATTTTTACTACTGTATGTTTTTTACTAATTCAATTACTTTTAATAGACGATATATACTTTGGAAGGGGTTTAGCTTAAAGCTCTCGTAGCTCAGTTGGTCAGAGCACGGGTCTTATGAGCCCGGGGTCGTGGGTTCGAAGGTTAATCCCACCGAGAGCAAACATTATTAAAAAAATAGATAAAAAATCTTTAACATGATAGTTCATTTTAAATGAAAAATTTTATATTTTTAAATCCTTTAACCGTTAGGGTACAATCCAATAATGATCATAAAAAATAATTTTTATATTTTTTTATAGTATTTTAGAAATTCAAAAAGAAATTCTATAAACTTAGCAACACAAGGTTTCGAACCTCGGACCTCTGGGTTATGGGCCCAGCACGCTAACCGCTGCGCCATGTTGCTTATGGAAATATTAAATCCAAATCAATATTTAACAAATTCATTAGGAAAATCCGTAAAAGTTAAACTTAAATGGGGGATGTCCTATCATGGAATACTACAGACGTTTGATTCCTATATGAATTTAAGTCTAAACGAAACCGAAGAATGGATTAATGGTAAATATATAGGAGATTTAGGGCAAATATTGATTAGATGCAATAATATAGCATATATTGTCGAAAACAACAAAATATCTAAATAGTTAAATTGATCTTTCAAATATTAAAATCCTTAAGTTTTTTCTCCTATGAACAGTTATACCTTGATTTGCTTTGTTTTTAAAATTTTTTAAACCTATTTTACCGATATTTGAAGCCAATATCACTTTGCAAATGAAATTCTTTTTTTTTTCCAAGTCCCAAATTTTTATCTGTTCTATTACATTTTTTGGTATTCTTTTACATACGTGGTGCAAATTATCTTGAAGGAACGATAAGATATTTTCTCCAGAAATACCATTCTTCAAAGCTTTGTTCATAGATTTTACTGTTAAATCTCCCACAAAAAGATTAGGTAAATGATATAGAGTTTCTGAAAATTGTTCCAGAACTTCAATTTCTGTTTTTTTTTTTTTATAAGCATAGACTCTAAAGTTAGATTCGACGATTATTTTAAAAAGGTTTTTTCTGTTTGAACACACTTTTTTTTCTACAAAATTTATCGGGAAAAAAATTCTTTTTTGAAAAAAATAAAGTCTATGAAGCGTAAAAAACATTTTATCAGAAATTCTAGGCGTAAAAAATGAACCATATTCACAAAATAAAAAAAGGTTGAAATTAATTGAATAACTTTCAAAACTATGTGTTAACTTTAAGTTAAAATTATTGAATTTTTGATTTAGATATATTAGTGTATTGTAACTAGTTTCAAATTTTAAATCGAAAAAAATTTGAACATTGTAATCCTTTTTTTCAAAAAGCTGGTAATAACAGTTTCTGAAAAAAATTTTCTGAAAAAAAAGTCTAGAAAAATTTTTCTCCAAAAAAGTCAAAAAAATTGATGTTTTTAAAAAAAAGGGGGTGAAACAAAATTTAGAAAAAGAAAGGTATTGAATTACATTTTTATCTGAATAAAAATAATTAATGGTGTTAAAAACCTTCAGTATAATCAATTTTTGAAGACTCGGAAAATATCCCAAAGAGTTTTTTTTTTTTTGAAAAAACCCCTCCCCCTCATCTACATAAGATTTAAAGGTAGGGTTTCCACAGTTTGATTGTTTTTTATTAAAGGGGGAAAATCTAAAAAAATTAAAACGAGTTTCGGGAAAAATTAGTCGAATTCTATAAAGATTTTTAATTACTTTTTGTCGAAAATTTAGTTTAATATGAAATATTTTTCTTTTTCCCAAAAAAATTTTTACAAGTTTTTTCCTTAAAATTTTTCTTATCTGTATTTTGAATAAAATTATACTGACGGGTTTCATAAGTATTTTAAAAATACCGATTGAAACGGGTTTTCTTATGAAAAATAATCTAAAAATTAAAAAAATAATTACTGAATCTATTGGATATTTTTGATTTTCTTTGAAATCTTGTTTTCTCATCAGTTTTTAAGAATTTTGAGTTTATTTATATATTTGCCAACCAATTACCTCAATAGCACAAAGACACTTTTTAAAAACTTATATTAAAAAATCAATTATATCAAAAAATATAATTATTTTATTTTATTAAATTCCTCAAATTTTTAGTTTTAAAAAAAATGACACTACGAAATTTAAAATTTGAATATATAACCTAATTACACTATAATTCAATTGATAAAATAAAATAGAGATAGCATTTTGAATAATTTTAATTTTGTAAAAAATGTTTCCTCTAAAAAATCCATAATTTGAAATTTTTTTTAGAAGTAAATAATCTATTCTAAAACCAATCCCCATATTCAGTTTAAAAATTAATTCGGTAAAATCTCCAGGAAAGGTGTTTGTTGATCCTTTTAAAGTTTCATGGAAAAGATATTGTTGTCGATTCTCCAAAAAAAGATTTTGTAATTTTTTTCTACTGACAAAAGATCCTTGTTTTTCTGAGATATTTATTAGATTGATGTTTGAAGAAATCAATTGAGCATTTTCAAAAATAAAACTACTGAGGTCTGCAGTAATCGGAGAAATGAAAGATTCCAAATAAAAATTAATTGTTTTGATTTCAGTTGGACGACGAATATAAGAATATAATGTTTTGAAAAATCCAAATTTATTCACTTTTTTATGTCGTTTATAAGATCTTCTTCTCCCTTTTCGTTTTAATTGCTTGGAGTATTCTGAAATTTTAAGAGCCCTTAAAATATCTTTTTTAACTCCCACTCCATTTTTTAGCATAGTAATTAAATTGTAGACACCACGGGGAATACCTTTTTGAGCTCTTTTGCTCAGAATTAAGAAAGCACCTTTTTTATTTTTTTTAACCCCTAAACCCTTTGTGAGATAAATGGCCAATACTGATTGTGACTTGGTATTTCCTAGTTGAGCCGATCTATTATGAAATTTCTGAGATCTGACGATTGATTTAGGTAATTCTTGTCCAAAACGGAAAACATTACCAAGTAAATTTAGCGTTCTTGAATTTTTAAAAGACTTTGTTCTGTTAAGTAGTGAAACGGATGTTTTCCAATCTTCGGTTTTTATAGTACTCAACCCGGAGGAAAAATTAAAAATCTCAAAATTCCATTCTTTTTTTCCCCTAATTTCCCCCAAGGTTTTTGTAAGTAATGAGTTAAAATCATTCCTTTTTTCTTTAAGAAAACTCATGGAATCTATGTTTTTAAATTTCTTTGACAGTTTTATGTTTTCTTTAAAATACAGACTCTTTTTATCAAATTTGTCTTTTGAAAATTTTTCTAAGCGTTTATTATTTAGATAAATAAGTCTATTCAAAAATTTTTTTAGATTTTTTTGAATTAATTTTTTTCCAGAACCATTAAATTTGACCCTATCATTAAAAAGCTGATATATTAATGGAAAGGGTGGGGGGCAAATTTTTTTTTTAAAATAAAAACCTTTATTCGTTCGACAAAGATTATGTAAATTAAATGTTTTTACGATTCTAGTTGCTTCCCATAATTTTGAACTTTTTTTTTTTTGTACTTTAATAGAATTATTAGTTCTAATATTTCTAGTAGTCTTAGAAGTTTTAATAATTTTTTTTTTCGAATTAAAAAATGATAGTAGTCGTTTTCTTTTTTTGAATTTTCCAAAAGAAAGCCATTTTTGAAGGTGTTGTCGAAAAATGGATTTACTCGATTTAATTGTTTTTTTTCTTATTTTTAATGATTTGTTGAATAAATATTTAAACGCGTTAAATTTAGGTTGGTAGTCTTTCTCGACACACTGTTTAACCCTAACCGAATCGAATATGGTAATTGAATTATCTGACAAAAAATAGTTCGTTATTTTCTGATTATTGTTAGAATCACTAGGTGTTTTTAAGATGAAATTATTCACTCTAATAACTTTCTCGGGGAGTTCAGAACTAAAAATTTTATTCCATAACCTGTTTTTTATTTTAAATTTGTTCCTTGAAATTGTTTTTTTTTTTATATCTTGTCTAAAATTAGAAATTTTTAATCCAAATCCTTTTCTATTGTTCGTGACCTTGCAAAATTTAGCTTTTTTGTTTCGTTTTTTTGAAAATTTTTTTTTACTTAAGTGCCTTCGTGCATCTTTAATTAGAATATCTGAAGCTTTTGAAGAATTTATTAAAACGTTGTAACCACCAGAATATTCGATACCTAAAATTTTTTCATAAAACGGCGAACCTTTTCCAGATAAAAGTTTAATTTTTGTGAAACCTTTTCCAATATCGGAAGGGATTTTCATATAATTATCAGTTAAAGAGTTTAAAGATGGTAAATAATTTACCAGAGATTGCAAAGATTCTTCTTCTCGAAAACTATCTTTATTAAATGTATTTCCGTTTAAAACATAAAATGTATTGTTGGTTAAATCTTTTAGAGAAAAATCTTTAGGTAAATTATTTTTCAAAAGAAAAGATTTTATCCCAGAAAGAAAAATCTTTTCTATTTGAATTCTCGGATTTACTCTACATTTTCTCAATTCTGAAATTTTTTCGATTAGAGAAGAAAACCGGTTTAATGATCGATTCGATTTAATAACTCTCCGAGACCTCCTTGTGGTCTCTTTAAAATTCCCCCCCCCTCTATGTTTGAAAAATGTTTGCAGAGCTGACCGAGAAAAACTTGAGTTTTTTTTCCACGAATCCAGGGATAAAATCTGAAATCCCCAATATTTGGTTCGGGAAGGTTTCTCTAGATTTTCTTTTTGTTCTGAAATTTCTGCATAACAACTTTTAACGTTTGAATTCCAAATAAAACCATTTAGAAGAATAATTATAGAAGATAATACTATCTTAATTTTTTTTGCCGAAATTTTTTTTTTAATATTATGGATTTCAATCATAAATTTATTTTATATAATTATTATTTTATATAATTATTATTTTATATAATTATTATTTTATATAATTATTATTTTATATAATTATTATTTTATATAATTATTATTTTATATAATTATTATTTTAAGTTTGTGTATAGATATTATTTTACAATTAAGAAATAAGGATGATCATTACAATTATCAAATTATTCTACAATGTGTCTTTTACAATTTGTTTTTTATGGGGAATAGTTAAAGTTCTTAGGGGACTAAGGTTGTTTACGATAAATGAACTTATAAATTATTATGGAAAAGGAAGTTTTATTTGTGTTACTTTAACATTATTTTCTTTGAATTTGATTTTAAATCTTAAATCGGGATTAATCGAAGATTTTAATTTAGAAAATGGATTTTTTTCAGAACAACTTACTTTAATACATGAAAATATGAAAAATGTATTTGAGTTAGGATCATTTTTCAATAGTTTATGGAATTCAATGGTTGAATATATCATGATTGTGATTTTTTGTAAAAGACAATTCACTTTAAACTCTTCTTTTTACTTTGCACTCTCAATATTGATTAAAAATCTTCATTTACTTTGGATTCAAAACTTTAGGAGTTTAGAGGTGAGCAAGGGAACCTTTTCTTTTAGAAACGAATTGATAAATATAATTTCCTTTTTATTCACAATAAACCTTGAAATATATTTATCAAAAATTCACATACATTTCAGTAAGCGGAGATTAGCAAATTGCGTCGTTAGTTCTGAAATAGTTTCAATAGTTTTAATTTTAAAGGGTTTATGTGTGAATAAATTTTTTTCGCTTCTCAATTCAACATTCGAAAAATTCGATTACAACCAATTACATTGTTTTTATTTACGGATAGTTATTTTTTCTTTATTAAGTATTTCTCATTTATTATCGCTCATTAATCTTGGTTTAACTAAAAAAGTAATTTTCAAATTTTACGTCTGTACCCGAATTTTTCAATCTACCAAAGAATTGATTGAAAACTTTACAGAATTAAATCGATTTAGAAAAATGACGATAAATCTTAATAATTCAATGAGTTCTCCCACTGAAGAAGAATTACAAAATCTCTCTGATCACCTTTGCATTATTTGTAGAGACGAAATAACTCCTGAAACATCTAAAAAACTTCACTGTGGTCATATTTTTCACATTGTCTGTTTACAAAATTGGATGATTAGACAGTATTGTTGCCCCACCTGTTTGACGGTAATTTCTTCAAAGTCCAAAAACCATTTGCGTGATGTTGATAGAATTTCATACGAAACAAATAGAGCAAAAATAGATTTAATAAGCTTGTTAGTTGGATGCGCACAAAAAACAAAAAAAAATTATTCTAATCGACCTTTCAATATGAGAACAACTTCCTTACCTCCTTTAGAGCCTGATTTAACATCAATAGTATTTTCAAAAGTTAGAAGTTTCCAAACAATTAATTTTAAAAGAGTGAAAAGTGAATCTAATAAATTTTTATCAACTTTTGAAAAACTTTTAAAAATTAGAACTTTTATCCTTGAAAATTTTGTCATAGTTTCTAATTTTAACCAAATTAAAAATAATTACAGTCAGTCTAAAAAATTAAAATCTTTTGTATGGAAAGGTGAAAGTTCGATTGATACGATAAAAAATCTACAAAAAATCACATGTCTAATCGCAAATTTTTCTTAATAATATAAATTAATCGAAATTTTTATTATTATTAAACAAAAAAATTTTCTGTATGAAAAAGCTTAATTCGAAAAAATCATCAAAATATCTAGTTTAATAATTAAATAAAAACCTTTAAAGTCTATATGTGGGTTAGAAAAAAAATGGAGTTTTATTCTCAGAAAAAGTCCTTCAAAAATCAAAAATATGAATACCAAAAAATGCAAGTTTTAGATAGTTCACAGTCTTTTCGATATGGACTGTACCGTAAATCAGATTTTAAAAAAGAAAAAATTAAAAAAATATTAGTAAATTTTAATTCCTTCCTTAAAAATATCAATTCTTCTGATCCTTTAATTATAGCAATAAAAAGTTTAACAAAAAGTTTCGTTGGAGAATTGATTGAATTATCAAAACAACTCATGCATGAGTTTGAAGAAACTGTTGATTGGAAAGAAAGTGTATTATCAAAAAAAAGTATTAAATTTGCTTTTCGTTTAGGTATAGTTGGATTTCACTATTCCTCACCAAAAAAAAATGAAAATCTTTTAGAGCAAAAATTTTTGTAAAATCATATTTCTGGTTAAAATAACATTTTTGATTTAATTAAAATTCTGTTTTTTCTTATTTTATTTATTTGATTCAAGAATCTTAGATTTAATTCATAACCGAATATCATTTTATTGGTTTTAAAAAATTAATTTTTACGAGCTTGTATGTCTAAAATTCTTTTAATTTGAACAAATTCAACCAATTTAAAATGTAAAAAAAAAGCAAAAATTATATAAAAGATTACCAAAAAATATCTAATTTTGCAAAAAGCATCTTTAGAGTAAATATCTTATTTTCTAAAATAGGTATCAATTTGATTATATATTGAAATAAAAATAATTAATATTGAAACAACAATGTTTAAAAAGAAACCTATATCTTTTTTGGTTTTAAATTGGAAAATTTACAAAAAAAAAACCCTAAAAATTTTAAAAAAGAAGGGATATAAAAAAACCAGATTGTGTAATTATTTTAGGGTAAGAATTATTGAACAAATTGCTAATTTTATTAAATTAAATTATCAAATTTACCCCAAAAATTTTTTTTTATTTTTATTTTTAAATGGTTCTCCTGTTTCGTTTTCACCATATTTTCAGGATTCTCAATTACATGAGTCGAAAATAAAAAAAAATGTAAAAATTATTCTAAAAATTTGGGAAGAGAATTATAGAATACAAAGAGTTTATAAAGAGGTCGAAAAATTTAAAACTTCTTTTGTACTAAAAAATACATCAAAGGATTTTAATTCAATTTTCTTTATCATTTATATTTTATCGAAAAAATTAGGACCAATTGAAGCGAACATTTTTAATTTAATCTCAGAAAATCATTTTTTATTGGATAAACCAGATGTTGGAATAAATTTAAATATGTGTAAGAAACTAAATTGTTGCTTAAACTTTTTAACTTTTGGAAAAAAAAGTCAAACGCTAAAGTTTTTGGCCTATTTTTCTAACGGTTTTTATGGACAGCCTGATGAAAGTTTAATAAAAATAATTTATTGCAACAAGTTTCTCCAACTTTTATTGAGTTTATTTTGGTTAAATAGATTTAATAAAGAATTTTTCATTAAAGCTATTGATATTAAACCTACCATAATAAAACAAAGTATATTAATGAACGGGGATTTAAAAAGATGTGGTTCATGTAAGGGTTTGTTTAGATCAGTCTTTTCAAATTGTGTACTATGTGGTAAAAAATTCTTATTGTAATTTTTCTTATTCTTCACTAAATAATTTAATTGCTTCCTTGTGATAAACGAGATCATCTAAAGGTTGATTTTTATTGTCTTCTCCAATTTTAAATTTTGATGAGTTTCCAGTGGTTTCAACAAATTGCCTCATTAACCCCGCTCTTTTTGTAGGTTCTGGGTTAAAATCAAAAGAATCACTGGATGTAAAACTATCCAGTCGTAAATCTTTACCAAAAGGATGTGGATGAAGATAGTGAAAGGAAAGGGATATGGGGTTCCGAGATTTTTGAAGGTAAACACCTTGTAATCGAGCTAATTGCAATCTTTCAGTAGCAATCTCTCTTATCCCATTAAGGAGTTCTTTTTTTTCTTTTTCAAGAATCCAAGAATTCCCAATAAAAAAGGGTGTTAAAAGTTTAGCTCGGGTAGTAAAATATTTTTCAGTTACTTTTATGGAAGATTTAACATCCATGTCAATATTATTTGAAATTTGTACTACTGAAATTGCCTCTCTAAAACTCTGAAATGAAAACTCCTTAAGTTTAGATACTAGTTTTTCGTAAATTTCACTTAGAAGAAACATCAAATTTTCTGACAATATCGCTCTATAAGTTAAATATGACTTAGAATTCTTAAAAAGTTTGGTTTCAATATCAAAAATATCAGTTAATTCTTTAAATATTTTACCAGCTTCCTCTCCAAAATTTTGAATCAACCCCCCTTCCTCGGTGCAAATTTGCCATGGTTCATTTATCTTTTTGAAATCTTCCATCAAGTTTTTTGCCGTTTTTCTACATAGTTCAGATGCCAAAATTTCTTTAATTTCTTCTGAATACATTTGATTATAAATAAATTTTATCAGACAAAACATTTTAAAAACAATTTATGTTTTCCTGAATAAACCCCTCTTCACGGATAATAACTTTTTACCATAAAAATAAGAATTAAATATTTCCGGAAGATCAATTAAAAAGTTAAAAATTCCTAATTTTCTATAAGAATACCCACAAAAAAAATCTTCTTTCTGTATAAACAACCTTAAATGTTTAATTGTATATATTTACTTTTTTTGTCACATAATTTTTATTTTTCCTTGCCTTATAAAAAAATTTTAAAAACTAGGAGGAATGTATAAACGTGTTTTTATTCTAAGGAAAAATTTTAAAAGGTTTTTAACCGGAGGTAGATCTACATCCATGTTTTTTTCTTTTTTGAATTTTTTCAAACTACCCATTTAAAAGTCAAAAAGTATCACAAGAAAAATCTAGACAAATCATATATGTTTAATATTTCCCCTAAAAAATCTTAACATATCTTTAATAAAAAATTAAATAATAAATTTTTGATAGAAAATCCTTTCGATATAAAACTGGTTGACAATAAAAATTTTGGAATTCGCGTGAAATTCTCGGAAAGTTTTTTTTTAAAATTATATTTGTGGTTAAATTTATTTTTTACACATGGTATTTTTTTTAATTAATAAATATTTATTAATTAAAAAAAAGTTTTCTTTGGAAAAAGGTTCCCATTGTTTTCAATAATAATAAATGTTTTTATAAAATTTGGTAAATTAAAAAAAAAAGGTAACTTATCTAAAAATTTTATTTTATTTTCAATATAGAAAATTAAAAAAAAGACATTTTGGTAACTTTTCTTGATAAAAAATTTTCAAATACATTAAATGCTAATATAAACTTATTTTTCTGAAAATTTTTTTAAAAAAATGCAAGTGAAAATGTCTCTAGTTTCTTAAAATTATTCCTTTGATTAATTCAAATCTGAAATGCTAAAATTTTTATTGGATGAATTTATGAAAATTTTTAATCCGATCTAATCTAACATTAATTCATGTTAAACCACAGGAGAATAATATTTTAAATGAATGTGCAAATAAATTAATAGTTAAATTACTTATTTTTATATTAATATTATGTCAATAGGTATAAAAAGAAAAAGTGATACGAAAAAAACGGGAGCTACTTCTCTTAGAAAAAACGTAAAAAACATGATCCAAGAAATCATTGGAGTTTTGCCTTATGAGAGGACTATCTTAAATTTCTTAAAAATTGGTAAAGAAAAAAAAGCAATAAAATATGCCAAAAAACGTCTTGGAAATATTAAACGTGCAAAAAACAAAATCGAGTATCTTAATAATTTAACTAAATTTAATTAAAATTTTAAGAAATACTAATATATTTATTTTGGAATTATTAAATCTTAAGTTTTAAAAATAAGAAATATTTTTATACAATCTCTAAAAAACTGGAATAAATGGGTACCACGTTAATGGCAATATGTGACAAAAACGGAGTCATTGTAGCCTCTGATTCTCAAACAAGTTCTGGTTTTTACATTTCTAATAGAGCAGCAGATAAGATAACAATCATTTCAAAAAATATAATTTGTTTAAGATCAGGTTCATCCGCTGATACACAGAATATTATCGATTTGGTCAAAAATATACTAATAAAAGAATATCTTGAAAGAGAAAAACTGTTTGAAGTTAGAGCTGTAGCCCAATTACTTAGAAACATTTGTTATAAAAATAAAACTAACCTTAACTGTGGTCTAATATGTGCTGGCTGGGATACTATTCACGGTGGACAAATTTATGCAATTATTCAAGGAGGGACAATTATTACAACCCCTTTCTTGTCTTCAGGTAGTGGTTCAGTTTTTATTAATTCTTTTTGTGATGCAAATTATAAAGAAAATATGGAAGAACAGGAGTCTGAACAATTTATAGTCAAATCAGTTTCACTAGCCATTCAGAGGGATGGTAATAGCAGTGGGATCATAAGGATATGTAAAATTTCTCGACAAGGGATTTCTAGAAAAGCAATTTTTCCATCAAAAGTTTTTAATTAACCCCTAAAATGTAATAGTAAAATGAGATTAAATAAAAAAAATTTTACACTAAAAGTGAAAAACTGTTTCTATATCTAAACCATTTTATAAAACATAAATACTTTCTAAAATTATTTTGTTTTAATTTAAAACTTAACTTGTCTTAAAAGTTCATAATAGATTTCTTTATTATCAGGAAAAGTGTGAAAATAAATCAAATCATATTCCTTGAATAAATATCTAGTGTATAAAAACCATTTTTCCGTAATTAAAGTCACCTCTTTATTAACACACTTTAATCTTAATTTAAGAAAATTTTTGTCTGAGTTTTTTATGTATTCGTTAAAAAGTATAATTTTCAAATCAACTCTTTTTTTAATTTTTTGCAGAATGTTTCGGATAGGGATTATCTCTGAATATTTTCTCGAGAATATTAATAAATTGAATGATCCTTTAATTTGAAAGATTTCAGATATTTTAAATTCAAATGACCTAAATACTGGTGAAAAATCAATTTTGTCATTTTTTTTTATTTCGTATTTTTTTGAAAAAACCACAATTCCAATAGTTAGAAAATTTTTGTAGTATTTTGAAACAAAAGATCCGGAAAATGATAAACTAGAAAAAAATTTTAAACAAAAATCACATATTCTAGTCGAAATGATAAATATTTCAAATAAAGGTGTGACATTTGAGTTGATAAAGGTAACTTTTATTTTAATCAAATTTTTAATGAAAAAAAAAAAATTTTCACGATTTTGCATCAAAATAATGTTAAGAGAATCAATCCAGCAAATATTAATAGTTTTCAGAAACTTAATTAGTCTTTTTTTTTTTTTTTTTATCGCGAGAAGAGTGGTAAAAACAATGTCGCAATATACAAAACTTTTTGAAAATTCTATACATTTATTTTTTATTTTACCATAAATGATAATATCATTCATTTCCCCATCTTTAAAATTATTTCTATGATCTGCCGGCATAATGAATTTTCCATATTTTAACTTAACCCCAAACTTTGTTTTATTTGTGTTAAAATTTTTTCTTTCCAGAAAACTGGTAATCTTTTTTTTTACTCGCTGAGAAAATTTTCTAATTAATTGGAGCAAAGAAGTTTGGTTAGGTAAAATAATTAAAATACAGGGTCCATTATTTTTTTCATTTTTAAAATTTTTTAATATATAATTTTTACTGATGGATATTAAAAATTCTCTCAATTCTTCTTTATTTTCCAAAGTGTTTTCAATTACTTTTATTTTAATTTGTTTGTTTTTCAAAGAACCCAGTAACTTAAAAGAACTTATATAAAAAAAAATTCCCCCTGAAAAATAATTTATGGAAAATTTACATTTGTTTAAAAATAATTTTCCAACTAATTTTAATAAAAAATTATGTGAATTTTTGATTTTAACAACTGGATAAAAAATAAGAGTTTGTTTATATTTTAGAAAGTCCTTGAAAATGATTCTTTTTTGCAATAATATGTTTTTTTTTTTTATCATAAAAATATCAATTTCTTTTTGGGTATTTTTTTAGTATTTTTTTATTTAATAAAATCAAAAAAAATATAAAAAAAAATATTAGTTCTATTATTTATATCAAAATTTTGTTTTTTGTTAGAATTTGAGTTAAAGATCATATTGAGAATAAATTATTTAAATTAAGCTTTTGGTTTATCTTTTTTTCGTTTGTATAAAGCAATCAAAGCTACTCCAGCTACTTTTACAACTTTAAATCTAACACCAGGAATATCCCCCACGGAATGCCCCTTTCGTCCGAATCCAGAAATTAATACCTCGTCATTTTCTTCTATAAAATTTAAACAACCATCGTTGGGAACAAAAGCTGCTATTTTTTTGCTATTTTTTATCAACTGAACTCGGACAGATTTTCTAATTGCTGAATTAGGTTGTTTTGCTTCTATTCCAATTTTTTCCACAACAATTCCTTTGGAATGAGATGCACCTTGCATTGGATCGGCTTTCAATGCATTAAGGGAGTTTTTTCTGGCATAACGCTTATCATTCCACTGCTGTTTTTTCCGATGGTTCCTTAATTTTCTTGCTGCTTGAATTCCTCTTGGTTTTCTTTTAAAAAAAAGTTAGTTTAAAATTCCCAATTATTTGAAAAGAGGTGACAAACTATTTATTAAAACTTACCCAGTACCCATTATATATAAAAAAATAAAAAACTATAAATTAAATTAAACATTTGAAAAATTACAAAAAATACATAAAAGTCAAATAAACTTTTATTTATTCTTTGCAAATTTTAAAGAAAATAATGTTAGTAATTCATTTTTTTAAATATTAAAGGGAAAAAAATTTTTCCGAATAAAATTTTTAATTTTATTTTTCCATTTTTAAGTAATTGATTATTTAAAATAATACATTGATATTGGATTTTAAACCAATATTTTTGACTCAAATTTTGATCAATTTCAACAATGCGTAATATTGATTTTTTTTTTGTTTTTACAAATTATCATATCCAGTTAATTTTTCCCTTTCTTTCATTTTGAAAACAGATTTTTACCTATATTTCAAATCCCGTAATTTCTGAACTAAAAGAAGGGTGGAGATAAAAAGTCTTTTTAAAATTTTCTATTTTTATCTATACATTGATTTTTTTTTATTAAAAAAATAAAAATAAAATTTTTTTTTTGATAATCTTAAAAAACCTATCGAATATTTTAAACTATTTTTGATTTTTTTAATTATTGGTCCGAGGAATAGATTGTAATTGAGAAAATTAACAAAAACATGTTATATTCTCAAAAAAAAAACTATATCTTATTTAGAAAATAAATTAAAAAGTTCAACTAGAAAATTTTTGGCCAAATTTATTAAATAAGAAAAAAAAAAAGATGTAAATATGTTTTCTTTAGTGATTAAAATTTCTCATCCAGAAAGTCAAATTCATACACAATTTAAAATATTAGGTTTTTATTTTAAAAAAATAAAATATTTATTCTAGAAAATTCTTTTATATTTATAAATGGCCTCTAATATTTTAAACGGTGCTATTGGAATTGATCTCGGAACAACGTATTCTTGTGTTGGAATATGGCAACATGATAGAGTAGAAATTATAGCAAACGATCAAGGTAATCGTACCACACCTTCTTATGTAGCTTTTACTGAAACTGAAAGATTAATTGGTGATTCTGCAAAAAATCAAGTTGCAATGAATCCACATAATACCGTATTTGATGCTAAACGGTTAATTGGAAGAAGGTTTCAAGATTCTGCTGTCCAAGATGATATTAAACACTTTCCTTTCAAGGTATTGTGTAAAGACGGTGATAAACCAGCAATCGAAGTTATAGTGAAAGGAGAAAAAAAGGTGTTTGCCCCTGAGGAAATTTCTGCAATGGTTTTATTAAAAATGAAAGAAATAGCTGAATCGTTTCTTGGCAAAGAAGTTAAAAATGCTGTAATAACTGTACCTGCTTACTTTAATGACTCTCAAAGACAAGCCACTAAAGATGCAGGAGCTATTACAGGGTTAAATGTTCTTAGAATAATCAACGAACCAACTGCAGCAGCAATTGCTTATGGTCTGGACAAAAAAAACTCAGGATCCAAGTCTGAACGAAATGTTTTAATTTTTGATTTAGGAGGAGGAACTTTTGACGTTTCATTATTAACAATTGAAGAAGGTATTTTTGAAGTAAAGGCTACGGCAGGAGATACCCATCTTGGAGGAGAGGATTTTGATAGCAGATTAGTCAATTTTTTCGTTTCAGAATTTAAAAGAAAATTTAAAAAAGATGTAACAACTAATGCAAGATCTTTAAGGAGATTACGAACTGCTTGTGAACGTGCGAAAAGAACTTTATCCTCAACAACTCAAACCACTGTTGAAATAGATTCTCTGGTTGATGGAATTGATTTTTATTCAGGAATTACAAGAGCAAAATTCGAAGAACTATGCATGGATTTATTTCGAGGAACCCTTGATCCTGTTGAAAAAGTTTTAAGAGATTCTAAAATATCAAAATCTGAAGTCCATGATGTAGTTTTAGTAGGTGGTTCAACCAGAATTCCAAAAGTTCAACAACTTCTTATGGACTATTTTAACGGAAAAGAACTTTGTAAAAATATAAATCCTGATGAAGCGGTTGCTTATGGAGCTGCGGTTCAAGCTGCAATTTTATCTGGTGACACTTCTGAAAAAATGCAAGATCTTTTGTTGTTAGATGTTGCTCCTCTATCACTTGGTCTTGAAACTGCAGGAGGTGTTATGACCGTCTTAATTAAAAGAAATACCACTGTCCCAACAAAAAAAACTCAAGTTTTTTCGACCTACGCAGATAATCAACCTGGTGTATTAATTCAAGTTTTTGAAGGTGAGCGTTCAAGAACCAAAGATAATAACATCTTAGGTAAATTCGAGCTTACCGGAATACCACCTGCACCCAGAGGAGAACCTCAAATTGAAGTAACGTTCGATATCGACGCAAATGGAATATTAAATGTCTCGGCTTCTGAAAAATCTACCGGAAAATCTACCAAGATTACAATTACAAATGATAAGGGGCGACTTAGTAAAGAAGATATTGAAAGAATGGTCGAAGAAGCAGAGAAATTTAAAAATGAAGATGAAAAAACAAGACTCAAGATAGAAGCTAAAAATAGCCTTGAAAACTATACGTATAACATTAAGAACACGCTCAAAGACGAAAAAATTAAAGGTAAAATTTCTGAAAACGAGAAAGAAGAAATCGAAAAAAAAATATCAGAAATTTTAAATTTTATTGAAAAAAATGAAGATCTAGAAAAAGAAGAATATGAAGAAAAAGAAAATGAATTGAAAAATTTAACCAATCCAATAATGGCAAAAATCTATCAACAAGGTTCAGCTCCTAATATGGGTGAATTTAATATGGGTCAAAATTCCGAAAATGAGGGTTCGAATGCAGGGCCAAAAATTGAAGAAGTGGATTAATTTACTAAATTTAAATTATCAGTATTCTATTTTTCAAAATGCTTGGTGAAATTTTATTAAAAATAAATTATTTAGAAAATTTTTTGAATACACACTCTTCCTTTACAACTTTCTTTAACTCCTCGTCTATTTCTAATACATATCTACCTAGTCCAGATTTAGTGATTATTTTAGATGCATCTTCTTGAGTCAATAGATGTTTTGAAGATATCAAATATAAAAGACTTGAATGTTGAGATACTTTTTCAATGAATTCTTTAACTAAAATTTTAATTAAAGCTATTGCTTCTCGAGTAACCTTTGTATCCTTAGGTATAATTTCTTTCAATAACCTATCCAACTTTATTTTAATTTTAATTGATGTCGTCATTAATTATTTCTTAATATAATATTTTTTATTTTTAACAAAATAATAATAATATTTAATTTTTGTTTTTTTTATACATTTTGAGTATAATTTTTTTGTTAAATACAATCCACTGTTTAAAAATGCAGAAAATTTATCTCACTTCATCGAGATCTCCATCCTCAAAATTAATGAAATTTTTGAAAGAATTAGAATTAATTTTTCCTTATTCACAAAAAATAAACAGAGGATCTGAATTTCTAACATCTTTAGTATCTTTTTGTTTACTTCAGGGAGTAAAAAATTTAATTATAGTATATGAGAATCGGAGTAAACCGAGTTCATTAGTAATTTCACATTTGCCTTCTGGTCCGACTTTATTTTTTACTTTGTCTAACGTTTTGTATGGAATTAATAAAAAAAAACTAAGGATTAATGGAATTTTACCTAATATTGTCTTTGATAATCTAAATTCTAATTTGGGTCAAAGAATAACTAAAGTTATCGGTTCCTTATTTCCTCCTGCTAGTTTAAACTCGAAACGCATTGTAACATTTACTGGATTTAAAAGTCTCATACTTTTTGGACACTATTGGAATGAAAAAACGGGATATGGTAAAAAAAATTTTATTTTGAAGAAAATGAGTCCAAGTTTTGATCTTCAGCCATTTAAAATAACTTTAGACATATTAAATAAGAAAAATCAAAAAATTGAATGGATTTTAACTCCATTTTTAAATTCAAAAAAAAAAAAAAATTTTTTATCTTCGGATTTTTTTTAACTTTATTCTAAATCTGAGAAAAAAGTTTAATCAGAAAATTTTATTTTCACGCGTGTAACCAATAAAAAATTATGTTAAGAATTTTTTAGGGTTTAGGTCTTTAAAACTTCTTCAGAAAAAATTTAAATATAAACTAAATTTAGAATTTCATCAACACGTGTAAAAGCCCCTACTAGTGTATTAATTTTTTTTAAAATCACTCCTTTTCTTTTGTCTAGGGAATGAAAATTTTCTTTTTGAGGTTTATCGAGAATTTTTTTTATTATCCAAGTATAATTTTCTAAACGTAACAGTAAATTATAAAGACTTTTAGTAGTTGTTAGAATTACTTTTTTGGAAATTGATGTCAAATCTATTTTCCATAATCTGGGGATTTTGGAGTCTTTTCGAGAAATTTTAAAATCTTCTATAAAAACAAAACCCAACCTATGCATATTATATAGAATGGTTTTAATCTTAGAACAATTTATACCACTCTTTTCCGATAATTCTTTTTCTTCAAAAAATTTTTTTGAGGTCATTATTTTAAAAACCAACCCAAACTTTTTACCAAACTGATTGAGAAAAAGATTTTCAATTATTTTCCCACGAAAAAATATTTCAATATAAAATAAATTAATCCTGAACAAACCACCCTTTATTATAATAAATTGATTTACGAAGCATAAATTATCAAATGATTCTAAAATAAATTTTTCATTTTGAGCCATACCAGTTAACCCGTCTTTACAAAAATCTGTCAAACTGTCGATTGAAAACCAAATATCATAACTTAAAGAAGATTTTATAGAGAAAAATCTTGACATGTAAAATTTTATAAGGTGCTTTGTTTGAAAACTTTGATATTCCTGTAAAAGGGAGAACCATGTGTTAAATTTAAGCCGTAGATTAAAAGTTTTAGCAAAAACTTTCCATCTTGAAGATAATGATTTAAAATTTGGTTTTAAAAAGACGATTGTTCGAGAATTTTTTTTTAAATATGGAACTAGAATTTTATCTATTTTTGAAAACCTGTTGGAATGAATAATAAATTTATCTCGGGCCATATGAATCAAAATATCTTCTATAATTTTTACTTTATTTTCTGATTTATTAAGGGAATTTTTTATTAATTCAGAAAGACATAATTGTCCCTGTTTAAATAAAAGCTTTAATATAGAAGCTCCGTGTAAACCGTAATCCATTTCTATTAAAGCAATAAATCGGGGATATCTTATTCGATAAACAGCTTCAGATAATATTGTTGATAGTTTAGTAGAATGAGATTTTTCACCAAGAGTAGTCTTAAGGCTATTAAAGTTCTCGACTACAATTAAATTAAATTGAAAAAGAATAAGAACACTGGTCCTTAATGTATGATACGAAACATGGGGAAGTAAATATACTAATTGACTCAAAAAACAATTGTTATTTATCGAAATTACTCGATAAAGTGAAGCAACCAAATCTCCGAAATCAATTCTTACTTTTTCCACTGCCAAATTTAAAAAAATATCATTATGCATTTAAAAATTTTATTAATCAAAAAATATATTTTTAATAAATATTAAGATAAAATAACATAAACCCTAAAATAGTTTTGACTTTGTGGTTTAAATTTTTAACTATGACCCATAAAAATGCTTTTGAAAACCTTCTCCACAATTCAAACTTAAATGAAAACATCAGGTATTTTAACAAGTTTTTTTTACACAGAACAACTGAAACTTAGAAAGGTCTACTGATCCTTTACTGGCATTTTAAATCAAATGTTTAAAGAAACTACAAACTTTACTAACCAATATATCTTTGTTATTGGGTTAGAAAATACTTACCCTCATTATAAAAATATCTGGTAGGGCTTATTAACTTTGGGAGGAGGTCTATTCATATTTTATCGACATAATTTTTTTCTAAATTTCTGGTACAATTTTTTATTTTTTTAAAAAAAAAGTAATTCAAATAGAATAATCGGTTGACCTACGAATTTTTTCGATACCCTACATTAGTTTTTTTTGAAAAAGAAGTCTGATATTATCGATGATATTTATACCTGTGTTTAGTTCCTGGGTTTTATAAAATCGATCTTCTAATCCTAAATATGAAATTTCCAAGGAATTTTTTGAATCTTTTCAATATTTCCATCGATTAAATACCTCGAAATGATTTTCTTAGTTTAAAATCAATTTTAATAAAATAGTATTTGTGAAAGAATGGTAAACTATATTAATTCGAAGTAATAATTCTTTTCAAACCATGAATTTGTTTTTTAATTTAATTAATAAAAAACGAATAATATATAATTTGCAAATAAATAAATTTTATTTTAATTCTAAATATTTTACAAAAATGAAATATAAAAAAGTAATTAATTACCTTTGGAAACATAGGGTTCAAATAGAATTCATTGAAAATAATTTATTAGAAACATTTTTTTTTGTTTTGGTATGTTTTCTACTTTATAAATTGGCTACTAAATTTTTTAAAATAGACAACAAAAAAAAAAAATTATTCGATAGTTTTTTTACTATAATTTTTTTTATTCTAATATTGTCAATATTTATTACGCAAGCAATTATATTAGAGTTAAATCAACGAAAATTTTCTCAGCTTGAATATGAAATTAGAATCAAAAACAGGAAAATTAAAGAATTGAAAAAAAAATTAAACAAATGGTATGATTGGATGAAAAATCACAAAAATTAATAATTAAAGCATACTCGGGTATTAAAAAAATTAGAATATTTGATATGTTTCATTCAGGTATTAATCCAAGTATGGTTAGCAGTTTACTTTACCATGATGGCAGAGGATGCTGGATCACATGAAGATGT
>Ga0315905_10000819_pt1 | contig 34028 bp, 28 predicted proteins | sample LakEriMetagenome_5_FD_203522 | JGI IMG/M metagenome (GOLD analysis project Ga0315905, IMG submission 203522) | Freshwater fungal communities from buoy surface, Lake Erie, Ohio, United States - Buoy 4 MA121 | ecosystem: Environmental > Aquatic > Freshwater > Lake | place: USA: Lake Erie, Ohio... | reverse complement strand
GTTTCAACGTCTGGTCCTTCAGAAAGACAGGGAATTGTTCATCGATTAGATGTTGGTACAAGTGGTCTGATGATCGTTGCAAAAAGCGATCAGGCTTTTCACGCCTTGAAAGATGCATTTAGAAAAAGAGCCGTCTCAAAAATTTATCACGCACTTGTGCAAGGACATATGGATCCCTCCACTGGAACTATCGATGCACCTATTGATCGTCATCCAAAAGAGGATCATCGATTTGCAGTGGTTGCAACAGGTAAAGAGTCGATCACTCACTATGAAGTAATGGAGTTCTATCGCGCCGTATCAATGGTCAAGATTGAATTAGAGACCGGGCGCACTCACCAAATTAGAGTTCATTTCTCGGCGCTGCACCATCCCTTAGTCGGGGACACAACCTATGGAGCCGATCCGGTTTTGGGAAAGAGCCTTGGGATGTCTAGGCCTTGGCTGCATGCAGCCGAGCTTTCTTTTGCCCACCCCGTGTCTCATTCCAAACTCAACTTCACCGCCCCATATCCTGCCGATCTCACACGCTCACTGGCGTTGCTTTCCGACGCAGTTCTGCCTTAGCCACTAATCTCGCCAATCATGTCTAAAGATAATTTCGTACATCTGCACGTACACACCGAGTATTCGATGCTAGATGGTGCTGCTCGTATAAATGATCTTATGGCAGAAGTTAAATCACAGGCCATGCCAGCAATTGCAATGACTGACCACGGCAATGTTTTTGGAGCATTTGAATTCTATAAAGCGGCAAAAAAAGCTGATGTAAAACCAATCATAGGAATTGAAGCCTATGTAGCACCGGAATCACGCCTTGATAAGAAACGTGTGCAATGGGCATCTGGTGGTGAAGATGATGTTTCAGGTGGTGGCGCTTACACACATATGACAATCTTGGCAGAAAATAACGAAGGACTTTCAAACTTATTCCGACTCTCTTCGCTTGCATCTCTAGAAGGCTATTACTACAAGCCGCGTATGGACCGCGAACTACTTGCCCGACATTCAAAAGGGTTGATCGCAACAACGGGTTGTCCAGGCGGTGAAATTCAAACCAGACTTCGAATGGGTGCCTACAAAGAAGCGATAAAGGCGGCAAGTGATTATCGCGATATTTTTGGAAAAGAAAACTATTTTTTAGAGGTCATGGACCACGGAATTGAGATTGAAGCACGGGTTAAAGATGACCTTCTCAAACTTGGCAGAGAGTTGGGAATTCCTTTCCTTGCTACCAATGATCTTCACTACACATTACAGGCAGATGCACCAGCACACGAGGCTTTGTTGTGCGTTCAATCCGGATCAACGCTGGCCGATCCAAAGCGCTTCAAATTCGATAATGATTCTTTTTACGTAAAAACACCGGCACAGATGAGAGAGTTATTCAAAGATCTTCCAGAAAGTTGCGATAACACATTACTTATTGCCGAAAGGTGCAATGTGACATTGCGAGAGGGCGAAAATCTTCTGCCGCAGTTTGAAGTTCCATCTGGTGAATCCGAAGATTCGTGGCTTAAAAAGCAGGCACAGTTAGGTTTAAAAGAGCGCATGGGTTCACGCCTCACTCCGGCACATGAGGCACGACTAGATTATGAACTTGGCGTTATGGAGAAGATGGGATTTCCAGGCTACTTCTTAGTGGTTGCAGATTTAGTTGCTCACGCAAAGAAAGTTGGGATTCGCGTAGGCCCAGGTCGAGGATCTGCAGCTGGATCATTGGTGGCATATTCACTTGGAATTACCGGTTTGGATCCAATAGAGCATGGTCTACTTTTTGAGCGCTTCTTAAATCCAGAACGTATTTCTATGCCAGATATTGACTTAGACTTCGATGAACGCCGTCGAAGTGAAATGATTCGTTATGCAACCAATAAGTATGGAGAAGATCGTGTTGCTCAGATCATTACTTACGGAACAATTAAATCTAAACAAGCATTAAAGGACTCAACTCGTGTTCTGGGCTATCCATATGTAGTGGGAGAGAAGTTAACAAAGGCACTGCCACCATCAGTCATGGGCAAAGATATTTCTTTATCAGGAGTATTTGATCCAAAAGACGATCGTTATGCAGAAGCCGGGGAGTTTCGCTCACTCTATGAATCAGACAATGATTCAAAGCGAGTTGTCGATACTGCCCGCGGTCTAGAGGGATTAAAGCGTCAATGGGGTGTGCACGCAGCTGGGGTAATACTCTCCCGCGAACCGCTACTTGATGTAATTCCGATTCATCGTCGCGAAGCAGACGGAGCCATAATTACTCAGTTTGATATGGGTGCATGTGAGGCAACGGGCTTACTCAAAATGGATTTCTTAGGCCTTCGAAATCTTTCTGTTTTAGATGATTGCCTTCTTAACATCAAAGCAAATCAAGGAATTGATGTTGTTTTAGAGGATTTAACGTTGGACGATCCTAAAACTTACCAACTTCTAAGCCGTGGTGAGACTTTGGGTGTGTTCCAACTCGACGGTGGACCTATGCGACAACTTCTTAAAAGTTTGTCACCTGATTCTTTCCAAGATATTTCTGCAGTAATTGCTCTATATCGGCCAGGGCCAATGGGTGAAAACTCTCATAACCTTTACGCCGATCGCAAAAATAATCGTAAACCAGTAGAACCAATCCACAACGAACTTTCTGATTCATTGCAAGAAATTCTTGGCGATACCTATGGATTAATTGTCTATCAGGAACAGGTAATGGCAATTGCGCAAAAAGTTGCCGGTTTTTCACTTGGCCGCGCAGATCTTTTGCGTAAGGCAATGGGAAAAAAGAATAAAGATATTCTTGATAAAGAGTATGTTCCGTTTGAAGCTGGCATGAAGGCCAATGGTTTTTCAACTGCTGCTATCAAGCGACTTTGGGACACGCTCATCCCATTTTCCGATTACGCCTTTAACCGTGCTCACTCTGCTGGCTATGGAGTGGTGTCTTATTGGACTGCATATTTAAAGGCCAATTACCCAACAGAATACATGGCAGCGCTCTTGACTTCCGTTAGAGATGACAAAGATAAATCAGCGCTCTATCTTTCTGAATGTCGCCGAATGGGCATCAAGGTTTTATCTCCTGATGTAAATGAATCTGATGCTGAATACACCCCAAGAGGTTCAGATATTCGATTTGGATTAGCTGCTATTCGAAATGTTGGTGAAGGTGTTGTTGCCTCGATTAAATCGGCTCGTGAGATGAAAGGAAGGTTTACTTCCTTTGGTGACTTCTTGGCAAAAGTCGATGCTCAGGTTTGCAATAAAAAAACCATTGAGTCCTTAATCAAAGCTGGCGCATTCGGCTCCTTGGGCTCGACTAGAAAAGGTCTCATCGCAGTTCACCTCGAAGCAATAGATTCGGTTATTGAATCTAAACGTGCTGAAGCTATTGGTCAGTTTGATCTCTTTGGCGGTGAAGCTGTGACTGCTGTTTCAGGTTTGGATATTGAAATTCCTGAAGGCGAATGGGAAAAGTCGATTTTGCTCACTTACGAAAGAGAGATGCTGGGGCTTTACGTCTCTGACCATCCTCTACTTGGTGTTGAACATGTTTTGCGCGCCAATACTGATTTAACAATTAGCGAATTAGTTGATGATGGTGCCCAGCATGAATCGATCGTAACAATTGGTGGATTAATCACCAGCGTTGTGAGAAAAGTTTCACGCCAAGGAGCCTCATGGGCTGTTGTTACTGTGGAGGATTTAGAGGGATCAATTGAAGTTTTGTTCTTTGCAAATACTTACAATCAGTACTCAATTACTTTGACAGAGGATCGAATTGTCACGATCAGAGGTAGAGTCGATAGGCGAGAAGACGCATTGAGGTTCACAGCACTTGAAATGTCGATACCGGATGTTAAGTCAGCTCCTGCTGGTCCACTTGTGATTAGCCTTCCTATTGCACAATGCACACCACCTGTAGTTGAAAGGATTAAAGAGATTCTCAGATCCCATCCCGGAAAGCGGGAAGTGCATTTACAATTACGTGAAAATGGAAGCAGCACAGTCATGAAAGTTGATGCGTTAATTACTGCCTCGCCTAGTTTGAGCGCTGATTTGAAATCAATTTTGGGGCCTAACTGCTTAGTTTAGAAACCTTCGGCGAGATTTATCCTTGAGCCGATACGATTGCCACATGATTCGCACCGTTGACCTACGCGGAAATGTGCTATCAAAGGCGGGCTACTCCGCCCAACTTCCACGGGCAAATTTCAATATTGATCAAGCCTTAGTTTTGATTAAACCTATTCTGGACAGAGTCAAAAACGGAACAGAGGCAGATCTAATTGCGCTGGCTCAAGAGTTTGATGGAGTAAAGCCAGCGGCAATAAAAGTCTCACAATCAGATTTAGATAAGGCGTTGCAGAATCTTGATTCGGAAGTTCGAATCGCTCTAGAACTCTCAATAGTGCGCATTAGGAAAGTACACAATGATCAAGTTCGAAGTGAAAGTACGACAACTGTAGTCGAAGGCGCAACAGTGACTGAGAAGTGGATTCCAGTTGATCGTGTAGGACTTTATGTTCCTGGGGGTCGAGCTGTTTATCCAAGCAGCGTCATGATGAACGTCATTCCTGCTCAGATTGCAAAAGTTTCATCAATTGCAGTTGCCTCACCTCCTCAAAAAGAGTTTGGTGGATTACCTCACCCAACAATTCTTGCAACCTGTGCACTTTTGGGAGTTACAGAGGTTTACGCAGTTGGTGGCGCCCAGGCAATTGCACTCTTTGCCTACGGCATGGAAGGTGTCTGTGAAAAAGTTGATCTAGTAACAGGTCCTGGAAACATTTATGTTGCTGCTGCAAAGAGAGCTCTTAGGGGAGTAATTGGAATTGATTCAGAGGCGGGACCAACAGAGATAGCAATCCTTGCAGATTCAACTGCATTACCCGGTGATGTTGCAGCTGATTTAATCAGTCAAGCCGAGCACGATGTAATTGCTGCGGCAATTTTAGTTACCGATTCGCCAGAATTTGCAGAGAAAACGGCAAGAGAGTTAGAGATTCGAGTGGCGGCAACTAAGCACTCTGATCGCATTCGAGAGGCATTATCGGGAGTGCAATCTGCCATCGTTATAGTAAATGACATTGACCAAGGAATCGATGTCGTAAATGCATATGCGGCAGAACATTTAGAGATTCAATGTAAAAACGCTGGCCTAGTTTCTCAAAAGATAAGAAATGCGGGTGCAGTCTTTATCGGTCGCTTCACGCCAGTGTCTTTGGGAGATTACTCTGCTGGTTCCAACCATGTTCTACCCACAGGTGGATGTGCATGCCATTCAAGTGGATTATCGGTGCAAACATTTTTGCGAGGACTGCACTTTGTTGAGTACTCAGAAGAGGCATTTATGCAGATCGCTAACACTGTTGTAACTCTTGCTACAGCTGAGGATCTGCCAGCACATGGTGAAGCGATGCTGGCCCGATTTGAGGATTTATCATGAGCTGGCCAAAGTGGTTACCTCTTCGAGAAAACTTGCGATCGCTATCACCATACGGTGCTCCTCAAGTTCCTGCACAAGCTTTTCTTAATACAAATGAGAATCCATATCCACCTTCTGCGCAATTACAGGCTGCGATAATTCAAGCAGTTTCAGATTTATCATCTCAGCTCAATCGTTATCCCGATCGTGATGCCGAACTTCTACGTTCCAAGTTAGCAAGTTATATTAATAATCTCAGTGGAACAGAGTTTACGCTCAATAATATTTGGGTAGCCAACGGCAGTAATGAAGTAATTCAATCACTCTTCCTAGCTTTTGGAGAAGGTTCAGCATTAGGTTTTACACCGTCATATTTGATGCACGGTTTAATTGGCAAAGTAAGTAATACGATTTGGATTGATGGTTTTCGTAACTCTGACTTTACGTTGGATACCAAAGATGCAATCGATCAGATTGTTTTGCATAAGCCAGCAATGACTTTTATCACCACGCCAAATAATCCTACCGGCGGGGCAGTTGCGCTGAGTGAAATTGCAAAAATTGCTGATGCTGTAAAAGCTGTAGGGGGATTGTTAGTTGTAGATGAGGCATATGCTGAATTCTCAAAGGAGCGATCAGCTGTTACTTTGATTGCGAAAAACCCTCACGTAGTAGTTGTTCGAACGATGAGCAAAGCCTTCGCATTTGCGGGCGCTCGGGTGGGATACTTAGTGTCAGATCCAATGGTTAAAGATGCAATGATGATTGTTCGCCTTCCTTATCATTTGAGTTCAATCACACAGGCAGTTGCACAGGTAGCTCTAGACTTTAAAGATGAGTTGTTATCTGGTGTCGAAACGTTGATCAAATCTAGAGAATCATTGATCGCATCTCTTTCATCCTTGGGATTATCAACTGTGAAATCCGATGCCAATTTCATTTTGTTCACAGGTTTCAAGCAAGAGGCCCAGGAGTTATGGTCAGATCTGCTCAAAAAGGGAGTTCTGATTAGAGATGTGGGATTATCGGGACATCTGAGAGTGACAGTGGGCACTGAGGCCGAAAATACATTATTTATATCCGCCCTAAAAGAACTAATCTAAAGGAGAAAACGATGAGAACAGCCCGTGTAGAAAGAAAAACTAAGGAGTCACACGTAATCGTTGAACTTAATTTAGATGGCCAGGGTGTTATTGATGTTGCAACTGGCGTTCCTTTCTTTGATCACATGATGTCTCAGTTAGGAAAGCACTCTGGTTTCGATTTAATGATAAAAACTAGCGGAGATGTTGAAGTGGATTCACACCACAGTGTTGAGGACACATCACTGGCATTTGGCCAAGCTTTGCGTGAAGCGCTTGGGGAGAAGATAGGAATTCGCCGCTTTGGGGATTCCATGGTGCCACTTGATGAAGTGTTGGTTCAGGCAGCTGTAGATCTTTCTGGTCGACCATATCTTGTTCACCGCCAGCCAGAAATTGTTGAACTTATTGGAACGTTCGATACAACTCTTGGTAAGCACATTTGGGAATCTATAGTTGCCGAGGCACGAATTGCATTACATATTCGAGTTCTTGAAGGTCGAAATGCGCACCATGTTTTTGAAGCGCAATTCAAAGCTGTTGCACGAGCACTTCGAGACGCAGTTTCATTAGATGGCAGAGTCGCTGGAATTCCTTCAACTAAGGGCTCTCTTTGATCGCAATTCTTGACTATGGATCTGGCAATTTACGATCTGCAGAACGTGCATTTGCAACAACGGGTCAAGAAGTTGTTCTGACATCTGATCCTGCAGTTGCTTTGGAGGCAGATGGATTGGTAGTTCCTGGGGTTGGGGCTTTTTCTTCATGTATGAATGGGATCAATGAGGTCAATGGCATAACAATTGTGCAAGAGCGATTAAAAAAAGAGCGTCCGGTTTTAGGTATTTGTATTGGGATGCAGATTATGTTTTCACAAGGAACCGAAAATAGTCAGGGAGAGCCTTTTAAAGGCATAGGTATTTGGAATGGTGTTGTTGATCGCCTCAATGCTCCGATACTCCCACATATGGGTTGGAATACAGTTGAAGCCGACCCTAATTCAGTACTCCTTAAGGGCATAGAAGAAGAGTCTTTTTATTTCGTACATTCTTATGCCGCTAAATCTTCTGTTGGGAAAAAGCAAAGTTGGAGTTTTTACGGTGAAAAATTTCTTTCTGTAGTTGAAGATGGATATGTTTGTTCCACACAGTTTCATCCTGAAAAATCTGGAACCGCGGGGCTGAAGTTAATCAGAAATTGGGTTGACTCACTATGAGAGATTTTGATCTACTTCCAGCAGTTGATGTTAAAGACGGCCGAGCTGTTCGCCTAGTGCAGGGCGAGCTTTCTCAAGAAAGTATCTATGGTGCCCCGTTAGATGTAGCTCTAGATTTTCAAACAGCTGGTGCCACTTGGTTACATCTAGTTGATTTAGATGCAGCATTTGGTCGCGGTGAAAATTCATTGCTGTTGGCAGAAGTTGTGGGCAAGTTAGATATTGATGTCGAACTTTCGGGTGGAATTCGAGATGATGAATCTCTTACACGAGCCCTTGCAACAGGATGTCGACGAGTCAATCTAGGTACCGCGGCCCTTGAAAATCCTGAGTGGACCGCCCGGGTTATTGCAGAGCACGGGGATCGAATTGCAGTGGGCCTAGATGTGCGAGGTCAAACACTTGCAGCACGTGGTTGGACAAAAGAAGGTGGTGATCTTTTCGAAACGATTGCACGTTTAGATAGCGATGGATGTGCTCGTTATGTAGTTACTGATGTTGCAAAAGATGGAACACTCATGGGACCAAACCTAGAGCTATTGAAATCTGTCTGTTCCGTGACAAAAAAGCCCGTGATAGCTAGTGGCGGCATTGCAACTCTTGAAGATATTTCAGCTCTTGCCAAACTTCAAAGTATTGGTATCGAGGGAGCAATTGTTGGCAAAGCCTTATATGCAGGGGCGTTTACTTTGGAGCAAGCATTACAGGTGAGTAGGGGGAAGTGAAAAACTCATGACTCTTTCTGTTCGAATTATTCCCTGCCTGGATGTAACCGATGGTCGAGTTGTAAAGGGCGTTAATTTCACGAACCTTGTTGATGCAGGTGATCCCGTTGAGATGGCATCGCTATATGACATTGAGGGGGCCGATGAGTTAACTTTTCTAGATATATCTGCATCATCTTCAGGGCGTGAAACCACACTGGACATTGTTCGAAAAACAGCTGAACAAGTATTCATACCTTTAACTGTTGGTGGCGGGATTCGCTCAGTATCTGATGTCGATAAATTACTTCGTGCTGGCGCAGATAAGGTCTCGATAAATACATCAGCAATAGCGCGCCCAGACTTAATTGCAGAAATTGCTGATCGTTTTGGATCACAAGTACTTGTGCTTTCAGTCGATGCAAGACGGGCACGAACAGAATCAGGTTTTGAAGTCACAACACATGGTGGAAGGGAAAGTTCTGGGATCGATGCTTTGAGTTGGGTTGAAAAAGCATGCGAACTTGGTGCTGGTGAGATTCTATTGAACTCGATGGATGCCGATGGAACTAGAGCTGGCTATGACATTGGAATGATTACTGCGGTTCGATCAGTTGCAAAGGTTCCTTTAATTGCAAGCGGGGGAGCTGGCGCCCTTTCTGATTTTGCTGCCGCCCTAGATGCTGGTGCCGATGCACTGCTTGCAGCGAGCGTCTTTCATTTTGGAACTCATCGAATTGGCGATGTGAAGGCCTATTTATCTAAGCACAATTATTCTGTGCGCAACGTCGTAGCAACATAGGGCAGAATTATCCTATGAGCACTCTAGATCCAGCCGTCCTAGCCTTGCTCAAAGATTCGACTTCACTGATTCCAACGATCGTTCAAGATGATTCAACGTTGGAGATACTGATGCTCGCATACTCAAATTCAGAATCCTTGGCGTTAACACTTGAGACTGGGAAAGCAACATATTGGAGCCGAAGTCGAAATGAGTTATGGGTAAAGGGTGCAACCTCTGGTCATGTGCAATCGGTGCGGGCAGTTTCAATAGATTGTGATGGGGATTCGATTTTGTTTCGTGTAAATCAAACTGGACCTGCATGTCACACTGGAGAAGAAACCTGTTTCCATACACCGTTGAATTTGGGTTCACAATGAATCTAGAAGAATTTCGCACCTATGCTAAAGAATTTAATGTAATTCCTGTTTCTCGCAGACTTCTAGCCGATGGGGAGACACCTGTTGGGGTTTATCAAAAACTCACAAAGAATGCAGAGAATACTTTTCTTCTTGAATCGGCCGAACACGATGGAAGTTGGTCACGATATTCATTTATTGGCGTTCGAAGCGAAGCAACATTAAGTGAAGAAAATGGTCTTGCATATTGGCAGGGTGTTGCACCAGCCGGAGCTCCAAGTGGTATCGATCCGCTTCTAGCTTTGAAAATTTGTGCTTCACATTTGCGCTCACCTCAAATCCCTGGGTTGCCTCCACTGACAAGTGGGCTTGTAGGTTTCATGGCCTATGACGTAGTTCGGCGCTTGGAAAAATTATCAAACCTGGCAACTAAAGATCTAGATCTACCAGAGTTCTCTTTTATGCTAACAAGTGATTTAGCTGTTCTAGATCACAGCAATGGAACAATTACTCTTATTGCAAATGCAATTAATTGGGATGGAAGTGATGATCGTGTTGATGAGGCCTACGCATCATGTCAGAGCCGCCTAGATCAAATGGAGGCAGATTTAGCTGTATCGCTTACTCCTGAAGTACATCGCATACCTGATTTTGCAAAGCCTGAATATGATGCAAATGTATCTTCAGAAAATTTCAAGTCAAGTGTTAAGAAAATTAAAGAAGAAATTCTTTCAGGAGAGGCATTTCAAGTTGTCCTCTCGCAGCGCTTTTCCATGCCATCACAGGCCGATGCCATGGATGTTTATAGAATGTTAAGGTTAAACAATCCCTCTCCTTACATGTATCTCTTTAGATTCAGCGGCGGAATTGAGATAGTTGGTTCAAGTCCAGAGGCGCTGGTTAAAGTAAATCAAAAAGATGTGATGATTCATCCGATTGCCGGAACTCGTAGACGTTCGAAAGATCCTCAAGAGGACGATGCTTTGGCACAAGAGCTTTTGGCAGATCCAAAGGAGCGAGCTGAACACTTGATGCTAGTTGATCTTGGTCGAAATGATTTAGGAAGAGTGTGCGCTCCTGGAACAGTTGAAGTTGTGGATTTCATGCACATTGAACGCTATTCACATGTAATGCATATTGTTTCCACTGTAACGGGAAAGCTAAATGAAGGTGCAACCCCAACAGATGCTCTCTTTGCAGTATTTCCAGCTGGCACATTATCGGGAGCCCCTAAACCACGGGCCATGGAAATTATTGAAGAGCATGAAAATCTGCGCCGAGGAATTTATGGTGGAGTAGTTGGATATATTGATTTCACGGGCAACCTAGACACTGCTATAGCAATTCGAACCGCATTAATTCTTAATGGAACTGCCTATGTGCAAGCAGGTGCTGGAATAGTTGCCGATTCTGATCCAGAGAGTGAAAATCAAGAGTGTCATAACAAGGCTGCAGCAGTGCTCAGTGCTGTCCATGCAGCAAATAGTTTGGTCAAAAGCTGATGCGTGAATTAGTGCCAGTATTTATTTCAATAATTGTAGTAATTGCGTTGGTGCTTTTACTGAGTTCAAAATTCAAACTCTCAAATAGGTATGAAAGAAAACCCCGTGAACTAAATACTTGGAATGCCCAAGATCACGGAATTGACCCAACAGATGACGAGAACAAATGAGTGCTCTAGATTCAATCATTGCCGGCGTGCGTGAAGATTTAGAACAAAGGCGAATGCCTATGGGGCAGCTTCTTGAGAGCATGCAACTGGCACCTAAAGTTCGCACTTGTTTACCCGCACTGCTAACCCCTGAAATCTCCATCATTGCTGAAATCAAACGCTCTTCTCCAAGTAAAGGCTCATTAGCGCCAATCATCGATCCTGCCGGATTAGCTGCAACATATGAAGAAGCTGGCGCATCAGTTATCAGCGTGCTGACTGAACAGCGACGCTTTGGGGGATCTTTAGCTGATTTGGATAGCGTAAGAAAAGCAGTACAGATTCCGATCTTGCGTAAAGATTTTATGATCAGTGAGTATCAATTCTATGAGGCACGTGCAAACGGCGCCGATGTTGTTTTGCTCATTGTTGCAGCACTTGGACAAAATCAATTGGATGACTATTTTCAATTGAGCAAGGAACTTGGAATGAGCGCCCTAGTAGAAGTTCATACTTACGATGAACTTGAAAGGGCGTTAGAGATTTCTCCAGAGATTATCGGTGTTAATTCTCGTAACTTGAAAACTCTAGAGGTAGACACACAAGCCTTTGCACAATTGATTCCACAAATTCCATCCGGTATTGCCCGTGTTGCAGAATCTGGGATTTCAAAAAGAGAAGACGTAGTCTTTGCCCATGAATGCGGCGCATCGGCAATTCTCGTAGGAGAGGCGCTGGTACGTGCAAATTCGCCATCAGTTGCGATCAATGAATTGCTCGGTAGGCTTTAGCAATGAAGAGTTTTGATGTCTTAGGTCATTTTGGCCAATACGGTGGTCGATTTGTGCCGGAAGCATTAATCGAGGCATTAGATGAATTAGAAGCCGTACATAATCAAACACAGAAAGACCCAGTATTTCTTGCTGAGCTAGCAGAACTTCATCGCACCTACACGGGACGTCCTAGCATTATTACTGAAGCAAAGAGATTTTCAGAACATGCTGGTGGTGCACGTATTTTTCTAAAGCGTGAGGACCTTAACCACACCGGTAGTCACAAGATTAATAACGTACTTGGTCAGGCGCTCTTGACTAAGCGAATGGGAAAGAAACGAATAATTGCAGAAACTGGTGCTGGCCAACATGGTGTTGCTGCAGCAACAGCAGCAGCACTGATGGGTTTGAAGTGCGTTGTTTATATGGGTGAAGAAGATACTCGTAGGCAGTCACTCAATGTTGCAAGAATGAAGTTATTAGGAGCAGAAGTTGTTGCAGTCACTTCTGGGTCAAAAACTTTGAAGGATGCAATTAATGAAGCGATGCGTGATTGGGTAACAAATGTTCATGACACGCATTACATGCTTGGTACGGTCGCTGGACCTCACCCATTTCCAACCATGGTTCGCGATTTTCATAAGGTAATTGGTGAAGAATCTCGCGAACAGATGCTGGAGATTACGGGTCGACTTCCCGATGCAGTTCTAGCCTGTGTTGGTGGAGGATCCAATGCAATAGGAATATTTAACGCATTTATTCCTGACGCAAACGTTAGATTAATTGGACTAGAAGCAGGCGGTGATGGAGTAGAGACAGGTCGCCATGCCGCAACAATTACGGGAGGAACTCCCGGCGTTCTCCATGGAACTCGCTCATATGTTCTACAAGATAAGAATGGGCAGACCGTTGAGTCACATTCTATTTCGGCTGGTCTTGATTATCCAGGTGTTGGTCCAGAGCATGCTTACCTACATGATGTTGGACGGGCTGAGTACCGTGCAATTAATGACGATGCGGCGATGAATGCATTTGCCTTGCTTAGCAAAACTGAAGGAATCATTCCTGCGATCGAAACCGCCCATGCTTTAGCCGGTGCGTTGATTATTGGAAATGAACTTGGACCTAAAGCTAACTTACTGATCAATCTTTCAGGTCGCGGAGATAAAGATGTGCAGACTGCTGCGCAGTACTTTGGAATTCCTCTTTAATGACTTCTTTAGATTCTGTTTTAGAAAAGTGCCGTGCAGAACATCGTGCAGCACTCATTGCCTACATTCCGGCGGGCTTTCCATCCAGGCAGGGTTGTCTCAAGGTTATTCAAACGTTGGCAGATGCCGGTGTTGATGCGATCGAAATAGGATTTCCCTATAGCGATCCTGTAATGGATGGACCAGTAATTCAAGAAGCTGCTGATATATCTCTCAAGGGTGGGACAGGTGCAACAGAGGTCTTTGAAGCTCTGAAAGCTGCATCTGAAACTGGTACTGCCTCAGTTGTGATGACGTACTGGAATCCGATTGAACGATATGGCGTTGAAAAATTTGCTGCATCTATTGCAGACAATGGGGGCGCTGGAGTTATTACTCCAGATTTAACAATAGAAGAGTCCGAAACATGGTTAGCTGCAACTAAAGCTAACTCCATAAATCCAATATATGTCGTGGCACCTAGTACTAAGGATGCACGTTTGACTCGTGTTACTTCCATGACTGGCGGATTTGTGTACGCTGCTAGTTCAATGGGAGTAACCGGAACTAGAGAGTCAGTATCAATTGATGCAAAAGATTTAGTTTCTAGAATCCGAAAAGTAAGTGATCTACCTGTGTGCGTTGGCTTGGGAGTATCTACTCGCGAGCAGGCAAAATCTTTGGCTGCATATGCCGACGGTGTGATCGTTGGCTCTGCATTCATTAAACTCTTACTCAATGCTAAGGATGAACAAGCAGGGTTATTAGCTGTTTCACAATTAGCCAAGGAACTGGCACTTGGAGTGCGAGAAGGTCGATAGAACCCCTTTAGGTTTTCAAGAAGACAGAGTTTTAATTCGGCCTAGTCAGCAATCATTGGGGGATTCGGTTACGATTACGACTATGTCAGAGCCCCTTATTGCTAGTGCACGTCGTGTTCGTAATGCATATCTGACAATGCTGGTTTCGGCATCATTGAGCTTATTTGCGGCCATGGTCTTATCGATTGATGCTTTCAAGCTTGCTAAAGATGAAAACGCTCAACTTTCTTGCAGCATCAATGCCATTGTTTCTTGCAGCAAAGTAGCTTTGTCTTGGCAGTCGACGGTTTTTGGATTTCCTAATTCCTTTATCGGATTAATGTTTGAGTCGGCGGTCATCACTATCGCAATTGCAGGTTTAATGCTTGTTCGCTTTCCAAACTCTCTACTGCGTATTGCATTCTTTGTATATTCAGCGGCGCTACTATTTGCACTCTGGTTATTTTCTCAGTCATTTTTCGTAATTAAAGCATTTTGTCCTTGGTGCATGCTTGTGACAGTCTCAACAATCTCTGTTTTTACAAGCATTTTGAGAATTAATATCTACCAGAACTCCTTCAATTGGCAGGAGCCTGTTCATCAGAGGATTCTCAGATTCATTCTTCAAGGTCGTGACTATGTAGTTATGGCATTTGTTTATGCTGTGATAGCGGCGGCAATAATCTGGAAGTACGGCACCTATTTCTTACCAGAATTTCTTTATAGTTAAGATTTCGATTCTAGATCTACTCATCTGGAGTAGTTTTGAGCGGTAAGGGATTGATTTCTCGCAAGTGATTGTGTGATTGGGTTGCTGGCAAGGTGAAATTCCTGAAAATCCGCGGTGGTTTGGATTTGGCACCAGGACATGTTTATCTATACTTAAACCCTTGGACGAGTTTTGATTTAAATGACTCAAATGAATTGACAGGGGATTTTTGATGGCTAAGAAACAGGGTAAGAGTGCAGACAATACAAATCGTTGGATTGTTCTTGCCATGGTCTTACTTGTTTTAGGAACTGGCGTTGCATTTTCAATCATGGGTCAAAACAATAAGGAGAATGCACCCTTAGCAGGCCTTGATGGGATTAGCTTGAAACCAGCAGTGGCTTCAACTATTGATGTCGAAAATGGTTCTGCAATCACGTTTAATCCTGGCCTACCATTACAGGTAGATGTTTGGGAGGATCCACAGTGCCCATCATGTAAGCGTTTTGAAAATGCAATGGGTGATTACTTGAATTCGCTAGTGCGAGACAAAAAGGCAACGGTCCGTTTTCACGTTCTCTCATTTCTAGGCCCAGAGTCTGTCCGCTCTGCCAATGCTGCCTTTTGCGCAGCCGATGAAAACCAATTTCTAGATTTCCATGATGCTCTTTATACAGTGCAGTCACCAGGAGAAGGTTCCGGTTTTTTCACCACAGAGGTTCTTGTAAAGATTGGAGAGACGATTGGTATTAAATCTCCAAAGTTTGAGAAGTGCGTCTCTGAAGGATCTAAGGCAGATTTAGTTCAGGCACACTATGACTCTATGGGTAAGTTTGGGGTTCAGGGAACGCCAACTGTTTTCATTAATGGAAAAGTCTGGAAACCAACTACTAGTGACTTCAACTTGAATGATTTCCGTTCAGCTGTAGAGGCTGGATAACACTTGAACTTTGCCTTTCCAACGCCCTCGGTTTCGGCGTTAGAGATCGGTCCACTTACAATTCATTTTTACGCACTTTGCATCATTACTGGAATCGCTGTTGCGATCTGGTTGGGCGACAAACGATTCAAAGCAAAAACAGCACAAGGTGATTCAATCGTTGCCGAGGTCGCAATCACTGCAGTACCTCTTGGAATAATCGGTGGCCGCATTTATCACGTGCTCTCCTCACCTAGCGCTTACTTTGGTGAAAATGGTCAACCAATTGACGCACTAAAAATTTGGGAGGGTGGACTCGGAATTTGGGGTGCGATATCCATTGGACTTTTCGGAGCATTCCTGCGCTATCGAATGTTACAAAAAAAGTTCGATCTTCCTTCTTTTGCGGTTTTCGCAGACGCTCTTGCTCCGGGAATATTGTTTGCCCAAGCAATCGGACGTTTTGGAAACTGGTTTAATGGTGAACTTTTTGGGCGTCCATTAGATACGTGGTGGTCACTCCAAGTTCCACTTGAGTATCGGCCTAACGGATTCACCCAGTTTGAAAGTTTCCACCCCACTTTCTTATACGAGGCAATTTGGTGCACACTAGTAGCAGTTGCGCTCATTTATTTCGGTCGGGGATTAAAGCCAGGGCAAACTTTTGCTGCCTACGTTTTCGCCTACTGTTTTGGCCGTCTGTTTATTGAATTGATTCGAATTGACACAGCAAACACGGTAGCTGGGCTTCGAGTCAATGTTTGGGTGAGTCTGTTTGTAGGCCTACTCTCCTTAGCCTTTTTTGTGCGAGCCTCGAAAGAGCGCGCAAAATCTTAATGTAGGCTGATAAACATGAGCCTTGAAGATGTTTACAAACGCAATCTGCAACATCGCACACATCGTGCAGGTTGGTTGCGCGCTGCAGTTCTCGGTGCAAATGATGGTTTGGTTTCAACAGCTTCATTAATGATTGGTGTTGCAGCTGCCGGCAAAGATGAATTTTTATTGACTGCGGGTTTAGCTGGAATTACTGCAGGAGCAATGTCTATGGCCGTCGGTGAATACGTTTCGGTGAAATCTCAAAATGATGTTGAGGCATCTGATCGGATTTTGGAGATGGAACACTTGGCGGCAGATCCAGAGGCAGAGCTTATAGAGTTACAACACATTTATATTGCAAGAGGTCTAACGCCAGAGTTAGCCATGCAAGTTGCACAAGAGATGCACAAAAAAGATGCACTAGAGGCACACTTGCGAGATGAATTAGGACAACATCCAAACTCAAAGGCCAGGCCAGTTCAAGCTGCCATTGCATCTGCTATTTCATTCACTGCCGGTGGCCTAATTCCTTTTGCGGGAGCATTTGCCCCTACCGTTGGCGCCAAATTTTGGTCGATTGTTGTATTCACCTTGGGTGGGCTAGTCATTACTGGAGTAGTCAGTGCGCGTCTTGCGGGTGCTCGAATCTTTACTCCAACTGTTCGAGTCATGCTCGGGGGAAGCCTGGGTATGCTCATAACGGCCGGAATCGGAAAGATGGCCAATATTTCAGGTCTTTAATTTCACATTATTTAAGGCGACACAAACTGACCTTCTTGCTACGATTTCCCGGTAAGAAGTACGGGCCAAGGATGTCCCATCATTAAATCGGACAATCTTTAGGAGTGTTCATGGCCCTCGCAAATAATTATCCGCAGGCTCAAGGGCTCTATAACCCTGCACATGAACACGATGCTTGCGGTGTTGCCATGGTTGCCACACTCAATAAAATCGCAACGCACGAGATTGTTTCTCAAGCACTTACTGCACTTCGTAACATGGAGCATCGCGGTGCATCCGGGGCCGAACCCGATAGCGGAGATGGTGCGGGAATTCTTATCCGAATTCCAGATAAATACTTCCAAGAAGTAAGTGAATTTAAACTTCCATCTGCCGGCGCATATGCCACAGGAATTGCATTTGTTGCAAAAGGATCGAACTTTAAAGATCAAATAAAAAAGATCGCCGATGAAGAAGGCCTTGTGGTCTTGGGTTGGAGAGAAGTCCCAATCAATGCAGCATCTTTGGGGAAAACTGCCGTTTCAGTTATGCCCGAATTTCACCAGTTATTTGTTTCTGGAAAAAATAATGAGAGTGGAATCATTCTTGATCGCTTAGCATTTTGTTTAAGAAAAAGAGTAGAGCATTCATTAGAGGTTTACTTCCCTTCCCTTTCTTCTCAGACAATTGTCTACAAGGGCATGCTCACAACTGGTCAGTTGGAAGAGTTTTTCCCAGAGCTTTCAGATGAACGAGTTGTCTCTCCACTTGCTTTAGTTCACTCGCGCTTTTCCACAAATACATTTCCTTCATGGCCACTTGCTCACCCTTATCGATTTATTGCCCACAACGGTGAGATAAACACTGTTAAAGGAAATAGAAATTGGATGCGTGCACGAGAGTCACTGCTGGAAAGTGATCTCATTCCAGGTGACTTAAAGCGATTGTTTCCAATTGTTCAGATGGATGGATCTGACTCGGCATCATTTGATGAAGTTTTAGAACTTCTATATTTAGGTGGTCGTTCGCTTGCACATGCAGTGTTGATGATGATTCCGGAAGCGTGGGAGAACCATGCATCAATGCCAAAGAATCGCCGTGACTTTTATGCATTCCACGCATCATTGATGGAGCCATGGGATGGACCAGCATGTGTCACCTTTACCGACGGTCATCAAGTAGGTGCAGTTCTTGATCGCAATGGATTGCGACCATCTCGCTATTGGGTAACAAAAGACGGACTAGTAGTTCTTGCCTCTGAAGTAGGAGTCCTTGATTTTCCTGCAGAGAACATAGAACGAAAAGGCCGCTTGCAACCTGGAAAAATGTTTTTAGTTGATATTGAACAAGGGCGCATCATCGAAGATGGAGATATCAAAGATGATTTAGCTAATGCCGCACCGTATGGAAAATGGCTAGAAGATGGAATGGTAAAACTCAGCGAGCTCCCATCACGAGAACACATTGTTTACCCTCACTCTTCAGTTGTTCGTCGGCAACGTGCATTTGGTTACACGGAAGAAGATCTGCGCATCCTGATTACCCCAATGGCAAAAAATGGCATGGAGCCACTTGGTTCAATGGGTACTGACACCCCAATAGCTGCACTATCTGAAAAGCCTCGATTAATTTTCGATTACTTCTCACAGTTGTTTGCTCAAGTAACAAATCCACCTCTAGATGCAATTAGAGAAGAGTTAGTTACAAGTTTAGGCACCTCAATGGGACCAGAACATAATCTGCTTGATCCTGGCCCAGAAAGCTGTCGTCAAGTTTCACTTGCTTTCCCAGTCATCGATAATGATGAGTTGGCAAAGATAATTAACATCAATGCAGATGATGATTTTCCGGAACTCAGCGCGCATGTAGTTCGCGGTTTGTTTAATGTCTCCAAGGGTGGAGCGGGACTTCGCGAGCGACTTGATGAGATTAAGCGTGAAGTTTCACAGGCAATAAAGGATGGGGCACACATTATTGTCTTGTCAGATCGAGATGGAGATGCAGAGGATGCTCCCATTCCATCACTTTTGTTAACTGCTGCTGTTCACCATCATTTAATTAGAGAAAAAACCCGCACATCAGTTGGATTAGTAGTTGAAGCAGGTGATGTACGAGAAGTTCATCATGTTGCATTACTGATTGGCTATGGAGCAGCATGTGTTAATCCTTATTTAGCTATGGAGTCTGCTGAAGATTTAGTTCTTCAAGGAGTCATCACTGGCATCACACCTGAGAAAGCTGTTAAGAATCTCATTAAAAGCTTGGGCAAAGGCGTCCTGAAAGTTATGTCAAAGATGGGCATTAGCACCATTGCCTCATACACGGGAGCGCAAGTTTTTGAAGCTATTGGTTTGTCTCAAGAGATCGTAGATGAGTACTTTGTTGGGACGACTTCACGTTTAGGAGGAGTCTCACTAGATGTGATTGCAGAAGAGACTATTGCTCGACATAACATTGCATATCCTCCAGGCGGGGAGGTTCCAGGAACCAAGCGACTGCCAATCGGCGGCGAATATCAATGGCGCCGTGAAGGTGAACCACATTTATTTGATCCTGAAACAGTATTTACTCTGCAGCACTCAACTAGAAATAAACGCTACGACATCTTTAAGCGCTACACAGATCGCGTAAATGAGAGAAGTTCACGCCTTATGACTTTGCGCGGATTATTTGAGTTCGAAGCGGGTTCAAACAAAGCTATTTCTATTGATGAAGTTGAGCCAGCAAGTGAAATCATTAAAAGGTTCTCAACGGGTGCGATGTCCTATGGATCGATTTCGGCCGAGGCTCACGAAACTCTAGCCATTGCCATGAATCGCATTGGTGGAAAATCCAATACAGGTGAAGGTGGCGAAGAGATTGAACGCTATACGCCAATGCCTAATGGCGATTCCAAGCGATCTGCGATCAAGCAAGTCGCATCAGGACGTTTTGGTGTAAATAGTAATTACTTGGTCAACAGTGATGACATTCAAATCAAAATCTCCCAGGGAGCAAAACCAGGAGAGGGTGGACAACTTCCGGGATACAAGGTTTATCCATGGATTGCAAAAGCCCGCTATTCAACACCTGGGGTCGGCCTTATTTCTCCGCCACCTCATCACGACATTTATTCAATTGAGGATCTAGCCCAACTAATTCATGATCTAAAAAACGCAAACAAAAATGCACGAGTTCACGTAAAACTTGTTGCTGAAGTTGGCGTAGGTACTGTCGCAGCTGGAGTTTCAAAGGCACATGCCGACGTTGTTTTAATCTCCGGACATGACGGAGGCACAGGTGCATCTCCTTTAACTTCTCTTAAGCATGCTGGCGCTCCTTGGGAACTTGGATTAGCTGAGACACAGCAAACGCTTTTGCTCAATGGACTGCGTGATCGCATAGTTGTTCAGGCAGATGGTCAGTTGAAAACTGGACGAGATGTTGTAATTGCTGCACTACTTGGAGCTGAAGAGTATGGTTTTGCGACAGCGCCGCTAGTTGTTTCAGGGTGCATCATGATGCGTGTGTGTCACTTAGATACGTGCCCAGTTGGTGTTGCCACTCAAAATCCTGAGCTGCGCAAAAACTTTAGTGGTAAACCAGAGTTTGTTGAAACTTTCTTTGAATACATTGCAGAGGAGGTTCGAGAAATTCTTGCTCAACTTGGCTTTAAGACTATGCAAGAAGCTATCGGCCATGTTGAGTATCTTGATACTCGTAAAGCAATTGATCATTGGAAAGCCTCAGGTTTAGATCTTGCTCCATTGCTCGTTCGTCCAGATGTTGTGAGCCCACTACACAATACGATTAAGCAAGATCACGGTCTTGATAAAGCTTTAGATAATGAACTCATCTCTTTGGCTGCACCTGCACTTGAAAAAGGTGAGAGTGTAAAAATTGATCTACCAGTTCGAAATGTAAATCGCACTGTTGGAACAATGCTTGGAGCAGAAGTTACCCGCAGATATGGAGTTGAGGGATTACCTTCAGGGACCATCGATGTCGTGTTACATGGCTCTGCTGGTCAATCACTCGGTGCATTCATTCCAAGTGGCCTGTCTATCCGACTATATGGTGACTCAAATGACTACGTTGGAAAAGGAATTTCTGGTGGTCGTGTTGTCGTTCGCCCAGATGAGAAGGCCAGTTTTAAATCACAGAACAATGTCATTGCTGGAAACGTGATCGGCTACGGTGCAACATCTGGTGAGATTTTCATCCGCGGGGTTGTTGGAGAGAGATTCTGTGTTCGAAACTCCGGAGCCCTTGCAATCGTTGAAGGAATTGGAGATCACGGCTGTGAGTACATGACTGGCGGTACGGTCATTGTCTTAGGTCAGACGGGTAGAAACTTTGCAGCAGGAATGTCAGGTGGACGCGCATTTGTCTTAGATTTGGATAGTGCAAATGTGAATTCAGAGATGGTTGATATTCTTGCCGTTCCCGTAGATCAGATTGTGATTTTGAAAGAGAACATTTCAATGTTTCACGCAGAGACTGGTTCAGAGATCGCTGCCGAAATGCTCAAGAATTGGGATAAGAGCCTTTCACGTATTTCACTTGTAATGCCTCGTGACTATGCTCGAGTGCTTGCGGCCATGGAGAGAGCAGAACGAGAAGGTCTGCCAGTTGATGATCTAGTAATGGAGGTAGCAGCTAATGGCTGATCCAAAAGGCTTTATGACAACTGCGCGCGAAGTACCAAAGCGCCGTCCAGTAGATGTTCGAATCAAGGATTGGCGCGAAGTTTATGAACCACAAAGCTTTGAACACTTGCAAAAGCAAGCAGGTCGATGCATGGACTGTGGCATACCTTTCTGTCACAACGGTTGTCCTCTGGGTAATTTAATTCCTGAGTGGAACGATTTGATTTATCGGGGAGATAAAGAAGAGGCAATTAATCGTCTACATGCAACCAATAATTTTCCAGAGTTCACAGGTCGCCTATGTCCGGCGCCATGTGAGACTGCATGTGTGGTGGCAATCAACCGCGACGCAGTAACGATTAAACAAATTGAGCTTCGAACTATTGAAGAAGCATTCGATATGGATAATGTAAAGCCGATGCCACCTGATCGCTTAACGGGCAAGACCGTTGCAGTTATTGGATCAGGACCTGCGGGTCTTGCCGCTGCCCAACAATTAACAAGAGCCGGACATACTGTTGCCGTCTATGAGCGCGCTGACAAAATCGGTGGACTTTTACGGTATGGAATTCCTGAATTTAAAATGGAGAAACATATTCTTGATCGAAGGTTAGAGCAGATGGAGCAGGAAGGTACACGCTTTCGTTCCGGTGTAGATGTTGGAATTGAATTAACTGGAACTGATCTACGCAGAAAATACGACGCCGTGGTACTAGCAGTAGGTGCGACACAATGGCGAGATCTCAATATAAAGGGTCGAGATCTCAAGGGCGTTTATCAGGCTATGGAGTTCTTGCCATGGGGAAATAAACAAGCATTAGGTGAAGTGGAAGAGCCAGCTATAAATGTTGCAGGAAAACATGTTGTAATTCTTGGCGGAGGTGACACTGGCGCTGACTGTCTTGGAACTTCTGTACGACAAGGTGCGGCTTCTGTGACACAACTCGAGATCATGCCAAGACCAACAGATGAGCGTCCTGCATCGCAGCCTTGGCCAACATATCCGATGATCTATCGGGTATCGAGTGCACATGAAGAACAGGACAATCGAATGTTTGCAGTCAGTACTGAAGAGTTTCTTGGAGACTCAGAGGGTAATTTACGCGCAATAAAGATTGTCGAGACTGAATTTATTAATGGAAAGTTTGAGGCTAAATCAGGTAGTGAGAAAGAGATTAAAGCTGACTTTGTCTTTATGGCTATGGGATTTACAGGACCAGAGAAATCTTCATTGATTAATCAGTTAGAAGTAGGACTCGATGAACGTGGAAACATCAAGAGGGATGCAAATTTTCAGACCACGGAAGAAGGAATCTTTGTTGCTGGAGATGCAGGACGTGGTCAATCTTTGATTGTTTGGGCTATAGCAGAAGGGCGAAGCGCCGCAGCGGCGGTGGATACCTATTTGACCGGAGGAACTCAACTTCCATCGCCCATAGAACCAACTTCTAGACCACTGATGGTCTAACGTAACGTCCATGCGTAGAGCAAAAATAGTCTGCACCATGGGTCCTGCAGTGGATTCCGCCGAGAAAGTAAAAGAGCTCATTGAAGCTGGTATGAACATGGCTAGATTAAATCTTTCACACGGCACACATGCTGATCACCAATCACGATTAGATCTTGTGAGAGCCGGCGCAAAAGAAGCTGGTGTTCCTGTGGCAGTACTTATCGATTTACAGGGCCCAAAGATTCGTCTTTCCACATTCTTAGATGGACCTCATGAACTTTCCCGTGGTGATGTTTTCGTAATTACTACAGATGAAATAGAGGGCAGCAAGGACCGAGTCGGCACAACTTATAAAGGACTGCCTAAAGATTGCAAAGCTGGGGACCGAATACTCATTGATGATGGAAAAGTTACTGTTGAGGTTGTTGAAGTAAAGGGCAACGATGTTGTTACGAAAGTTATAGAACCGGGATTAGTTAGCAACAGCAAAGGTATCAACCTACCTGGAGTAGCAGTTTCCGTACCGGCGCTTTCTGAGAAAGATATGGATGATCTACGTTGGGGCCTTCGCGCAGGGGCAGATTTTATTGCCTTGTCTTTTGTGCGAAACGCCAAAGATATTGATGATGTTCACGCAGTTATGGATGAAGTTGGGATTCGCATCCCAGTGATTGCCAAGATCGAAAAGCCGCAGGCGGTTGAGAATTTACAGGAGATCGTAAATGCATTTGATGGCATCATGGTTGCACGTGGAGATCTTGGAGTTGAGATGCCCATTGAGGAAGTTCCGCTGGTTCAAAAGCGATGCATCGAACTTGCTCGAGAAGCTGCCAAACCTGTAATTGTGGCGACCCAGATGCTGGATTCAATGATCATTAATTCAACACCGACTCGAGCCGAAGCCACAGATTGCGCAAATGCTGTTCTAGATGGCGCTGATGCTTTGATGTTATCGGGTGAGACATCTGTTGGAGCATTTGCAATTGAGGCAGTTGCAACAATGGCTCGAATAATTGCGCGAACAGAGGAGGGCGGATTCGAAATGATTCGACCACTTCGAACAACACCGCGGACGAAAGGTGGCGCCATTACTCGCGCAGCAGCTGAAGTCGGTGGAATTGTTGATGCTAAGTACCTAGTGACATTTACTCAGTCCGGAGACTCTGCACGTCGAATGGCGCGGCTGAGATCTCTCATTCCGATCCTTGCTTTTACACCAGAAGTTGGAACTTATAATCGACTTGCTCTTACTTGGGGAGTCGAGCCTGCAATGACATCTATGGTCAAGCACACCGATGAAATGGTGAAGCAGGCGGATACGTTACTTATTGAATCTGGTAGAGCAAAGCAAGGAGAGACAGTCATTATTGTGGCTGGATCTCCTCCTGGAATTCCTGGATCAACTAATGCGATGCGTGTGCACCGTGTTGGCGATGCAGTTGGTGGCGTAGTTCCGGCCTATCAGTAGTTCTCGTTTTCCGAACCAATGCTCTTTGCCGTTAGACTAGAAGAGTTAACAAAGGCCTCGGTACTCCAACGGTAGAGAGGGCAGTCTCAAACACTGCATAGTGTCGGTTCGAATCCGACTCGGGGCACGCTATTTGTTTGGATTTCTTGGTACATGTACTTGGTGTTTATTCCAGAAAGGACGAGTAGAAGATGAGTATTCGTATTCTGGTTGCCGAAGATGAAGCGATCATTCGAATGGATCTTATTGAAATGCTTCAGGGCGCTGGCTATGAAGTGGTTGCAGCCGCAGCCAACGGGCAAGAGGCGATTGATTTAGCGAATATACATAAACCAGACCTTGCAATCCTAGATGTGAAAATGCCGGTACTAGATGGTATTTCTGCAGCTGCAAAAGTTATTGAGATTGCTCCAGTTCTTATGCTCACTGCTTTCTCGCAGAAAGAGCTAGTAGAGCGAGCGCGGGACGCCGGAGTTATGGCCTATGTAGTTAAGCCATTTACGATTGGTGATCTCATGCCGGCAATTGAAATTGCAATGAGTAGACACAAGCAAATGAAAAGCCTGGCGACAGAAGTTGCAGATCTTCATGATCGATTAGAGACTCGCAAGATTATTGATAAAGCTAAAGGCATTTTGATGTCTGCCCTTAGCTTGAGCGAGCCTGAAGCATTCTCATGGATACAAAAAGCAGCTATGGATAGACGACTTACGATGAAAGAAGTTGCTTTGGCGGTAATCGACCCAAAGCAGGCCGAGCACTTTCTTTCGTAGGGATCTCCTCAAGGAAATCTGCACCATATCCCCAATCTTTGGGGGAATAGGCCCAGATCTACGCCTTTATTGAGCGGAATTAAGTATTTACCGATCGGTTTTGGCTAGTTATACTTCGGTGATCCTTTTTGAAGGTCATCTAGATACCTTTGATAAAGGAACTTACAAAAGGAGAAAACATGCAGAAATTCAACAAGGCAGCCATCGTGGTTGCTACTGCTGTCGCTGGCTTAGTTCTTGCTGGCTGCGGTGGTGGAGGAACAGCATCTGGTCCTCTAAAGATTGGTTCATTGTTGCCTGAGACAGGCAGCCTTGCGTTCCTTGGACCCCCAGAGTTTGCAGGAGTTGATTTAGCTGTTGCTGATATCAACGCCGCAGGTGGAGTACTTGGAGAAAATATTGAGCACATCCGTGGTGATTCAGGAGATACAAGTACTGATATCGCACAACAGACAACTGACTCACATATTTCAGCAGGAGTAAGTGCAATTGTTGGTGCAGCATCATCTGGAGTTTCATTTACTGTAATCGATAAGATTGCAGGAGCTGGAATTGTCCACTTCTCACCAGCAAACACATCACCTGATTTTACAAACTATGCAGATGACGGTTACTACTTCCGCTCTGCTCCTTCAGATACTTTCCAGGGAGCAGTTCTTGGTCAGTTGATGGCTAAGGAAGGCGCAAAGAACGCTGTAATTCTTAACCTTGATGATGCATACGGTAACGGTCTTGCTAAGTACGCAATGGCCGCATTTACTGGAACATCAACAAACATTGTTTATAACCCACAGGCAGCTGAGTTCTCAGCAGATGTAGCAAAGGCAAAGGCTGCAAAGCCAGATGCAATTGCAATCATCGGCTTTGATGAGACAGCAAAGATTTTCACTGAGCTTATTAAGCAGGGAATCGGGCCTAACAAGGTTAAGACATACCTAGTAGATGGAAACCTTTCAAGCGGTGCTTACAAGGATCTACCTGCAGGAATTATGAAGGGCGTTAAGGGAACACTTCCTGGCGTTTTGGCAGATGGAGAGCTACAGAAGCGTCTACTTTCAGTAGACCCAGCTCTTACTGACTACTCATATGCTGCTGAGTCATACGACGCAGTAATTTTGATTGCACTTGCAGCTGAGCAGGGTGGAGCAACAGATGGTAAGACCATCCGCGACAACCTAGTTTCAGTTTCAAAGGGTGGCACAAAGTGCACAACCTTTGCTGATTGCAAGGCTCTCATCGCAGAAGGAACAGACATCGACTATGACGGTGTATCTGGTCCAATTGAGTTCGCTGACAATGGCGATCCTTCATACGCAACTATGGGTGTGTATGTTTACGAAGCAAATGACAAGTACGTAGCACTACCAGCAGAGTTCATCTCTGGTGATGTGCCAGCGGGCGAGTAATTAGCTAAATAAGTAATAAGAATGGCCCGCCGGTTAACCGGCGGGCCATTCTTATGTTCAAAAAGTTTAAAGTTTAAAGAGCAACTACTTCTTCGCTAGTGTTCCTAGGTAAAGCTCAATAACTTTAGGATCAGTAGATAGTGATTTACCAGTGCCTTCATAGGCATTCTTACCTTGATCTAGGACATAACCTCGATCTACAATCTGTAAACATCTACGGGCATTTTGCTCAACCATAATAACTGTAACGCCAATTTTGTTGATCTCACGCACACGAACAAAGACTTCATCCTGCAACGCAGGGGAGAGGCCAGCACTTGGTTCATCCAATAGCAAAACAGATGGATTCATCATCAATGCTCGACCCATAGCAACCATTTGGCGCTCTCCGCCAGATAGAGATCCAGCACGTTGCTTACGGCGAGTACCAAGAGTTGGAAAAAGCTCGGTTACAAAGTCAAAACGCTCTGAGAACTTTTCAGGTGATTGAAACGCACCCATTTGCAAGTTCTCTTCAATCGTAAGAGAAGGGAAAACATTGTTACTTTGTGGAACAAAGCCAATACCGCGGGCTACTAGCTGGTCAGCTCTCATGTTTGTGATCTCTTCGCCAGATAAAGTCACATTACCTTCGCGAATCTTTACAAGACCGAATAAGGCTTTGAGCAAGGTTGATTTACCTGCCCCGTTAGGCCCAATGATTCCAACTAGTTCGCCTTGATTAGCATACAAATTACACCCATTTAGAATATTAATTCCTGGAAGGTAGCCAGCAACTAAGTCAGTTGCAGAGACCAATGCCGTGTTTGTCGATGCAGCCATTACTTAGGCTCCTTCACTTGATAAATCGCTATCGTGGTGTGCACCCAAGTACGCTTCGATAACTTGAGCATTACCCATAACAGTTGCCGGAGTTCCTTCGGCAATGATCTGACCCTGAGCCATAACAATTACCCAATCACTTATTTCGTGAACCATATCCATGTCATGTTCTACGAATAGAACCGTTTTTCCTTCATTTCGAAGTTCCTTGATATGTTCCAAAAGGGATTGTTTGAGGGCGGGGTTTACACCTGCCATTGGCTCATCAAGCATCACCATCTCGGGCTCTACCATTAATGCTCTTGCCATCTCCAATAGTTTTCTTTGGCCTCCTGATAGGGCGGCAGCAAAGTCATCTTGCTTTTCGATTAGTTTAAAGTTTTTAAGTATTGATGTGGCCTTAACGCGGATTGCAGCTTCTTGAGAGCGCCATATCCAAGGGAAAACTGAAAGGAGCACAGATTCACCCTTTTGTGCTCTAGCTCCGAGCAACATATTTTCTATGACCGTTAAGCGATACAGGGCTTTGGTCAACTGAAACGTTCTCACCATTCCAAGTCGCGCAACTTTATGTGGGGGAATACCGTTGAGAGCTTTTCCATTAAAACTCCATGTGCCTGAGTTTGGAGAGTCGTAACCAGTTAGGAGATTAAAAAATGTAGTTTTGCCGGCGCCATTTGGGCCGATAAGTGCGGTGATGGATCCGCGCTGAATTTCAACATGGTCAACATTGACAGCTGTTAACCCACCAAACTGGCGCGTTATTTTATCTGCAATCAAAATTGGATCTGGTTTAGATGATCCAGGTGTTTGCGAGGCAGTCAAAGCGAAGTTTGACCCGGAGTTAGGCTTTTGCATCGAGTGCCAACTCCTTCTTATCGCCAAATATTCCTTGTGGTCTAAATATCATGAGCAACATCAAACCAAGACCCATGAGCATGAAACGAATCTGACCTACTTGGTTTACCCCAATGAGCCAATCTGGAATTATATTTGAAGTAACACCAGCTCGAAGAACCTGCTCAATAAAGACAATCAAGAACCAGAAAATCATCGCGCCAACTATTGGTGCAAAGACTCTGGCGGCGCCTCCAAGAATGAGGACTGTGTAGGCAAAAAATGTAAGTGCTGTTCCATAGTTATCTGGCTGGACTGATTGACGTGAAAGCGCGTATACAAATCCTGCAATAGACCCGATGACGCCACCAATGATCAATGATTGCATTTTGTAGAGATAAACATTCTTGCCTAGTGAGCGAACAGCATCTTCATCTTCACGAATTGCGCGCATGACACGGCCCCATGGTGAATTAACCATTATCCACATAACAAAAGTAATCAGTGCAACAAGTACCCAGCCAGTGATAACTACCCATAGATCATTTCCGTTAAAGCGCAGAATGGGAGTGGTTAGCCCTTGCTTGAATGGATTGAGATCGAAGAACTCTTTACCGAATTTTCCAGTGATTCCATCAGAGCCGCCCAATGAGTCGTTAAATGTTGCAGAGCGTGCTATCTGGCGAACAATTTCGGCTGCTGCAATAGTGACAATTGCTAAGTAGTCAGCTCGCAAACGCAAAGTGGGAATACCCAGGAGCAGGGCAAAGAGAATAGAGTTAAAAATACCGATCAAAAGTGCAAGCCAGAGTGATAGCCCAAATGTAATAACAGGTACAGCCACGCTGTAGGCACCAATTGCCAAAAAGCCAGCCTGGCCAAAGTTAAGAAGTCCTGTGTAACCAAAATGCATGTTCAAACCAATGGCAGCAAGTGCGAAAATGATCGCATTGACCCCAAGCGTTGCACTCAAGGTCTGCTGAATAATAAAGAGAATGTCCATTTATCCGATCCTCTCTTTTCTACCTAATATTCCTTGTGGGCGAACGATCAAAATCAAGATAAGAACGATCAATGCGCCCACATACTTCAACTCTGTAGGAATAAACAGAGTTGAAAGCTGTACAAAAAGTCCAATAATCAAAGAGCCAACAAGTGCGCCATTTGCAGTACCCAAACCGCCTAAGGTAACTGCTGCAAATATAAGTAGCAGCATGTCCTGACCCATTAGGAAGCTAACGCCTTGGTTGACAGTCACGATGACGCCTGCATAACCAGCAAGTGCTGCGCCCAAAATCCAAACGGCACGGATAACTTTTTGAACATCGATTCCCGATGCTGAAGCCAACGCTGGATTATCTGCTACTGCTCGACTTGCCTTGCCCATGCGGGTACGAAGAAGCCAAAGCGTTGCAAATACAATAAATCCAATTCCAATGACAGTTGTAAGAATTGATTTCGGCGTGATGTTCACTAATCCAAGTTCTAGGCCAGCCTGTCCTGCGTACTGTGGCAGTTGCCTTGTATCTCCACCGAAAAGGAAGAGGAAGAAGTAACGCAGGAAGATTGCAAAACCGATCGAGACAACGAGCATCGCGATTAAACCGGTGCCACGCTTACGAAGAGGTTTCCATAGGTATCTATCCTGTAAGAATCCAGAAATAAAGGCGCTGAGCACAACTGCGATGGGCGCCGCCACAATTACTGGGAGTTTTGCTATCGCACTGAAGTAATAGGTGAGTAGTCCAGCAAAAGTTAAAATTTCACCGTGGGCAAAATTGGTAAGTCCCGTTGTTCCGAAAATAAGGTTAAGTCCGAGTGCTGCCAAAGCGATGATGAGACCAAGAATTAATCCATCTACTGTTAACTGAGCCGAACGCTCCAACAACGTGGCTTTTTCAACCCCAGGTCCAATAGGAAAGAGGAGTCGCAGCTCTACACCAAGCATGAATACGTTTGCCTTAGCAGTTCCCTTTGTCGGATCTGTTAACGCTTGGCCTGAAGGAAGATCATCCTCATTGATAGTTGCGCTGTATGTTCCCTTTGTTGGAATAAGCACTTCCCACGCACCAAGTGAATCCGTCGTTACATCTGCACTAAATCCCTCTGGGCCTTCGATGGAAATCCCAATTCCTTCAAGAGGTTGTTCAGTAGAGCTAGTAACAACTCCGTAGAGTTTTGTGGGTTTTTCGACTGCATTCGCAGGTGTGGCAATCAAGGAGATCCCTGCTGTCGCAGAAAACGTGGTGATAGCCAGAAGAATTAAACGGGCGCTGATCTTTTTACTTGCAAAATTCAAGTCGCGCTCCACATCTGTTTTCAGTGCATCGCCAATCGGATGCAGCAGGCTATTTCTAGGTGCCTAGGCGGCTACCTTAACTAACTGACCTAGGCCTCGGCAAGGATCAGGCAGGTAATACGGGCCGTGCAGGTTCTTTCACCAGCCTCATTGGTGATCACAATTTCATATGAGCAGAGAGTTTTGCCAAGTGAAATAGGGGTTGCAACTGCCGTAACTAGTCCAGAGCGAGCCGGGCGGTGATGTGTTGCATTGATATCAACACCGACTACTCGGCGATTTGCTCCGGCATGAATTTGCGCACCGATTGAGCCCAAAGACTCAGCCAACACAACGCTTGCTCCACCATGGAGCAGGCCAGCGGGCTGAGTGTTTCCTTCAACAGGCATTGTTGCAACAAGTCGCTGGGCTGATGCTTCAAGAATCTCGATACCCATTTTTGTGCCGAGGTCACCATTGCCACGCTCTTTAATAATTGCCAGTAAATCTTGTTGCGTCATGATCCAATCATAACTTGTTATCTAGGATGGATGCCATGTCTGGCAAAAATATAAACGGAAAGAGAGTGCTCTTAATAGATGGGCACTCCATGGCCTATCGAGCATTTTTTGCCTTGCCTGCAGAAAACTTCACCACAGCTACTGGTCAACACACAAACGCGATCTATGGCTTTGCAACTATGTTGCTTTCCTTGCTTAGTTCTGAGAAACCAACACATGTAGCTGTGGCTTTTGATGTTTCTCGCACAACATTTCGCTCAGAAATCTACCCTGACTACAAAGCCAATCGAGCCAAAACCCCTGACGAGTTTCGATCCCAGATGAGTTATCTACATGATCTGGTTGACTCTTTTGGAATCTCTTCATTTGAAGTTCAAGGTTATGAAGCAGATGACATTATCGCAACAATTGCCAAGGCCGCCGAGAAAGAGGGCGCAGAGGTTCTGATCTGTACGGGCGATCGAGACTCCTTTCAATTGATTAATGAAATGACAACAGTTCTATATCCAAAACGTGGCGTGAGTGATCTTGTCCGGATGAACACATTGGCCCTTGAAGAAAAGTACGGAATGTCTCCAGAGCAGTATCCGGATTTTGCGGCCCTTCGCGGTGATCCCAGTGACAACTTGCCTTCTGTTCCAGGAGTCGGTGAAAAGACAGCTGCAAAATGGATTATCGAATATGGATCACTAGAAAAACTACTTGCACGAGTTGATGATTTAAGTGGAAAAGCTGGTCAATCTTTGAGGGATTGCTTAGACAATGTCAGGCGAAATCGCGAGCTAACACAGTTGGTTAGTTCAGTCCCTTTAGATTTCACCGTTGACTCTCTTTCTTGGCAAGGTGTTGATGAAGCAATGATCTCTGGCTTATTTGAAACCCTTGAGTTCAAAACTTTAAGGGAGCGGATGAAGCCAATTCTGCGAACATCAGAAGGTGCTGATCATAGGAGTAGTTCTAACACCCAAGAGACTTCCTTAGGTATCGACGGCATACCCGAACTGTTTTCTCCACTAGAAAACAGCAAAGACCAGCAAGATTTATTACATGAAGTTTTAACTCCGCAGCAGGTATCCGAAAAGATACTCAAGCACAATGGTGAGATTGCAATCGCCTTTGAAATTTTTGAAGAGAAACTCCACCGCTATGCAGTTGCCCTCTCACCTAAGGACGTATTCCTAGTTCACTCATCTGAAATGGGTGGTTGGGTGCTAGATCCCAAAATTGCAAAGGTAGCCCACGATGCAAAATCTTTGGCAAGAATCAACGGCATGGTTGGAGTTAGTTTTGATGTTTCCTTAGCCGCTTATCTTGTAAATCCGGGAGTTCGCACCCAGGAATATATAGACGTTGTGCAACGTTGGGGGGATGGCTCAAATATCGATGAATCCTCGACGGAGATGTATCTGCTCACCAGCGCATCTGCATTATTTAATGTTAAGAAAACGCTGATTCAAGAACTACAAGATCGAGGTCTTCTTCAATTACTGCAAACAATGGAGATGCCGGTAGCGCAATTACTTTCTCAAATGGAGAACGCAGGAATAGCCGTTAATAGAAAAGAACTCGAATCGCTGGCGGAGTTTTTTCAGGGTGAAGTTACCCGAGAGACTAAGGCAGCACACGATAGTGTCGGCCACGAATTTAATGTGGCATCTCCTAAACAACTCCAAGTTGTTCTCTTTGAAGAACTAAATTTACCTAAGACTAAAAAGATAAAAACTGGCTACACGACAGATGCTGAAAGTTTGGATTGGTTGCATCAAAAAACAGGTCACCCTCTTTTGACTTCGTTGCTTCGTATTAGAGAGACCAAAAAGCTTGGTACTACAGTCGAAGGCCTGATTGCCGAGATAGCTAAAGATGGTCGAATTCATACCCACTTTGCTCAGACAGTAGCTGCTACGGGAAGGCTTTCATCGACTGGTCCAAACTTGCAGAACATTCCAGTCCGCACCGAAGAAGGCCGAAGAATTCGAAATTGTTTTACAGTAGGCAAAGGTTATGTTGCACTATTAACTGCTGACTACAGTCAAATAGAGATGCGAATAATGGCGCATTTATCAAATGATTCGAAATTACTGGATGCATTTGCATCAGGTGAAGATCTTCACGCAAGTATTGCCTCTGAGATTTTTGGAGTGAAGGCAAGTGAAGTTGATCCAGAGATGCGCCGACAGATTAAAGCAATGTCTTATGGGCTTGCCTATGGTTTATCTTCTTATGGTTTAGCAGCGCAATTAGACATCACACCACCTGCAGCACAGAATCTAATGGATACATATTTTGAGCGCTTCGGTGGAATCAGAGATTACTTGAAAACCGTTGTTGAAGAAGCGCGCAAAGTTGGTTACACGGAAACAATTATGGGACGCAGACGTTATCTTCCAGATCTGATGAATGATAATCGTGCACGCAGGGAAGTGGCAGAGAGAATGGCTTTGAACGCACCTATTCAAGGTTCGGCCGCAGACATCATTAAAATAGCGATGTTGAATGTAGATACTGCGATAAAGAATCAAAAGTTAAAGTCGCGTCTACTCCTTCAAATTCACGATGAGTTAATTCTTGAGGTTTCTGCTGGCGAAGAAGAGGTTCTAACTGCTTTAGTGAAAAAGGAAATGGGATCTGCCTATCCATTGAAGGCACCACTTGATGTAAATGCTGGACTTGGTCTGACCTGGCACGAGGCAGCACATTAGATAG
>Ga0315905_10000818_pt1 | contig 34079 bp, 31 predicted proteins | sample LakEriMetagenome_5_FD_203522 | JGI IMG/M metagenome (GOLD analysis project Ga0315905, IMG submission 203522) | Freshwater fungal communities from buoy surface, Lake Erie, Ohio, United States - Buoy 4 MA121 | ecosystem: Environmental > Aquatic > Freshwater > Lake | place: USA: Lake Erie, Ohio... | reverse complement strand
GTGAAGCATAGGGGTCTTGAAATACCATTTGAATATGGCGTTTAAGATATTTTTTACCTTCCACATCTAAAGTTGTCAGGTTTTTACCTTTAAAGAAAAGCTTTCCCTGATCAAGCGACAGCAATTGTAACAGACAACGCGCCAAGGTTGACTTACCACTCCCTGATTCACCTACAATCGCTAGCGTTTCTCCTTTTTTAATCGATAAACTTACATTATTGAGCGCTTTGATGACTCTTTGTTTTCTTACAAAAAAGCCAGACGTTTGCGTGTAGGTTTTATAAAGACCTTTAGCTTCTAAGATCACTTCATTTTTTACAATTTTTGCCATGGTTTAAATATGACTCTTAAATAAAAGTGCGATGTTGAATAGGTTTTAACTTCTTTAAACCTTTTGCATCTGGCACACATTGAAGCAAAGCTTTGGTGTAAGCATGTTTTGGTTTTTTTAATACGTCCTTCACACTGCCTTTTTCAACAATGTGGCCTTGATACATCACAATGACATCGTCCGCGATTTCTTCTACTACACCAAAATCATGTGTAATAAAAAGCATAGCCATGTGTCTTTTTTCTTTTAAATCTCGAAGGAGCTTTAAGATTTGTGCTTGCACTGTGACATCCAAAGCGGTCGTAGGTTCGTCTGCGATTAAAATTAAGGGTTCGCAAGCAATACTCATCGCGATCATAATGCGTTGTCTTTGCCCACCTGATAATTCATCGGGGTAACTTGAAATACGATCTGTTGCGATGCCCACCTCTTTAAAAAGAGAGAGCACTTTTTTATTTAAACTATTGTGATCTAAATCTAAATGTACACTTAATGATTCTTTAATCTGATCGCCAACCGTTAAGACCGGGTTTAAAGATGTCATGGGTTCTTGAAAAATCATGGCCATCGATTTACCACGAAAAGATCGCATCTCAACATTAGATAATTGAGAAATATTTTTTCCTTCAAAAGAGATGTCACCTGTTTGTTTGAGTTGTGTAGACAAAAGTTTCATGATGGAGAGTGCCGTCAAACTTTTACCGCTACCTGATTCGCCCACAATGCAAGTGGTGCGACCCGGATACAAATCAAATGAGACATCATCCACTAAAATTTTACGCGGCTCGTTAATGGGAGACACTTTTAAATGTTTGACTTCAAGTATTTTTTTCATGATGTTTGTTTCAACAAGAATAGCGCTAATTCATCTAATGGCAGCTTCGATTGCACATTTTCAACCCTTAAGGATTTCACTTGTGCCACCCCTTCTTTCATTTCATCCTCACCTAAAATGACAGCAAATGCCGCACCACTTTTATCAGCACGTTTCATTTGTGATTTAAAGCTACTGCCCCCTGAATTTAAAACCACTTTTAATCCGTGGGATCTTAACGTTTCTGATAATTTCAGCGCATATTTTTCGGCAGCATCGCCTAAGTTCACAAGGTAAATATTGGGTTCGTTTTGGAGAACCACACCCATGTCTTCTAAAAGTAAAATGATGCGCTCCATGCCAATACCAAAACCACAGGCAGGTGTTTTGTCTCCCCCTAAACGCTCAATCAAATAATCATAACGGCCACCGCCTGCAATCGTACCTTGGCTGCCCAAACGGTTGGTTACCCATTCGTATACAGTGCGATTGTAATAGTCTAATCCCCTCACCAATCGGTGATTAAGTTTGAAAGTTACACCCGCTTCTTTGAGGTATCCGCACACAGCTTCAAAATGCGCTTTGGCTTCACTATTTAAATAATCGGATAGTTTCGGTGCCCCTTCAATCATGTCTTGCATGGCAGGATTTTTACTATCCAAAATCCGTAATGGATTTTGATGAAGTCGTCGTTTCGCATCTTCATCTAATACGTCTTGATGGCCTTCAAAATAACGAATGAGTTCTGATCGGTAAGTTAATCGATCTTCAGGGTCGCCAATCGAATTGATATGAAGTTCGACATCTTTTATATCGAGCGCTTTCCAGAGTCTTGCCAATAATAAAATTTGTTCAGCATCGACATTGGGATCATTAAAACCAAACGCTTCGACACCCACTTGATTAAATTGTCTCTGCCGTCCCTTTTGCACATTCTCGTGTCTGAACATCGGTCCCTGATACCACAAACGAATGGGGCCATTGTAGGTCATGTTATGTTCAATGACCGCTCTCACACATCCGGCAGTGCCTTCAGGGCGTAAAGTCAATTGATCCTCATTTAAAGGGTCTACCCATGAATACATTTCTTTTTCAACAATATCTGTATGTGTGCCGACACTCTCAATGAAAAGTGAAGTCGGTTCGACTATAGGTAAATTGATTTTTTCATATGCATAAAGATTTAGGACTTCACGTATCTTACCTTCGACAAAATGCCAGAGCGGTGTCTTATCAGGTAAGACATCATAAAAACCTTTAACGCTTTGTAATTTTTTACTCATAGCCGTTATTTTAACTTTGAATAGTGCGATTCCACATAGTTCATGACAATCGCTTTAAATTCATTCGCGATATTGTCACCTTTTAGAGTGACGGTTTTTTCACCATCGACAAATACGGGAGCGACTGGAATCTCCCCTGTACCTGGCAAGCTAATCCCAATATTGGCGAGCTTAGATTCTCCAGGGCCATTCACCACACATCCCATCACAGCGACTGACATGTCCTCTACACCCGGATACTGATCCTTCCATTGCGGCATCGATTCACGTAAAAAGGTTTGGATCTCTAAAGCCAGCTCCTGAAAATACGTCGAAGTCGTTCGACCACATCCAGGACAAGCTGTAACTAAAGGTGTAAAAGATCGAATGCCCATCGTTTGTAAAATCTCTTGGGCCACCACCACCTCTTTAGTGCGCGGTTCATCAGGTGTCGGGGTGAGTGAGACGCGAATCGTGTCGCCTATACCTTGTTGTAAAAGAATAGCTAAGGCAGCGGTCGATGCCACAATACCTTTGGATTCCATACCAGCTTCAGTTAGACCAAGATGGAGTGGATATGAAGTTCTTTGAGCTAACTCTTGATAAACAAGAATTAAATCTTGCACGTGACTCACTTTGCAGGAGATGATAATTTTATTTTTTGGGAGTCCCCATGAAACGGCTTGTTCAGCACTTTCCAATGCGGATTGGATTAAAGCTTCCCGCATGAGTGCATCGGATGATAATGGCATTTTTAATTTTGCATTCTCATCCATCATGACGGCTAATTTAACCTGATCCAAACTTCCCCAATTGACCCCTATACGAATCGGCTTATTATGCGTTTTAGCAATATCTATCATCGCTTCAAATTGCTCATCGCGACGGCTTCCTTTGCCTACATTACCTGGATTGATTCGATACTTAGCGAGTAATTTTGCACACTCAGGATAATTTTCTAATAACTTATGACCGTTAAAATGAAAATCGCCCACGATCGGCACAAAACAATTTCTTTTATGTAAGTTTTCAATAATGTGAGGAATAGCATCCGCGGAGGCTTCATTATTGACTGTCACACGAACAATTTCAGAACCCTTTTCCCATAACTCATAAACTTGCTGTGTGGTTTTTTCAACATCAGCCGTATCGGTATTGGTCATGGATTGAACGACAACAGGAGAGCCACCACCGACGGGAACTGATCCCACCATAACTTGATTTGTAAGAGATTTTTTCATATTAAAAATTACTTAAAAAGCTTTAACTGATTTTTTTGTCGTAAATAACTGAGGTGTAACCCTAAGAAAAATAATCCCAATAAAGCATTTTCATGATGGAAGGTGGTATTCACAAAACCTATGCCAAAAATGCTCATCCATGCTGAAAAAGAACCCATGATAAATAGCATTGCTTTTGAATCTTGATTGAATTTTTTATAAGATTTTATCAATGTAATCAACCATATAAACATGAAACTTAAAAATGTTATGATGCCTAAAATGCCTCGATCAACCAGATTAGATAGGTAGATATTATGAGGATGATGGTGTTGCAATGCAAAATCTTCCGCATTAAAAGCTTCACCTCTAGACTCCACAGCAGACTTAATTTGATCAATTTCAATATGATTCCAATTCCCGCCACCAATACCAAATACAGGATTGAACTTTGCCACCTCAAAAGCCGCCCGCCAGACTTTATCGCGGTAGGACAAAACAATATGATTATCTTGATTGGCTATTTGTTTTTCAATCACTGGGGCAGGCTTTATAAAAATAATAGTCACTAAGAAAATCGAAATTAAGCTTAATGCTATCGTTTTAATTTTGGTTAAAAGCTTACTCAGTAAAAATAAAGTAATGGCTAATAAAAATACAATTCCAAAAGCCCCGCGACTTTGACTGATCACCACAGAAGAGATAAGAAAAATAAAAAGAAGTGCGGTTATAAAGGTGGATTTATTATTTACTTTTTGCAATTGACTCACAAGAAGAGAGAGTGACGCTCCAGCCATCATAGAAAGATAGATGGCTGAGTGATTCACGTGACCAACTGAATGAAGCTGCAAAGCTTCTTTTGTGTGTAAAAATAGATATTGCATTAAACCCCATATTAATGGGGGCAAGGTTATGAGAATCGCAAAAATAAATAAATATCTTTTTTCTGACTCATTATAATCAGATCTATAAAGCGTCCAGCCAAAAGTAATCCAAAGGAGCATACCTCTAAATCCTTTCCATTCCGATCCTCCTGCCACTCCAGGAAATAATGCGCTCATCAAAGAAGATAAAATGAGAGACAAAAAAACCCAATCCCAAATACCCCATTTGGATGGAGGTAATTGAGATTGACGATATAAAGCTGTAATTAAATAACCTGCAAGAAATATATTTTTAGGCGCTTCCAAACTTGGTAAAAATGCTAAAAAAAGACTTAAAAAAATGAGCTCTAAAAACTTCAATTTATTTTTAAAGTAAATTTTCTTGAGTGAAGCTAATGAAAAAGTTGGCATGAGAATATCCTAATTTATGAGGCTATTTGAATTCTTTTTAAACTGCGTTTTGTTTTATCACTCACCTGCCCTGCAAGCTGTCCACAAGCGGCATCGATATCGTCCCCCCGGGTTTTTCGGACCGTCACAATATAATCTTGATTCATGAGTGCTTCTTTAAAGCGTCTTATTTGATCACCTGATGAACACTTATATCCGCTATTTGGAAACGGATTAAAAGGAATGAGATTAAATTTACAGGGCACGTCTTTGACGATATTTAAAAGCGCTGTGGCATCTTCCACCGAATCATTGATACCATCTAACATCACATATTCGAACGTCACGAAATCTCTTGGTGCTTTTTCTAAGTATCGCTGACATCCCGCCATGAGTTCACGAATGGGGAATTTTTTATTGATCGGCACAATTTTGTCTCTCAATTTATCATTGGATGCATGAAGTGAAACTGCTAATGCCACAGGACAATCTTCTTTTAAGCGATCCATGGCATTTACTAAACCACTGGTGGATAAAGTGACACGGCGACGGCTTAAGCCGTAAGCTCTGTCATCTAACATCAATTTCATCGCACTCACCACATTGTCATAATTAGCTAAAGGTTCGCCCATGCCCATCATGACGACATTGCTGATAATACGTTCTGAATTAGGTAACACGTTGTAACCTTCTTGTTGGCGAACATAAAAATTAGCAAGCCACAATTGCCCAATAATTTCAGCAGTCGTTAAATTACGATTAAAGCCTTGTCGACCGGTAGAACAAAACGTACATTCAAGTGCGCATCCCACTTGGGATGAAATACATAAAGTACCTCTATCGTCTTCTGGAATAAACACAGTCTCGATACCATTATTGCCCCCCACATCGAATAACCATTTACGTGTCCCATCATCCGATATCGCATCACTCATAATGCTCGGAAATTGAATACTAGTTTTGTCTTTTAGTACATCACGAAATACTTTAGAAATATCAGTCATCTCATTGAAATTAATAATATTTTCTTGATAAATCCAATGCATAAGTTGCTTGGCTCGATAAGGTTTTTCACCGAACGTTGCAATAAATGTAACGAGGTGCTCGTAGTCCAAATCGAGCAAGTTTGTCATCTAAAAAATTAACCGAAGAAGTATTTGATTTCGATTTTTGCGTTGTCTAATGAGTCCGATCCATGCACGGCATTGGCATCAATACTCTCCGCAAAATCTGCACGAATGGTTCCAGGCGCTGCTTCCTTTGGATTGGTGGCCCCCATCAAATCGCGGTTTTTTAAAACGGCATTCTCACCCTCTAAAGCTTGAATCATCACGGGTCCTGAAATCATAAAACTCACCAAATCTTTAAAGAAAGGGCGGTCTTTATGCACCGCATAAAAACCTTCTGCTTCTTGTTGTGTTAAATGTGTCATTTTAGCTTTGATAATTTTTAAGCCTGCATTTTCAAAACGTGAATAGATTTGACCGATCACATTTTTTTTAACTGCATCAGGTTTAATAATGGATAAGGTTTGTTCAATTACCATGTTGTTGACTCCGTATAATTTAACATCGTTGAAAAGACTGATAAAATAACATTTTTAGAGGTTTTAATAAAGAACAAAGCTCATGCAAGACACCTATTTAACGACCGCTATGTACCATTTCGTGAGTCTTCCTCACTTTAAAACGTTACGAGAGCCGCTTCTCAACTTCTGTTTATATAGGGATATTAAAGGCACCCTTCTTTTAGCTGATGAAGGTATCAATGGTACCTTGGCAGGCTCTGAAAAATCTATCCTCGAATTATTAAATTACTTAAAAACAGATCTCATTTTTGAAGGCAAATTCAAGGGTCTTGGTCACAAAGAATCCTGGTCAGATAAACATCCCTTCTACCGCATGAAGGTCAAACTCAAAAAAGAAATTGTGACACTTGGAGTTCCTGGTGTATCGCCCACAAAAATAGTGGGTCAGTACGTCAAACCAAAAGATTGGAATGCCATTATTTCAGACCCTGAGGTGATATTAATCGATACGCGTAATGATTATGAATATGCTATCGGGACTTTTAAAAATGCAGTGAACCCTAAAACGACAACCTTCCGTGAATTTCCAGAATACGTCAAAAAGCATTTCGATCCTAAGAAACATAAAAAAGTCGCGATGTTTTGTACTGGTGGCATTCGCTGTGAAAAAGCTTCTTCTTTCATGATGTCTGAAGGCTTTGACGAGGTGTATCAGTTAGAAGGTGGTATTTTAAAATACTTAGAGGAAGTAAACCCTAAAGAGAGTCTATGGCAAGGCGAATGCTTTGTCTTTGATCAACGGGTTGCGATTAAACATGGGCTTGAAGTAGGTGATTATGATCAATGCTACGCATGTCGCTACCCGCTATCTAAAGACGACATGAAGAGCGATAAATACACCCCAGGAATATCATGCAGCCATTGCTACAATACTCATACTACAGAAAAATTAAAAAGCTTAACGGAACGTCAACGACAAGTCATTTTAGCGAAGGAACGTGGCACACATCATATCGGCGGGTAATTTTTTAATTTAGTTCCGAAGTAGAAATTACTTTTGTATCGATAACTAAGGGGTTAGATAGAAATTATTACAGCGCTAAGATCTTTTTATATTAAAAAAACTCTTAAACCCTAATGGAGCCCATAAGACTTAAATTTTAATTGATAGCCCTTTATTTTTTACAATTAAATTTTGTGCTTTTTTATTCCAAAGATAATATAAAGTTCTAGAAGGTATTTTTGCGGCTAACTTTAAAAATGAAGCAAAAATGCCTAATACAAGCCCGCTTTTTTTTGAATATATCGAAATACATTCATAATTTAATTTAAGAATCTGTTGGATCGATCGAGTTGAAAAACCTCCTTCTGATTGAATTGTTGAAATTTTATTAGTTACTTCAATTGATGGATGCAACTCAAAAAGTCTAAGAAAATACTCTATATCTGCAGCCTTTAATTCTAGATCAAATCTTCTGGATTTTAATAGTGAAGATCTACCGAAAGTTGCAAAGTGTGGGTTATGAAATCCTAGGTTTGTTAATCTAAGCTTAGAAGGGAATGCTGAAGTCATTCTTGTGATGCGACCATCTCTAAACATAGCTAATTTTGCTATAAATAATTCATTCTTTTTAAGAGCGGCTATTACATCTGAAGCTTTTATGCGCCCGGTAAAAAGATCGTCACTTCCAATCCATCCAATATATTTAGTAGTAGTTAAATCAAGTCCTTTGTTTAAAGCATCAAAAATCCCTTTATCAGGCTCTGACAAAAGTACATCATCTGCAGTTAGAGATTTTTTAATTAAATTCAATACATTTTTTTTCGACCCCCCATCAACTACGATTATTTTTACCAAATGTTCGTCATCAAAATTTCTTATGCTTGATATTGCTCGTCCAATTCTTGCATCATTGAAACTTGGTAAAATAATTGAAAGGTCCTTATTTTTTTTCATCTTCGCTAATTTTTTTAATTAAATCATTAAGTCCCACATTGAAATCTATAGAAGGCTCCCATTTCAATTCATTTTTAGCTAGAGTTGAATCAGCAAATCTACCGACATCACCAGTAGGTTTACTTTTGTCAAAAACAATTTCAGCTATGTTAGTCAAATCGTTCGTCTGAATTGCTTCAGCAACTTTTCTAATAAGGGTGCAAGAATCAGGGCCAATCATAAAGGTAGAAAAATTTCCCTGATAATCTCGAGCTAAATCGATAGCAGAAACAACATCTGATACGTGCAAAAAAGCACGTCCCTGATTACCATCGCCCCATACGTGAAGCTTTCCATCAGTTGATCTCAAGGCTTTATAGATCAAAGAAGGAATAACTTGCGCTGTTTGATCCTTATATACACATGGCCATCCATAGACATTATGTAAATCTAATGTAATAAATTTAGTAGGTAAATTTTTTGTGACTAAGCGAAATTCAATCTCTCCCAAAAGTTTGCTCCATCCATATCCAGATTCAGGATCAGCTGGGAATTTATCATTTTCAGAAAGCTCTGAAGAGTCAACTGACCTTTGAAGGCCTTGAGGGTAGGAACAAGCCGTTCCTAAGTATAAAAAGAATTTAGGTTTATGGATTGACACAATTCGAGCGATACTTGTATTGATTAGTAGATTTTTTTGAAAAACATTCCATTCGTTAGAAAAAACGTACCCAATTCCTGCTACAACGTCTGCAATATGTATCAATTCATCACAATTTGACATGTCCTGAAACCATTCCTGGTCAGAAATAATGTCAGCATGCCTAAAAAAGAAACTCTCATTATTTAATAAGTCTTCTATATTACTTTTTTTTCCTCGCCAGAAATTGTCTACCCCAACAACACAATGTCCATTATTAATTAAATTACGGGCGACATTGGAACCAATCATACCTGCTACGCCAGTTACAAATATTTTGTATTTATTTTTAATCATGCAGCTACCTTGACTTTTGAAAATGGATGTTGAAATAGAAAATTATTTATATATCTATTATTTTTTGGATTATGTGAAGGCGACAATCTATCTTGAAGATCATGAAATTTCTGAATCTCTTGTATATTGTTTTCCTTGTACTCAACAAGTTTATCAAGCTTTAATATATAACACTTATAACCTAGCTTTTTAAAAAAAGTAAAGACTTGCACATATTTTTTATTATGCCTTGCTTCAATCTCACATATAACAATAGGTTTAAATTTTTTTATAATATATCGAGCGCCTTTGAAGACTATGTTCTCATATCCTTCTACATCAACTTTCAACAAATCAATGGTTCGATCTTGCTGAACATTTTTAAAAAAATCATCTAAGGAAACTTGCTTTACTTTAGTTACATTAATGGAGTTTGATTTATCAATAATAGGATTTTTATCACTTAAGGTTGCAGAGTGAAGGGCATGAGTATCATTTCCTGGGGTATATAAATTAACAACTCTCGATGAATCTCCAATCGCCAAATTACTCAATTTTATTCGAGAGAAAAAAATAACTGCTCTTAAATATTCAAAATGTTTTACCCCTGGCTCAAAAGCATAAACTGTCTTTGAAATTCGCGAAAAAAGCCATGCATATGAACCTAAAGCAGCACCGACATCAATAGATATATCAAAAGAGTCTTTAGGTAGGTTTTTAAAAAAAATCATTTCGTTTTCAGGGAAAAACCACTTGCTCCAAAAAAATCTCCTAAACAACCCATCTAATAATGGAAAATAAGAAAGTATATTTTTACCCAAGGTTCTAAGAATCACAAAATTTCTCCATTTTTTTCAAAAAGTAACTTTTCAAAGGATTGGCTGATAAGCTCTAAACTAAATTTAGAATTATTCAAAGCTTCTAACCTTTTAGATTTTCTTTTTGCACTACTTTCGAAGTTGTAATTTTTAAGCTCAATCAACAAATCATCAGCTGAGGGGAAGGTTTTAATAACATCAACCCCAAAGTATTTCTCAAGATTGATAAAAAAAGGCAATTCCAAAGCAAGGATAGGAATACCTAAAGACAAAGCATCCATGGCCGCTGCTGAGAGTGAACAGCTATATCCGCCAATATAAGGAAATATTGCTACATCGCAAATTGAAATATTTTCGAGAAACCCTTTTTCAGAATTAACATGTTCAATCGAATTATCGCCTAAGAATTCGACCTTATTATCTCCAATAGCTAAAAAATTATATTGTGGGCACATTTTGGACATTTTAACAAAACTCTCATACCCCTTGTTCATTGTTCTAAATCCAATAAAACATATGGTTGGTTTTTTAATCGGATAATTATGATCTTGATTTATGGGAATGAAATTCGAAATAGGATGATGCAGCACATAAATATCATTAACTGATAACTTCACTGGAACATATTGAACAAGTCTTTCTTTTATAAAATCATCTAATACAATCAACTTAATTAAGCTATCTTTTGGTCGATATTTAATCCATGCGCTTGACCAATAACCAATACTTTTAAATTTATTTTGACCTTGATTGAAAATACCTTCAATTTCTCCATGCAAAACAACATGTAATTTTTTTTTAAAAAAAATATTAGTGAATTCAATTATCAGTAAGCTTGTGGGCAAAAGACATGTGACAATCACAAAATCATTTTTTTTTATTTTTCTAAATAAAGAAAGAACTTGAAACACCTCAACCAATGTTTTTAAAATTAACCATCGCTTTTTGGGATCCATAACAAAAATTTTTTTACAATTTATCTGTGAAAAAATATTATTGGGCAGCCACCTATATGTGGCGTCTGAGGCATAAAAAGTTATATCAAATTTATCTTGAATTCTCTGGCTTAGTTTTATCGCTTTGAGAAATCCCTCGATAAGGGTTATGTGCTGATTCGCTACTTTGCTGGGCTCAATAAGAAAGAATTTATTTTTCATGCTTGTAGATATTTAAATCAGGAAGAGGATAAACAAAAGTTAATCCTTTGTAACGCGGCTGACTTTCAAAGTATTTTCTAAAATGCCAAGGCAAAACTAAGACATAATCAGGCTTTTTCTTTAAGAGCTCTTTTTCGTCAACAATAGGGATGTATGTACCTGGAGTGTATGATCCGAACTTGTCCTGATTTACTTCACCAATGTAAGGTAAAATATTTTCATCAATCTTACAAAATTGAAGTAAAACATTACCTTTTGTAGATGCCCCCAATGCAGCAATTGTCTTTCCAGAAGTATTTGCATCATAAATGAACTGTAGAAGATTCTCTTTTGAATCTTGAACTCTTTTTGCAAATTTCAAGTAGGTTTCAATATCGTCTAATTTTTGTTTCTTCTCAGACTTAATCATATCTTTTACAGATTGACTTACTTTTAATTGCCCGCCTTTTTTTTGAGCGGTGATAGAAAAGCTACCCCCATTAATATCATTTAACTCAACATCAACTATCTCCAGATCAACTTTTTCTGCCATCCAAAGAATTTGTTTTAATGAATAGTATTCTAGATGTTCATGACAAATTGTGTCGTAAGAATTAGTGCTAAGCATCAGCGGCATATAGCTTTGTTCAAAAATCCATATTCCATTTGTATCAAGAATTTTTTCAATTTCAGCCATAAATTTCACCGGCTCTTCTAGGTCATAAAACATTGAGAAAGAAGTTACAATTTTTGCCTTGGTAGTACCTAATTTCTTTTCGAAAATTTCAGCACTGAAGAAATCTGGGATTAATTCAATGTTTGATGTATAAAATTCTCTAAATTTATTTGCTGTAGGATCAATACCTACAAGTCTACAATTGCTTAAGTTATACTGTTGTAAGGTGGTAGCATCATTACTTCCTATATCAACAATGACATCTCCTGAATTAATCTTAATAATGGACTTTATCTTCTCGACTTTATTTTTAAGGTGCTGAACCATAGAGGAATTCAGTCCTGACCTGTAACCATAATTCACACCATACATTTCATCGAGAGGGTAGGAATGAGCAAGCTGGACTAAACCGCATACCATGTCGCCATGGCATTTTACTAATGTGAGCGGCCCAGAAGTAATAGCCTCATTCTTATTTTTAGGAAATACTCCAGTTAAAGCCTGCTTTCCAAGCTCAATTAATTTAACTAAATTATTGTTTCCACAAATTCTGCATTTTTTAACCTCTGTATACATTTACACCTCTATTAAACAAAAAATATTCTGGGTATTAGGTTAACAATAATTTAAGCTCATGATCTACAAGCTCTATCATCACTTCTTTAATTGTTTTTATGGGTGACCATCCTAAAACTTTTTTCGCTTTTGATGAATCCCCAACCAAATTATAACTATCATTTATACGCTTTTCTTTTTCTTGCACTTCAACATAGTCTTTGTAATTTAATCCAACATATTCAAATGCATACACGCATAAATCCCTTACGGAGTGAAGCAGGCCTGTCGAAAGAATAAAGTCTTGTGGCTTATCTAGCTCTGACATACGATAAATCGCATCAACATATTCAGGGGCATACCCCCAATCTCTCTTCGCATCTAGAGAACCTAAAACCAAAAATTTGTCTAATCCAAGACTAATTCTAGCAGCTCCTGTAGCTATTTTTTTAGTTACGAAGTCATTAGTTCTTCGAGTGCTTTCGTGATTATATAAAATAGCAGAACAAGCTCTTATGGAATATCGCGACCTATATATTCCAACCATATTATGAGCATATAACTTAGCTGCACCATAAGGGCTTATAGGCCTAAATGGTGTTTTTTCAGTCTGAGGTGCTTCAAAAACTTCCCCAAACATTTCACTGCTTGAAGCTTGGCAATAAAAAATTTTACCGCTTTGATCAAATTTTCTTATTGCTTCCAAGATATCCAGTACAAATCCACCATTGATTCTATGAAGGTCAGTTGGGTTATCAAACATCCCTTTGCCTGTGGCTCTTGCTGCAAAATTAAATATTAAATCCGGCTGAACATCCTCGACTACTTCAGAAAATTTATTAACGGAATTATAATCAAACTGCCTTACATGTAAATCATGGTGCATATTCTCTAGGTATTGGCATTTTTCCTTATTTGAAGTTAAACCAATAACTGAAATATTATTTTTGAGAAGTTTATCAGCCATGAAATAACCATCCTGTCCATTAATTCCAGTGATAATAGCTTTCATATTTTTTTTAATGTCTTTTGGTTAATAAATAAAATAAGAAAGAAATTTGAAATTGATATTGGATTGAGCATTAACATAAAAATAAAAATTACCTTGAATGTTTTGTCAAACCATCCAGAACATGAATTAAGAGCTTCTCTAAATAAAATAAATACAATTAAAAAAGAAAAAATGCCTCCGGAGTATATTAGATCCCCAAGTCCAGTCAAAATATATTCTGACTTAGTTTTAAGTAAGAATGAAGTCTGCTCTGCAAAACTATTATATTCACCCCAAAAATTCAAATCACCTCTTAACAGAAAAGAATTTTGGAGATTATGAAAGAGAGTAAACCAAATATGGCCTAAGCGAAGGTTTACGCTTTGGTCATTAAAGAAATCCAAAAAAGAATGGGAATTAATAATTTTTATAAGTCTAGATTCCAATCCATCTGGCAAAAATAAAAGAAATAAACACAGGAGTACAATTACACCACAGAAAATTTTCGAAAAAGAAAAATGACTTTTTATAATAAAGAAACATAAAACGGGTATAAGCAGAATAATAGCAAGAATAGATCCGCTAATAACCACTGATAACAAAGCCAAAAAAATAAAAAAGATGTTTTTCTTAGGGTTCTCGAAGGATAAGTACATGGCTTGAATTACAGAAAGTGACCCATAAAATGAAGGTTCTGCTGTAAGGCTTGGCATACCTCCCCTACCGGGAATATAGCGGCCAATTGGGTTAATATCTACACCTAACAAAACAGAAAAAACATATTGACTCAGACCAATAACAAACCATACAAGAACTACAAACTTAATTGCATCAGAAAAAATATGCTCATATTTTTTTGTCGCAATCCAAAAAACTAAAAAAGAAAAATATATGTATATATTTCTTTGAATTAAGAAATCAGACTCAGATCTGTAGAAAAAAGAAATAACCGAGGCAAAAGATAAAAGCAGTAAAGTAACAAAAACTTTATCGAGGTGGTATGTATTCTTAACAAAAAATAGCGAAATTAACGAAGCAATAAGAATCCAGGGTTGAGTATCACCCGTAAATATTTTTGGAGCGTAGGCAAGTGGAAGGCTTAATGTTAGCAATAAGACAGGAGTATTATCTTTATCTAAAAAAGTCATTTAGGTGTATATACCCTTAAAAATGCTAAAAAAAACTGCCTAGGGCTAACCTTAAGAAATAAAAAAGCCTCTTTCATAATTAATGGCAAACAAACTAATATCTGAAAAAAGAATGGGATAAATATTAACGCTTTAAGTTGTACGCTATAAACAAAACAATAAGTAGAAATGGCCAATAAACTGAAAAAACTCGTTGTTAAGTAAATTTTAACAAAGGAATAATGCTCTACGGTAGTTAGGTAACTAGCAAATAAAGCTATATTTAGTTCGACAAGAAAAGCAGCAAAAAGAATAAGCATTGTACTTGTATCAAAAAAAGAAATTTTAGAATTAAGTAACTGCAATATTTCATTGCCAAATAAAAAAATTCCAATAGACCCGATAATATAAATGAAATTAACACAGAAAAAAGTTTTAACTAATTCACGCAAAATAAATTTCTCATTTTTTGAATTTATGGCAATTACTAAATCATTAAGCCAAACTTGAACTGGAACAAACGACAATAGCAAAAGAAAAGAAATCAGCTGCAAAGAAAGTCCGAAGCTTGCAACTTCATTTTCTGGCAATTTTGAAGCTGCGATAAATAAACCGCATCTATAGAGCAAAAAACTTATCAGGCTATATAAAGTATATTTCTTGAACGCTCCTTGACGAAAATTTAAGGCTTGCCCTTTAAGTTGGTCGAAATTGAAAAAGCTCATCAAGATAGATTTTTTTTTAAACACCAAGGAAATCCCAATGATCACTGAAATAATAAAACTAGTACTTACACCAATAATTGAATATCCAAGTTTCAAAGTTATTGCATTTAATAAAAAATTGCTTAGTCTTGTAAGAGAATTTATATTGCTTAAGGCTGAAATTTTTCCCATAGCAATTAGGATGGAATTATTAATTCCCCAATAAAAATTTAGCGTATATGCGGCTATAAAAATAACCCAAGCAAGATAAATCTCAAAATCTGGATTACTATGAAAAAAATAATTTAAATAAATTACACCGAGAATCATGCATGGAATGCCTGTTATATATGCAAGGTTTTTGTATGCTGAATTCGCTCTTGCAATGGCAACTTTAAGGGTTGCTTTATTACTACGATTAAATGCTTTTGAAATTTCACGAATTGAGACCGCTTGAATTGCAGCTTCAATTTGCAAAAGAATTCCGCCAAATGTGGCGAATAGCGACCATATTACATAATCCTGCACGCCTAAATAATGCAAAAAAAGTGGCAGCATTAAAAGAGTTATAAAAGCATTTATTATCTGGAAAAAGTATGCTGAATACATCTAAAGGTTTGATTTAGGAATGAGTGCCTAAAAAATTAATTTTCCTTCCCTATAGAAAATTCATACCCATATTTTTTTAGCAAAGCATGTCGCTTTGCTTCATCAAGATCTGCAGCTATCATTTCAGAACACATTTCTTGGGCAGAAATCTCTGGGACCCATCCTAGCTTTTGTTTAGCTTTTGTTGGATCCCCCAAAAGGGTTTCTACTTCTGTTGGACGAAAGTATCGAGGATCAATCTTTACTATTACATCGCCAATTTTTATTGCTGGTGCTTTATCACCCTCAACATTAATCACAACTCCTCTTTCATCAATACCCTTACCTTCAAATTTGATAGTAATACCCAGCTCCAGAGTGGCCCAATGTATAAATTGCCTTACAGAATATTGCAAACCTGTTGCGATCACAAAATCTTCTGGTTCATCTTGCTGCAACATTAACCATTGCATCCTTACATAATCTTTAGCATGCCCCCAGTCACGAAGCGCATCAATATTACCCATGTAAAGACATTTTTCTGTGCCCTGCGCTATGTTTGCCAAACTGCGAGTAATTTTTCGAGTTACAAAAGTTTCGCCACGACGAGGGCTCTCATGGTTGAACAAAATACCATTACACGCATATATATTATAAGCCTCACGATAATTGATAGTTATCCAGTAAGCATAAAGTTTAGCTACTGCATATGGGCTTCGAGGATAAAAAGGTGTTGATTCCTTCTGTGGAATTTCTTGAACCATTCCGTAAAGTTCTGAAGTTGACGCCTGGTAAAATCTCGTTTTACCAGCTAAACCTAATATACGAATAGCCTCAAGAATTCGAAGCGTTCCTATAGCATCTACATCGGCAGTATATTCTGGATTTTCAAAACTTACTGCTACATGGCTCTGTGCACCCAAGTTATAAATCTCATCAGGTTGTGTTTCTTGAATAATACGAATCAAATTACTAGTGTCAGTTAGATCTCCGTAGTGCAAATTAAAATGTGAATTTTCAATATGTGGGTCCTGATAAATATGATCTATTCTTTGCGTGTTAAAAGAGCTGGCGCGTCGTTTTATTCCATGCACCATATAACCTTTTTCCAACAAAAATTCAGCTAGATACGATCCGTCTTGTCCCGTTATTCCGCTGATTAATGCAACTTTCTGGTTTTTCATTTTTATTTTCTTATATTCACGAAGTTATTTAAAAAATCTTGATATGCTATCGCAAGACCTTCTTCAAGATCTATTTCTGCCCGCCATCCCAAATTATTGATGCAACTACTGTCCAAAAGTTTTTGATCAGTTCCGTCCGGCATGCTTTCATCAAATTTAATTTGTCCACCAAAGTTTACAGTTTTCGCAATAGATGTTGCAAGTAATTTAATAGAAATATCTGAGCCAAAACCAACATTAATATGGCTTAACATTGGTTTCGTATATTGCTCGTAAATAGCTTTATCTAGATTCATAACGTATATGCTTGCCTTTGCCATATCATCAACGAAAAGAAACTCGCGTCTTGGTTTTCCAGTTCCCCAAACTAAAACCTCTGATAAATTATTAATTTTTGCTTCATGGAACCGTCTAATTAATCCAGGAATAACATGGCTATTTTCTAAATGATAATTATCACCAATACCATAAAGATTGGTTGGCATAATGCTTCGATAATCCACACCGTATTGACGATTGTAACTTTCACATAATTTAATCCCTACAATTTTCGCTATGGCATAGGGTTCGTTAGTTGACTCTAAAGCTCCAGTTAAAAGAGCATCTTCACGCATAGGTTGCTTGGCTAATTTTGGATAAATACAGCTAGACCCAAGAAATAAGATTTTTTTTACTCCAACTCGATAAGCCTCATTTATTAAGTTAGCTTGCACTAGCAAATTATCGTAAATAAATTCAGCCGGGTAAGTTTTGTTAGCGTAGATACCACCAACTTTAGCGGCCGCCATATATACCTGGTCAGGCTTCTCAAGCTCAAAAAAATCTCTTACGGTTTTTTGATCTGTTAAATCAAGCAAATCATGGGTTCTCGTGATGATTTTTGTAAAGCCCTGTTTTATTAATTCGCGCATGATTGCTGAACCAACCATTCCATTATGGCCTGCGACAAATATTCTTGGCTGATTAATATTACTCATACATTTCTTCCGTAATCGTCATCAAAACGAACTATGTCATCTTCACTCAAGTAACTTCCAGACTGCACCTCAATAATTTCTAATGGCTCTGAAAATGGATTCGAAAGTCGATGCTTTTCGCCTAAAGGAATAAATGTTGATTCATTTTCTTTTAGAATTATCAATTTTTCTCCGCAAATAACCTCAGCAACTCCCCTAACTACAATCCAATGTTCTGCTCTTTTTGAATGTTTTTGCAGGCTTAATTTGCCACCAGGATTCACTTGAATCCGCTTCACCTTAAATCTTTCGCTTACATCAATAGTGTCATACCAACCCCAAGGACGAAAAACCTTACGATGAGTCAGATGTTCTTCTCGAGCATTACCTGATAAGTGATTAATTATTTTTTTTATATTTTGGCTTTCCTTGCGGTCAGTTACTATTAAAGCATCAGCTGTCTCAATAATTGCTAAATTATTCACGCCTAAAGCACCTATGAATCGACTACTTGAATATATTAAATTGTTCTTTGAATTCTCTGCAAAAACATCTCCACTAATCAAATTACCATTTTTATCTTTCTCTTCTGCTTGCCAAATAGCGTCCCAAGAGCCAAGATCGCTCCAGCCAGCATCAAGAGGTATGACTTTAATTTTAAATTCTGAATTTGGGCATTTTTCTAACACGGCATAATCGATAGACTCACTAGAAATCTCACTAAAAATAAGTGGATTTGGTCTAATGAATTTATTATCAATGGTAGATTGATTAAAAGCTAAATTGGTCACGTCGAGTATATCCTTTCTGAAGACATTTAAGGCCTTTATCCAAATGCTTGCCTTGACAACAATCATTCCACTATTCCAAAAATATTCACCCGAAGATATATACTTTTGTGCACTTTCAATATTTGGTTTTTCAATAAATTGATCAACGTCAAATTCTCCCGAATCGCCAAACGAGTCCTTATGTTTAATATACCCAAAACCAGTTTGTGGGCTAGTTGGCGTAATACCTAATACAACAATTTCACTCTGAGCTGCTAATTTAATTGCATTTTGGAGGGCTAATTTAAAAGCTATTAAATCTTTAATTATTTGATCAGATGGAGTAACAACTAAAACTGAATCATCTCCGTCTTTAAGAGCTTGAAGAGCAGCTATAGTTAATGCGGGTGCTGTATTCTTGCTTTCGGGTTCCAGTATAATTTTAGCTAAGATAGATGGTAAATTGAGGAGTTGATCTAAAACTAAGAAACGATGGTTTTCTCCAGTAACAATTAATGTTTCACCAAGAGCAAAATTGGGCAAAGATAAATTATTGATTCGTTCCAATGCTTGCTGAAATAAGGGCTTACCTCCTAAAAACTTATGAAATTGCTTTGGAAAACTAGACCGAGATAATGGCCAAAGTCTAGAACCGGAACCCCCTGAAAGAATAACTGGGTTGATTGTAATTAAGGAGTTTTTTTTGTTTTGCACACTATATTGTTTCATTAAGTTTAACTACAACATTACTCTAAAATGATACTATACTTTTTGATTTAAAATTAAAGCAAAAAGATTAAATGTATAGTATTGACCAAAATATTTTACCCCCCCCCTATTCACTGCTGATATCAATTTTTCTAATCTTGTCACTCCACCTGGTCGGCAACCTAGTACTTTCTAAATTTAAAATTATTAAAAATAAAAAAAATGAAAATTGGATTACATTTCAATCTGTCCCTTTCGGAGCATTATTAATAGGAACTTTAATACACGCTATAGTCCTATTAGATTTATCGTCAAGATTTCTACTAAAGGGAATTGGAATTTTTTTGGTGCTAATAGGAATTATTCAGTTCCATCAAGTTATTCAATGGGCAAATACAAAGACAAATGAAATAATTTTTTATTTAAAAAAAATTAAGGAAGCGGATATTGCTTTTAAAATTTCATTACTGATATTAATAGGATTGGGTTTATTGTCATTAGGCCCTATAACACATGCCGATGCTATTGATTATCATTATGGAAGTGCTTTAAAAATTTTAAATAATGGTGGTCTAGATATAGAGTTTGGATGGTATACCGGCAGGCTAAGCGGTCTTGGTGAGAGTTTAAACGCATTAAGTCTATCAGTCGGGGCCGAACAATTTACTGGCTTATTACAGTATTTAAGCGTAACAAGCATCACAGCTATTATCTATACGTTTTTCTCAGGCAGAAAAATAAATTCGAACAACCTTAATTTTTACATTCAAAATAATGATTTAAATTTAATTTTACTCGCCACTGTTTCAACGCCAGTACTAATTATGCTTCTAAGCTCTTCAAAACATCAAATGTGGCCAATCGCTCTAACCACTTTTGCCATTGCATTAACAATGAGGCTCTTGGAGAGAAAAGGATTGATTAAAGATTCAATCATATTATATTCGATTATTTTAATTCTTCTTTTAACAGCATTTCAAATCAAGTTTAGCTATTGCATAAGTGCTTTTATAATTGGATTAATAGCGACTATTTCAATGGCCAGGAAAAAACTTTTCTTGATATCAATACTTATTCTAATCGCACTAATTTTATTATTAATAGGGCCAACTTTCTATTTCAAACTTGTAACTTTCAATTCAACATTTTTAAACACTTTAATAAGTCCGATACCTGGACATGGAATAGATATAGATTCTTTTACAAAAAGCATACAGCATGCACCAGATTATGTTAGTAACTTTATATTTCCAATTTCAGTCCTGATTCCTAACTCATTCGGCTCATATGGAGTAATTTTGGGAATTGGCTGGCTTCTTTTAATGAATTTAAAAATAGACAAAACTTACATTAGCTGGGTGATACTAGCTTCGTTTTTCATTGTAATTTTAAACGTGAATCTAGCTCCAAGAGGAGCAAGGTTATATTTAGAACCCTATTTTTGGCTTTTGCTTCTTCTGACGAAGAACACAGAAAAAAATAGATTCAAAGTCAATCGCTCTATCAGTTTATTGATTTTAGGACAAGGATGCGTAACTTTAATTTGTATATTGTATGGTGTTGTAACAATTTCACCTGGAGCCTTTTCAGAAGACTTAAGAAAAGAAATACTTACCAAAAATTCTGACGATTACGAAGTGATGAAATGGGCAGATAAAGTGTTACCTGGGGATGCAGTACTGCTAAATACATCTAGATCAGCAGCATTAGTTCCAAGAGAATCAGTAAATGGCGGAATTTATTCATTTTTAAATTATTCTGACCCCAAAGATTCTAGCTCAAATATTTACTTACAAAATTTAATAGACAAAAAAGTAAATTATGTTCTTGTGATTTATCCAGAAAATTTAAGTAAGTCACTGGAAAAATGCTATGGACAAATTTTCGCTGGCCCATTTAAATATTCTTCAGCTAGCAGAAATCCCTTTAATAAAAAAAATAGCAAGGAAGCATGGATTTTAGAATTCCAATCAGAAAAACTCCCTAAATGCGCAAAATAAGATCATTTAAGAAAATTTATTATTTAGGTCGAAGTAAAAAATTTATAAGGCTATTTTCATCAATATTAAATGAAAGAAAAAATGAGATCATACCCTGGAGAGATTGCGAAAACATTTTGGATAAAAAAATAAAATACAAAGCAGATTTAGTAGTTGTATGTGGTTATGATTATAAAAGTTACTTATATCCTTTAGATGAATATATTAAAAAAAATGTATGTAACCCTTTAAATGCAATTAAGAAAATATCAAACAAAAGTACAACTATTTTTTATATCAATACGGAAGAGAATCTAACTAAAACGACATTTTCAAGATACAGATATGCTAAATTCTTACTTGGCGAAAAACTAAGCAAGGAATATAAAAATTTTAAGCAGATATCACCTGCTGTCTTACTCACAGAAAAAGGAAATATTGATATATTCGGAAGCTTTAGCCTTAAAATAATTCTTAAATGGTGTACATTTTTGGGAATTATTAAAACAACTACATACCGGAAGCTTAAATTAATCGTCATAAATAAGCTGCAAAATTCAAATCAAATAAAAATTCATCCAATAGAACCTAAATTCATTGCTTTAAAAAGATGTCAATTTTTGGATAGGCTTTTGAGATTAATTTATGGATAAAACTATAATAATTGGTGGTGGCTTTTCAGCGCTCTCATGCCAAATTTTATTAAAAAATAAGCCTTTAATAATTACCCCAATATCTCGAGAGCTAAACATAAAAAAGTTGCTCAGAAGGAAAAAAATTGAAGTAAATAAACTTTTTGCAACCAAAGCATTCTCATATGGGTCTCTTAAGATTAATTTATTTAAGACGAAATTTCACGACAGGTTAGATATAGGTGGAAATTCCAACATCTGGGGCGGGCTTATCAAAGCAAATCTAATTCCGAATTATGTTTTAGATAAATTTAAAAAACGGGGAATTAATTTCACAAAAATTTCATATGCTACAACAGGTTCAATTTCAAACAGTGAAGATGTTTACCAAATTAGCGACAAAAATAGAATTTTAAATTCTAAGAATAGATTTTCCACTATTACTGACGGGTATCTATCCACTATTTCAGTTAGAAATAAAGGGATTAAACTCGAAGTTTTATTGCTTAAAAATAAAATTTATAAAAAAATATATTGCAAGAAAATAATTCTCGCAATTGGAGCAATCCAATTGTTAGATTTGCTCTATAGATCAAAATTACTAAAAAATAACGACAAAATAACTCTTGAGGAATTTTCATACAGATTGAGATTTAGGATCCTATTTTTTTCAAAATTATTTAAAAATAAGGATAAAGAAGGAACAGTTATAAGATATAAACTTTCGTCTGCTATCTCACACTTCTTTGGGATCCAAAAAAAACTTACTTTTGCTTTTATTCTTGACTGGATTCCAATTTATTTTGAGCAAAGTTTTGAAAATAACAAGAAAGGATGTTTGCTTGTGCTGAAGGATGGTATTTTGACTGAGAAAATAAAAAAAAATAGCGAAAATTACCTATTTGGAAGGTCTATTCATTATTGTAATATGAAGATTAATGGCATTAATATAAATAAAATTCTTAGCTCAATTAATAAAAACATTTTCGGAGTCGGTATGGCCTTTGTAAATCAAGATTTACCGGGCCCAATATCGAACGATATAATTCAGGATATTATTAAAAATAATAAATGTGATACTAAAATTTATGGAAATTAATTTTTTTTCAAATGAAAATTGTTGAATTTTATTTTAAATTAATTGCAAAAAAAGTTATGAAATTTTCTAAAAAAACTGTGGCTATAAAAATACCAAAATCATTTCAATTTTTATTTTTTTTGATTAATGGAGGAATTTTAGGCCTAATTGTATTGCTTTTACAGAGATTTATTGATCTTGAACTTGAGCAAACAACAGAATACCATCAACTTATCTCATCAATATTTGCTATTTCACCAATCATAGTGATTAATTTCTTTTCCCAGAAGAAAATTATTTTCAAGCGGAATGGTTCTTTTATTAAATTTTTAGCAATCAATTTTCTGTTAATGCTTTTCGTAAGCTTAACCAGTGAGCTCTTTAATAAATATAACCTCTTTAATTATAAAGAATTAAATTTAAATTTTTTAATTGCAGCTCTAATATTTGCACCAATTTCTTTTTTTCTTAAAAAATACTTTATTTTTCACTTGTAGGGAATTTTTTTAATAAAACAGTAACTTCATGCAGTGTCCAATGTTTAGCTATAGGCATAAGAAACTTTTCAATTTTTTTTATAACGGGTAACAAAAAATCTGGAAGAATTTGGTGAAAATTAAGTCCGCCAGAAAAAAAATATCGTAAGCTATTTGGTATGTATGATTGATAAATAAGCTCTAGTGATTTCCCATACTTTTTTTCAAAAATACTAATGTCTCTTTTAAAAACTATGAAAGAAAGTGCTTGGTTAGCTCCAGATAAAGGGCCAGATATTGTAGGTGCCTTCCATCCAATTTGTTTGCTATCAAAAATTTCAGATTTATGAAGATATTTGTGGACAAAAGAAGAGATGAACCCACAATGAGGCTCAATAAGAACACAAGCTCCTCCATGTTTTAAAATGCGAATGACCTCCTTAAAAAATAAATCTGGGTCCTCAAGATGATGAAATACATTTATTGCATAAATACAAGATACAGAATTCCTTTTTATCGCTCGCATTCTATGGGCGTCGAGATAAAGATCAATATTCGGAATATTTCTTATATCTGAAGTAATTACGTTTGGCCGTCTAGATTTTAAGAAACCTACACCACTGCCTAATTCAATTTCAAGGCCAGTCACCGAAACAAACCTTGTTCTGCAATCGATCAAAACGTCATAAAATGTGTTGAAGGCACTTTTTAATATCTTCTTTTTGTAAAGATTTTTAGCATGTATTTCAAGTAATTTTTTGTCATTAGGATCTATTTTGTTTAATTTATTGTCATACAAAAGATATCTTAAAAATTTTACAAAAAAATTCATTTTTGGCTAAAGTTTTTAAATTTATCCATGAAATAAACTTTATTCTGATGACTTATAGAGTCAAGAACAATACCTATGCTAAAACTTATCATCGATAAAATCACGAAAGAAGCAGCAAGGATGGCCAAGGGAATATGAAGAACAATACCAGTAGAATAAAACTCATGAATAACTGGAATCCCAGAGATTATTGCAAAAGTAAAAAAAAGAAAAGCAAAAATTGAAAATAGAAATAGTGGTTTATAAAATCTTAACGCTTGGAAAATTGTAGCTAATACCCTAAACCCGTCCTTAAATGTATTTAATTTCGAATGACTGCCTTCTGGTCTCTCGACATATTCAATTGGAATTTCATAAATTGAAAAACCTTTATCTAGCGCAAATATTGTTACATCAGTTTCAATTTCAAAGCCATCAACTAAAATAGGGTAAATTTTAACAAATCTTTTACTAAATGCTCTAAATCCACTCATAACGTCTTTGATATTTGCTTTAAAAAATATATTAACAAAAAGGTTAATAATTTTATTTCCGAAATTATGAAAAATTCTTCTATTATTCTTTTTATAATAGCCTAAGGAATGTCTATCCCCAATAACCATATCAGCTTTATTCTCAATAATAGGCTGAGCGAGCTTCATTACATCTGCAGATGGATATGTCATATCTGCATCCGCAACTATATAAATGTCGGACTCAACTTCAAAAAAAGCCTTTTGAATAGCATTAGCTTTACCTCTTTTTGGCTCGAAAAGAAGTGTGCCGCGACACCCTAAATTCAGATCATCAAAAGTCTGGGCTGCTATCTCAGCAGTCTTATCATTTGAATTATTATCCACGACTACAAAGTGAGCTAAAGGAATATACGCATAAAAAGAGCGTATAGTTTCGGAGATAGTTAATTCCTCATTAAAAGCTGGCAAAACTAAGCAGATAGTAGGTGTTTTTTTAAAATTATTCATTTGTATTTTTACAAAAATTAGTTCGGCTTTGATTAGTTATTATCATGCAATTTAAACTTATTAAAACAATTCACATTTTAATGCTTTATAGCTTAAAAATCTTGCTTATATAAGCCCTAGTGAAACCTTTAATTACAGGAATTTAATTTAAATGCAACAGTTAAGTCAGATTTATTTTGATAACCTGCAAACAATCCTCCCGTTGCAGTATAAACAACATACTGACAGCCATTAAAATAATAAGACATTGGTGGGGCTGAGGCAGCAGCTGGAATTAAAGCTTTCCAAATTTCTTCTCCATTATCCAAATCAAAAGCTCTAAGATATGAATCTCTTGTTCCACCTGCAAAAATAATTTTGGATCCAGTTATCATTACCCCCCCATGATTCATGTCTCCTTTTATTATTTTGTTACCAGCGTGAAGATCGCCAAATGGGACCTTCCACTTCAAGTCCCCAGTACTTAAATCAATTGCATTCAAATATCCATAAGGTGGATTAGAGCCAGGTAAACCATCTTGATCCAAAAGAAGCTGCCAAAAAGAATTAATTTCATAATCTTTTTTATCCAAGATTTCTTTTCTCACATTAATTAGCATGGGGTAGATTTTCTCTAAATCACTCTGTGTTACCGAGGTAATAGTTTTTACATAATCAATTTTTTGATAATTAATCATGTCTTGTTCAAAATATTTATTCAAAAAAGGTAGTTTTTTGAATATTTTCTTTTCAAGCTTTTCAGATAAAAATAAGGTTCTGCGAGTTTTAGTATTATTTACTGAGTCAAAAATTTTTTCTAGGCCGTCAGATTCCGGCTTAAGATTCTTCAATTTATCAATTTGGTCGATATACTTATGATTAAATCTAAAATTTTTCAAAGAAACGAATTCATCTTTATTAAATCGAATACCAGCATCCACTAAGGAAGGAAATATTAAATCCCCGTAGTTTTCTGACAAATGCCCTCCTCTTAAATCATTGCCATGACAACTAGCGCAGCTTTTCATATAGTTATCATTCGCCTTAGTAACTTTTATAACTTTTTCTGCATTTTTTGCGTAAGGTGAAGCCCTTAAAATCCAAGGATAGCGATTAGATGGAATGATTAATATCTTACTAGTTGGATCAAAAGCGGCACCAGGCCATTCTGCTCCACCTTGAAGACCAAATAAAACAACATCATTCTGAGTAGAGACTGGCAAAAAAATATCTGATTTAGCATGTCTTAATTTAAATTTAACGTACTCGTTTTTTTCATTGGTGATATTTGTTATGTCATTTTTAAAGTCAAAATAATTACTAGAAAAAGGTGTCGGTTTTTTTATCAAAAGCTGCTGATTTGATGTGAATTTTGATTGATCATGGTATTTAGGAATGTCAATCATTTCTCCGCCATAAATTAATTGGCCATTATCTGCCCTCAAAAATAAAGTGTTGCCAGATTTTGTAACCGCAATAACACTGTGAATTTTTTTATTTTCTATTTCAATATTTGCTATTATTGGATGACCTACAATATCCAAATCCCACAGGTCATGTTTAATTTCTTTAAATTGCCAAACAATTTTTCCGGTTTTTGCATTAATTGCGATTACACTATTTGCCAATCCTCCACTTTTGAAATCAGCGTCAGCTATATATCCACTATTAGAAGTTACTATAAATACAGTCTCGGTTTCTTTATCAAAAGTCATTCCAGACCAGAGTCTTGCCTGCACATTTTCTTGATATAAGTTTTGGGACCAAATTAACTCGCCTGTTTTAATATCATAAGATTCAACTGAAGTATAGTTACCAATAATAATATGATTTTCAGAAAATACAGGTGCAATGTAACTTGCTTTATTTCCATAGCGCATTTTAATTTTTCCGGAAGAAGGCTCGACCGAATAGACACCTTGCAAAGAGGAAACCCAAATCAACCCCCTAAAAAATACCAGGCCTCTTTTGGCGACCGCAGTTTCAAAATTAACCTTCCAAACCAACTTTCCATCAGTCGGATTAATTGCAAATAGGCAATTTGCCGAAGCTGAAATTAAATATTTACCTGTAAAAATTGGTGTTGTCTCGGATACATCCTTTATTCCAGAATGAAAAGTCCAAGCCAGATGTAAATCCTTAATATTTTTTTTGTTAATTTGATTTATGTTTATATACTTATCAGAATTATCATTACCTGAACTTCTATACCAGATATCTTGTATAGATTCTTTTGAATAGATTTCCTCGCTGTAAAAAAATATAGTGCAAAGCCCTGTTATAAAAAATAATAGTATCTTAGATGAGGTCATTTTTTTAATACGGAGTCTTTTTGGAGTTTTGGAATATCATTTTGACAGTTTATGGGGTTAAGCTTTATTCTTTTGAATTTTAGATTTTATTGCACAATAAAGAATTACATAAAAAACAATGAATAAAATCATCGCAATCCAAATAAAAAAAGGTTTCTGATAAACCCAGGTTATCGCAATGAATGGAAATAACCAAAGCGGGCTTAAAATTGGAGTTACAAGTGCATTAGCTATTTTTTTATAAGCGGGCTGTGGTTTAAAGAAATGAAAGAATATAAGATGAAGATGAAATGTATCGGCATGGTAAATAGAAACACCTTTAATAGCGCGTCTTAATAAGCTAAACACAACTTCTGTTGCAGGATAGATTAAGATAAGTACCGCACCCCAAGGAGAGATTTCAGGATGTCGACCAAAAAGAATAATAGTGAGCATGCTAATAGTGAGCCCCAAGCTATAAGCGCCTAAGTCACCTAGAAAAATCTTGCCATAAGGATAATTAAGGATTAAAAATGGAATTAGAATCAAGATCACGCAAAAGATGGTCGATAGCATTACCACATCACTTGTTTTGTAACTTAAAAATAAAAGTGCCCCCAAAATTGATAAAGCAACTGACGCACATAAGCCATTGACCCCATCGATGAGATTCAAACCATTTGCGACAGCTACTATACTAATGATATAAAAAAAACTCACCCCCCCTTGTAAGGCAAGTAATCTACCTATCAAAGGCACGTCAGTCATGTTGGGTAAAGGTCCCGTAAATTGAGCTCTAAATAACCATCCCACAAAAAGAAGTGTAAGGAGTCGTATGGCAGGTTCTACATTATGAAAAAGATCTTCTTTGAGTCCAATAAAAATAATGGGGATCAAACATATGAGCATGAGTTTTAAAAGTTGAATACTTTCATTGTTAGAGGAATACATCACGAAAGATGCAAGTGACAAAATAAAAACCAGTCCACCTAATCTTGGGGTTTCATTTAAGTGGATGCGCTGAATAGCTTTGTAAGTTTTAAGGCCTAAGTTTCGATAAAACTTTTTATGCCAAAGATATACAACTACAATATTTAGAATTAATGCCATGCCCATAAAGAGGAGAATGAAAGGATCAAACCACTGCATGATATTAAGATTCATAAACATAATTTTAACTTAATTTCACCTATTGTTTACAAGGAAATAATTCACTCGATTTAAAACTTTGCCCCAAAAGATCTTTAGGTGACAGTTGAATATTCAAATCTTTAGGCCAATTAATATTTAATGTCTCATCGTTCCATAGAATACATCGCTCACTTTCAGGATGATAAAAATCGGTTGTTTTATAAAGATACTCTGAAGATTGAGATAATGTTAAAAAACCATGCGCAAAACCTTCAGGAATATAAAGTTGCTTCTTGTTATCACTGGATAAAATTTCTGCAACATATTGTCCACAAGTGGGAGATGATTCTCTTATATCGACAGCAATATCTAACACCTCACCTTGAATGACACGTGTCAATTTGCCTTGCGCATGCGGTGGTAATTGATAATGAAGGCCTCTTAACACGCCTTGAGATGACTTTGAATGATTATCTTGCACAAATAAAACGTTTAATGAAGTTTCTTTTTTAAAAACATCTTCTCTAAAACTTTCAAAGAAAAATCCACGCGAATCCTCAAATATATTGGGCTCGATTAAAAGTACATCTGGAATACTTAAAGGGGTCACTTTCATTTTTCAATAAATTTAGTTGTAAGATGCATTTTAAGAATTAACCAAATTGAGTTTAAGCGCTATTGCTGCCTCTTGCTTCCAGTCTTGGAATTCTAGCATGAAGGTATTTTTAATTTTTGTCGCATTAAATCTAGAATTCATAGGCCGTTTTGCTTCTGCTGGATGTTCATCACTTGAGATCAGTTTGATATCTTGAGATGTCATGGTCGTTTTTAATCCTAAACGTATTGCTTCATCAGTTATAAAACATGCATATTCATACCAGTTAGTTTCGCCATCAAGAGCAAGATGGTATGTCCCAAAATCCTTAAAATTAGGTTTATCTAAAATAATTTTTACAATTTTGTAAGTCGCATTTGCAATCGCATCAGCTGAAGTTGGCGTACCCTTTTGATCATTTACAATATTTAAAGATGATTTTTCTTGAATAAGCTTTAATATCTTTTTTAAAAAATTCTCCCCATGACTGCTAAACAGCCAACTTGTTCTTAAGATAATATGTTTCTTATGTTTACGAATAGCCTCCTCCCCTTCCCATTTCGTTTGGCCATAAACAGATTGAGGGTTGGCCTGATCTGTTTCCACATAGGGTTCATTTTTTAATCCATCAAATACGTAATCTGTTGAAAAATGAATCATAGGGATATTAAGTTGAGATGCTTTTTCTGCTAAAACCTTAGGGGCTTCTGCGTTTACTTTACGGGCTAATTCAATCTCTGTTTCTGCCTTATCAACATCCGTATAAGCTGCAGCATTAATAATCATATCAGGCTTAATTTTTTCAATAAATATTCTAATCGCATCAGAATTTTCTAAATTAAGCTCATTTCGATTTGTCGCAATCACCTCACCTATTGATGCTAATTTTTTATGGAGTGCGAAACCTACCTGACCGTCTTTACCTATGAGTAAGATTTTCATGAATACTGTTTTTGAACCCAATCTTGATATTCACCTGATACAACATGATTCATCCATGTTTCATGCTCCAAATACCAAAGAACCGTTTTACGAAGCCCTGTCTCAAAAGTTTCTTGTGGTCTCCAACCTAAATCACGCTCTAATTTTGAAGCATCAATCGCATAGCGTCTATCGTGACCCGGCCGATCTTTCACAAAAGTGATTTGATTGGTATAACTTTTGGCATCTGATTTTGGTTTTAATTCATCCAGAATAGCGCATAAAGTTTCAACGACCTTTAAATTTGTTTTTTCATTCCAACCACCCGCGTTATAAGTTTCGCCAATTTGTCCTTTATTTAATATTTCACGAATCGCACTGCAATGATCTTTCACATATAGCCAATCACGGATTTGTTGACCATCACCATAGATAGGTAAAGGTTTATTATTTAAAGCATTCAAGATACATAAAGGGATCAATTTTTCTGGGAATTGGTATGGGCCATAATTATTAGCAGAATTAACTGTCAAAACTGGTAATTTATACGTCTGAAACCACGCACGGACCAAATGATCACTTGCGGCTTTACTCGCACTGTATGGGCTATTAGGTTTATAAGGCCGACTTTCCGTTGAAGGTTCATCTGATGCATGAAGTGATCCATAAACTTCATCTGAGGATATATGTAAATAACGAAAGTCTTGTTTTAAATTTTGATCTAAATCATTCCAATAACATCTTGCCGATTCAAGTAAGTTGTAAGTACCTACAATATTGGTTTGAATAAAATCTTTTGAATCATCAATTGACCGATCTACATGGCTTTCAGCTGCGAAGTTTACAATTGCTCTCACCTGGTATTTTTTTAGAAGTGCTGAAACAACAGCGCGATCGCCAATATTCCCATGAACAAAATGATGGTGAGGATTGTCATTTAAAGAAGATAAATTTTCAATGTTCCCTGCGTAGGTTAATAAATCTAAAGAAATAACATCTTCGGTCGATTGACTAAACCAATCCAAAACAAAATTAGAGCCAATAAAACCTGCAGCACCTGTCACGATAATAGTCATAAGGTAATTTTATCATTACAACCAAAACTAAAGCTTTTAAAGGTAATTGTTAAATAAAACTTGATGAATTTTTAAGTCTCTTCAATAAAAAAAGAATTAATTATAGTGTGCCTAAATACTTAAATTGTGAGCTTTCTGTCTTTTTTGTAATGAGAATATGTCAAGTTATAACTTGACATATGTGATTGATTTACTTGAAATTTTTAATGTCATCCCCATATTAAAAATTCGATTAATAATTAGAGTAAGGGGTATTAGAAATGGCAACAGAAGCACAGATTAAAGCTAACCAAGAAAACGCTAAAAAATCTACCGGTCCCGCAACCGAGGTAGGCAAAAAAATATCGAGCATGAATGCCATGACGCATGGTATTTTTTCCACAATTCCGCTCCTTCCTGGAGAAAATCTAGAACAATTCAAATTATTGGAAGAGGAAATTATAAAAGCATACCAACCGACGGATGCAATGGAATGCCTTTTGGTCCAGCGCGTTTATCTTACCTGTATGCGCCAAATAAGACTCCGCGAAGCTGAAGCTGCAAAATTAGAAATATCCATGATGCCTGAAGTGATGTGCAAAACTGTCACACAACTTTTTGAACACAATAGCGATAAAAGATTTACCGCAGAAGATATATCAGAACTCACTGAAGCTCACTATATGTTCGCCCAAGCTTTGGAAAAAGAAATTAAAGAAAGTGGTTATGCATCCTTAGCGTTAACGATCGAAATGATTAAAGAAAAAATGCCGCTCACGTCTCGCCATATGAAAGACATACATGAAGAAGAGTATAAATTAAGTTGGGAAGAATTTATTCAAAAGCCAGGCATGCTTCGAGCGGCAATTTCTATGCTTGCTAAGAGAGTTAAAATTCAATTAGCTTCTACCAAAAACAATCATATTGCTTACACTTTAAAGCATAAATTAAAAATTGTGCATCGAATCCCTCATGGTGACGATATGACAATTTTCACCAAGTACCAGGTGCAACTTGACACAGATCTTTATCGAGCAATGAAAGCACTGCAAGACTATCGTTGCAACAAAACAAAAGTCATTGAGGGGGAAGTTATTAACGAGATGGCTACATAGCTTTTAATGATCATAACTGCAGGTATAAAAAAACCACCTCTCGGTGGCTTCTTACTCTAACTAGGAAGTGGTGGAGCTGCACAAAATGGGATTGTCATGTTTTCCCGAATTTAATCAATAAGATGTGGGTTTTGATAACCCCTTCTACCCACAAAACTACCCACAAAAACTTTCAGGTGAGTTTTGATGCTCTACTCCAGATGTTGGAGGTAGTTTAGCAGAAGAGAGGTTTAGGGGGGAGGTTTTCAGATTGCCTATTCTTTTACTACCTATAGTCTACGTTTAAGGTATAGTTATTATTAATTCAAGCAATAAAGGTTATTAACCTTTTATAGTCTAATCCTCATCACGCCTGTAAATGAGTTTTTCTCTAAAACTTATTTATAAGGAATTCTCTGATGAGGCTTGTCACAATTCAAAAACTTGTTTTAATAACACTTATTACTTTGTTGAGCTTTTTACCAATATTTTCTATCGCAGAAAATAATAGTTCATTCAACGGTTACTATCTTGGAGGTGGTTTAGGCTATAGCCATGGCAAAGTATCGGAGGGCAATACTGATTGGATAGAAAACGGATTAACGCCATATTTAACATCAGGTAAAAATTCTAATTTTAATCATGCGCTTTTTAATATAAATGCTGGCTATAACTTCCAACTTAATAATAAAAGTATTTTGGGTTTTGAGATTGATAACAGCACAGTCAACCAAACTGCTAATGGTGAAGCATTGAATTATGATATTTCATTTACTACATTATCAGACAGAGTAATCTCTAAAACAAAAATAGACAACATTCAAACGCTTAGATTGAAATATGGTTTTGAGCATAATAATATTTATTACTACATAACGGGTGGCCTCGCTCTTACAGAGATTAAAAGAAAAGTAACGGGCGTAGACGATGGAAGAGGCTGGGCATTCCTTGGCTTCGGGGAAGATAATGAAAAAACAAGTTTTGAAAGTGGTTATGCTTTGGGTGCGGGTATGGAAATGCCCATCAAAGAAAATCTTAAGTTCAGCCTAAAATATATATATACAGATTTTGGCAATATTAAATATAACTACACAGGACATGTTTTTGGAGCAACTAATGTTGGTAACCAAAAAGTTGGTCTTGATAATTCTATGTTAACCATTGGTCTAAATTATCACTTTTAAAAAAAATTTTAATTAAAGCCACTCATAGTAGTGGCTTTTTTATTTATTGCTTGCTACTTTTTGTGGGTATAAAAAAACCACCTCTCGGTGGCTTCTTACTCTAACTAAGGTGTGGTGGAGCTGCACAACATGGGATTGCTTTGTTTTCCCGAATTTAATCAATAGCATGTGGGTTTTGCGAACCCCTTCTACCCACAAAACTACCCACAAAAAATTAGGGTGAGTTTTGATGCCCTGCTCCAGATGTTAAGGGTATTTTAGCAGACGAGATGCAAGGAGGGGGTTTTTCGGGTTGGATGCAAAAAATTGATGGACG
>Ga0315905_10000814_pt1 | contig 34122 bp, 28 predicted proteins | sample LakEriMetagenome_5_FD_203522 | JGI IMG/M metagenome (GOLD analysis project Ga0315905, IMG submission 203522) | Freshwater fungal communities from buoy surface, Lake Erie, Ohio, United States - Buoy 4 MA121 | ecosystem: Environmental > Aquatic > Freshwater > Lake | place: USA: Lake Erie, Ohio... | reverse complement strand
AATTTCTGCTACAACTCCCAACTTAAAGGACATAGAATAATCCTTTTGGCTGCGCTTTTCATAAATAACTTTTTCTCTTTTTTCCATAACGATAAAATTTGTGTATCGCTATTTCAGGACTAGACAATTTAAACAATAATAAAAGCCTCGCTGTAAAGCGGGGCTTTTTTCGTTTATTTTTGTAACGTGAAATGGATAGGTAACCGCATCAGTTTTAATGATCAGAAAGACAAAACAACCATTGTTATTGATCCCTCCAAAAATGTATGGATTTTAGCCATCATGGGAGCTTGGCTCGGCATGTGGTATGCCATCGGTGGCACTGTTATTTGGGCCCTGAACATCATGAAGCTCAAACAACAAGAGCAATTGATACTCTGGATTTTTTTAGTGTTTTGGCTTTATTATGCTTGGCGTGTAACCATGAGTTTTCTATGGAATCTGCGTGGCCAAGAATACATAAAAATAGACCAAGAGGCATTTTACTTAAAGAAATCGCTGCGTCATTTCGGTAAAACAACAACCTATTATTTTGAGAATATTAAAAATTTTAAGTACGAAATTCCCAAGCAAGGTGGTTTTCAAGAAGTATGGGAAAGTTCTCCTTGGATCAATGGCGGAGAGCGTTTTGAGTTCGATTATTTTCATCAAAAAATTCGGTTTGGCAGAAAGCTGACAGAAAAAGAAGCAAGGTTATTATTTCAATTGATATCAAAAAAAATCAAAGCATAATGTACGGTAAAATTCAAGCGTTTTTAGCAGAAGAATTACAGCAAATTCAAGCAAATGGTTTGCTTAAAAAGGAACGTATCATCGTAACACCTCAAGGAGCAAATGTACAAGTGAGTACAGGAGAAGATGTCGTGATCATGTGTGCAAACAATTACCTTGGACTTTCGTCACACCCAGAGGTTGTTCAGGCTGCCAAAGATGCGCTTGATACCCATGGTTATGGTATGTCATCTGTGCGCTTTATTTGTGGTACCCAAGACATCCATAAAACGTTGGAACGTAAAATTGCAGAATTCTACGGTACAGAAGACACCATTCTATATGCAGCTGCATTTGACGCCAACGGAGGTGTATTTGAACCACTTTTCACGGAAGAAGACGCCATTATCTCAGATGAGTTGAATCATGCTTCCATTATTGACGGCATTCGTCTTTGTAAAGCAGCGCGCTACCGCTATAAGCATTCTGATATGGCCGATTTAGAAACCCAACTACAGGCAGCACAAGCGCAACGCCATCGGATCATTGTCACAGATGGTGTATTTTCTATGGATGGGGACCTCGCCAAAATGGATGAGATTTGCGCGCTTGCTAAAAAGTACGATGCGTTGGTCATGACTGACGAATGTCATTCTGCTGGTTTTATTGGCAAAACGGGTCGTGGTGTTCCAGAGCATTTCGGCGTCATGGATCAGGTAGATATCGTTACAGGTACGCTTGGAAAGGCCTTGGGTGGTGCTATGGGCGGTTATACAACCGGCAAAAAGGAAATCATCGAAATGTTGCGTCAACGATCTAGACCTTATCTTTTTTCTAATTCGTTATCTCCGGCAATCGTTGGGGCATCCATTAAAGTTTTCGATTTACTAAGTGCCACCACTGAATTGCGCGATCGTTTAGAAGCAAATACAACTTATTTCAAAGAACGCATCGTGGCAGCAGGTTTTGATATCAAGCCTGGCGGCTCGCCAATAGTTCCGATCATGCTTTATGATGCAGCACTTTCTCAAGAATTTGCAAACCGCTTATTAGACGAAGGCGTTTATGCCATTGGCTTCTTTTACCCTGTTGTGGCGAAAGGGCAAGCCCGTATTCGGACACAAATTTCGGCAGCCCACACCACTGCCGATTTAGACAAAGCAATTGCTGCATTTATCAAGGTTGGCAAAGCGTTGAATGTAATCGCTTAAAATCAGCCTCCACATTTTTGAATAATAAACTTTCCTTATATTTGTCATATGGCAAATTTGGGGAAAATCGTTGCAGTCTTGCTGTTATTACTTTTTGTAACAAAAGCTGTTGCTGCTAGTGTTTTTCCTTTGGTGAAAAATCTTCAACAAGAACTTGTTTTAGATGAAAATCAAGAAAGCGAAGAATCTGACGACCTACTAGAATTCAAGTTTCTCGATGTTTTTCTTCAGGTTCAACAGCCTGTTTATTCATTGACGCTCTGCCAAACGTTGGTTTCCAAAAAATCAATGAGCTTTTACAATTGTTCCCTCAATATAGGGTACCACGATCCAGCCTATAGACCACCGTGTAAATAAATGATTTGATTCATTTTCAACTCATTAACCTATTTTCATGTTCACATTTTTTAAAACTTGGAAGCAAGATCTTCCTGCTGGTTTAGTCGTATTTTTAGTTGCTTTACCCCTATGTTTAGGTATCGGTTTGGCTTCCACATCTGTTGAAGGCATTACTGGTCTGCCCAATGTCATGACCGGTCTGATTGCTGGCATTGTAGGCGGTACAGTAGTAGCCCTGATTTCCGGGTCCAAACTTGGTGTTTCTGGTCCTGCGGCTGGTCTCATCACAATCGTATTGGCTGCCATTCAAGAACTTGGTTCTTATGAAGCGTTTTTGTTGGCCTTGGTACTGGCTGGTCTTATTCAGTTTGTTTTGGCATTTGTCGGTTTTGGTACTTTGGCGAATTATGTCCCGAATGCAGTAATCAAAGGGATGTTAGCCGCTATAGGTATAACGCTCATTTTAAAAGAAATTCCGCATCTTATCGGCTATGACCAAGATTTTTTTGGCGATGAATCATTTTGGCAATTCGATGGACACAATACGTTTTCCGAATTATTTTATGCCTTAAATGCATTTGAAATGGGGGCCATAGTTATCGGTATTGGCGCCATTTGCATACTCCTGTTTTTTGATTCAAAATGGGTCAAAAACAAAAGTTTGAGTACGTATGTGCCAGGTGCGTTGGTCGTAGTTGTTTTTGGCGTCGTCGTCAATCAATTTCTCTTGGGGTCTGCGAGTGTCACCGGTAAACATCTTGTTGTGGTGCCGCAATTAAATACGATTGAGCAGCTCAAACAAATTTTCCATCACCCGGATTGGTCGTTATTCACTCAGCCAAAAATTTGGGTCACGGCCTTCACCCTTGCTTTAGTTGGCAGCTTAGAAACGCTTTTGAGTGTGGAGGCTACAGATAAACTGGATCCAAAGAAAGGGAAGACGAATCCGCATCTAGAACTCAAAGCGCAGGGCATTGGCAATTTAGTAAGTGGGTTGATTGGCGGCTTACCAATTACCCAAGTGATTGTCCGAAGCTCGGCTAATATATCAGCTGGTGGTCAGTCAAAACTTGCTGCTTTCATGCATGGCATTTTTTTAATTGTAGCCGTTTTATTCTTGGGTGGCTTACTCAATCTAATTCCGTTGGCTGCATTGGCTGCCGTTTTAATCCTGGTCGGCTATAAATTAGCGAAATGGTCCTTGTTTATTGAAATGTATCGAAAGGGGCTCTCTCAGTTCATTCCTTTCATGACGACAATCATTGCCATTCTATTCACAGATTTACTCAAAGGAATTGCAGTAGGCATCCTTGTTTCGGTTTTTTATATTCTCAAAAGAAATTACCAAAATCACTTTTCCAAAATAGAAACGGAGGACCAACTCGAGCTAATTCTTTCTGAAGAAGTTACTTTTTTAAATAAGGGTGATATCATGAATGTACTCTATAAACAAAAAGATAAACGTATTGTCATAGATGCCAGCCGTACCAAGAGTATAGATCAAGACGTTTTAGAAGCACTCCAAGAATTCAAATTCAATGCCGAACAGGAAGGCAGACAACAAATCATTTTTATCAATTTATAATGGAAACATTTTACAATCGTTTATTAGAGAATAACAAGAAATGGGTGGCGGGCAAATTGGCCAAAGACCCCAACTATTTTAAAAAATTGTCAGTGGGCCAACAGCCGCCTGTTCTTTGGATTGGGTGTGCTGACAGCCGCGTACCGGCCAATGAAATCATTGGAGCAGAGCCAGGCGAAGTTTTTGTACATCGAAATATTGCCAACATGGTGGTGCACTCTGACATGAATATGCTTTCCGTTTTAGATTACGCGGTTAATGTATTGCAGGTCAAGCACGTTATTGTATGTGGCCACTACGGTTGCGGTGGTGTACAAACTGCTATGACCAATAAACATGTTGGACTCATCGATAACTGGATTCGCCATATCAAAGATGTTTACCGTTTGCACAGAGCTGAATTAGATGCCATTTTGGATGAACAAGAAAGGTTCAATCGTTTTGTGGAACTCAATGTAGTTGAACAAGTCTTGGATTTGGGTAAAACTTCAATTGTACAGGCAGCTTGGGAGCGCGGTCAACAAATTCATATCCATGGTTGGGTATACGATATCCACGATGGCAAGATCAAAGATTTACATGTTACGCTCAAAGACAACGATACATTATCCGACGTCTATAAACTTGATTTGTAATAAAGCGGAACCTCAAGGCCGTCAAAGCCTTGAATTTGCGTAATTTCGCAATATGGAATTACTCATAATTATTTTCTTAGTGCTCATTAATGGTATCTTTTCTATGTCCGAAATGGCATTGGTGAGCTCCAAGAAATACAAACTTGAAAAATCCAGTAAAAGAGGAAATAAGAAAGCTAGAAAAGCACTGGCGCTCTCCGAACATCCTACACGGTTTCTTTCTACAGTTCAAATAGGAATCACCCTTATCGGGATTTTATTGGGTGTTTACTCTGGAGAGAACTTAACCAATGATTTTATGGCTATTTTGGAAAAAAGCGCTTTTCTTAAACCATATAGTCAAGAACTCGCTACCGGAATTATTGTTGTGCTCATCACTTATTTTTCGATTGTCTTGGGTGAACTCGTTCCCAAACGCATCGGAATGGCTTTTCCTGAGAAAATCATCACCCAAATGGCGCTACCCATGCATTTGTTGGCCCAATTAACAGGTCCATTTGTATGGTTGCTTACGGCCACTAATAACTTGATTGTACGCCTTCTCGGCCTAAATGACACAACAGATCAGGCTGTATCAGAAGAGGAAATCAAATCCATTCTCAAAGAAAGTGCACAAGGTGGCGAAATTCAAGACATCGAACATTCCATTGTGGAGCGTGTCTTTGAGTTGGGCGATCGCAAAGTCAAGTCATTAATGACACACCGCAGTGAAGTCGTTTTTTTTAAAGAAGAAGAAACTTGGCAGCAAATACGTCAAAAAATCAATGAAGAAAAGCATTCGGCATATCCTGTATCAACTACTACCGATCTAGACGACATCACCGGTATTATTTTGCTCAAAGATCTTTTTGGCGGCCACACTGAACAAGATTTCAAGGTGGTTGATTACCTAAAAGAACCGATTTATTTCAATGAAAATACCAGCGCTTACCAAGTACTCGAGTCGTTTAAAAACGAGGGTAATCATTATGGGATTGTTGTGGACGAATATGGTTCAGTTCAAGGCATCATTACCATGGACGACATGCTCGATGCTTTGGTTGGCGAGGCCACAGAACATTATCAAGACGAATATAAAATTGTACAGCGCTCTGACAACTCTTGGTTGGTAGACGGTCAATATTCCATTTTTGATTTTGAAAAGTATTTTGATGTACTCGTTACCGATGAACAAAATACCTATTCCACAGTAGCGGGCTTGTTTATCTCGCATAAAAATGAAATCCCTGAGGTAGGTGATCTATTAGTGGTAGATCAACTGCAGTTGGAGGTAGTAGACAAAGACGGCCCGCGTATTGATAAATTACTTGTCACCTTACTAGAAGACTAAAAGAAGTGGTCTCGCCAGGAATCGAACCTGGATCAAACGTTTAGGAAACGCTTATTCTATCCGTTGAACTACGAGACCAATTGTTGTAGTTCTTGCCAAATGAGCTGGGCTGCGTGGTCCCAATTGAATTCCATGACGCGTTGTTGCCCGGCTTTGATTAATTGGGATTGCAAAGCTACATCATTTTTTAGTTGTAGCATGCCGTTGGCAATTTCTTGTACGTTAAAAGGATCTACAAAGTGTGCTGCATCTGCAGCAATTTCTGGCAAACAACTTTTATTTCCAGCAATGATAGGCGTCTGGCAGGCCATCGCTTCGGCAAGCGGCATTCCAAATCCTTCAAAATAGGGAACATATACAAATGCTTCAGCGGACGCCATGATCTCTGCCAAAGTTTGGGTTTTTAAATGCCCCATGAAGTGTATTCGATTGTCGAGTTCAGGCTTGATTGTAAATGTTTGGTTATTCCACATTGCGGCCCCAACAATGACGAGGTCGGTGTCGGCATTATTTAGTGTGAATAGTTCAAAAGCTTGTAAAAGCCGCTGTATATTTTTGCGCGGGTGTAAAGAGCCTACAAATAAGAAATAGGGTTTTGCTAATTTATGTTTGAGGTGCACACTTTGCTTTTCTTCTTTGCTTAACGGACGGTATAAATCATTTACGCCATTATAAATCACCTTAACTTTTTCTTGCTGAATATGGTAGGTTGATATAATATCTTCTTTGGTAGTTTGGGATACCGTAATGATTTTATTGGCTTTTTGGGAAAAATATGGAAAGTATTTTTTGTAATACCACGCCACCCATTTTGGTAAATCTTGTGGAAAATGTTCAAAATTGAGGTCGTGAATAGTTGCTAAGATCGGTGTGGAAACACCAAGCGGAAACATGCCGTCGGGTGTCCAAAAAACATCCAGTTGGTCTTTTTTCATGGCTTTTTTTAAACACCATTGGAACCAAATAATGTATAAAAAAGGATGTCGGGTGGGTGGGAACACGACTCTACAGGTCACATTTGTACCAAAACGGAAATGCGGGTCAACAGGTCTGTCAAAATAAAGCACAAACGTGTGGTCAGGGTGTGCTGTGGTAATACGAGCTATCAATTCGAGGCTGTAGTTGCCAAAACCTTCCATTTTTTGGCCGAGAATAGACCTGGCATTGATACCTATCCGCATGTTTAAAATTGTAAAATATAATTACTGTGTTGCTCCTTCTCTATGGTTGTTGAGGGGCCATGTCCACAATAAACGGTGGTTTGTTTTGGAAATTTGAACAAGATCTCGAAAATGCTCTTTTTTAGGGTTTCTAAGTTCCCTCCGGGTAAATCGACTCGTCCAAAACTACCGTTGAAAAGAACATCGCCATTGATGAGGAAACCTTGCTCATTATAAAAAACCACATGTCCAGGTGCATGACCCGGCGTATGGAAAACGTTGAAAGTTAGCGTTCCAAATTGAAGGATTTGTTGGTCGTATAAAAGCTGACTTGGGATGTCTACTTCTTTGTAATTTTCAAAGCCATAGAGGTGTGCATAGTTTTTTACGGATTCCCATGTAAAATGGTCATCAGGATGTAGATAGGCTGGCGCACCAAACTTTTCTTGACAAAACGAGGCCCCTAGAATATGATCAATGTGCGCATGCGTAAAAAGAATGGCATGCACCTTCAATTGGTTGATTTGAATGTATTCAAATAGGATAGCTTCTTCTTGACGCGCATAGCAACCCGGGTCGAAAATAACGGCTTCTTGACCGTTATGCACAACATATGTATTTTCCTGAAATGCGTTGAAAGTGAAAGCTTGTACCTGTATAGACATACCCAAAGTTACGTCAAAAGTGTTTTAACGCAACAAATTGACGTGACCGGTAAGGACTTCTTTTCTATTTTGGTAGTCTGTATAAATAAGTTTCCAGGTGTAGGTGCCATCCTGACAAGGTCTAAAGTTATAGGTACCATCCCAGTAATCTTTGAGGTCTGTAAATTGATAAATCAATTCACCCCAACGGTCGTAGATACTGACTTCAACCTCGAGGTAATTACCGCCAATGACTCTAAAATATTGATTAAACATATCGCCATCTGGTGTGAAAGTATTCGGCACATAGAAGAACGGGTCAAAAAAGATATTTACCTGACTTTGAGCGGTGCAGCCATTTTGATCTGTGAAATAGACACTGTAAATAGCGTTTTGATTTGGTGTAACCACAGTTGATTGACATGTGGGGCAAGAAACCTCGTCTGGCGGAGACCACAGAAAAGCACCTGGCCCCGATGGATCAGCAGTAAGTTGAATGACATCGCCTTGCACAGCAAAAATATCAGGACCTGCACTAACAAAAGCTGGTTGGAATAAGTTAACCTGGACATAAGCTGAATCTTGACAGCCTTGGGCATCTGTTCCAATAACCATGTAGGTTGTATTAAAAGGCGGTAATACACTGACCTGTGCACCATTTGCACTTGAGCCATTTGCGCTAGGGCTCCATTCGTAATAGAGTGCCCCGCTTGCCCATAAATTGGCAGATCTGCCTGGGCATACAATTGTGTCATTGCCTGCCCAAATTTGTGCGGTAAGTATACTTACCCAAACAGAATCTGTTTCTGTTCCACAACTGTTGGTTACATCAACAAAATAATATTGTGGTTGTAGAGGGTTGATTTGCACTGTTTGGTTATTGGCCCCAATTAGGTTATTACTCGGGTACCAGAAATAAGAAGTGCCTCCGGAAGCAGTTAAAGGCATAGAGGTGCCATAACACAAAGCGACGCTATCAATGAGCTGAGGTACAGGCGGATTGTTAAAAACAAAAATGGACATGGAATCTTGGGCTGTGCAACCGTTGGAAGACGTGACTGTAGCTGTATAGGTAATGTTGTTTTGCGGTGTGGCAATTACGCTTGTTCCTGTTGTTGTATTTAAAAAAGAACCCGGAGACCAATTGATGTTTCCAGTTGCATTGGCGTCGATGGTAACACTTTCACCAATACAAATTGTGGTGTCGTTGGGTAAGGTGATTGTTGGCGCACTGACATCTACTGTAACTTGAAGGGTATCTGATCCACAAGAATCTGCTACAATTACCGAAAAGGTTGTAGTGGTGAATAAGGTAGCGGTTGGTGTGGGGCTGTTTGGATTATCGAGAACATTAGCCGGTGACCAAGTATAAGTACTGCCGCCATAGGCTTCTAATTGATATGAATCTCCAGGGCAAATACTAGCTGTCGGTTGGATTGCACCTGCAGTAAATGCGCCAATATTTACGGTAACCGTTACCGAGTCTGGTGTGAAACAACCTGTTGAATCGAACGCTACGAGTAAAACTGTGTATGTGCCGGGTGTGAGATAGGCATGAATGGGCTCATAGGCGGTTGAGGTATTTCCGTCGCCGAAATTCCAAAAAAATGAGTTGGCATTTTGCGAATTATTATCAAAAAATACACTTTGTGGAATGCATATTAAAGGCGCGGGCTGAGCGGCAATAGCTTCAATTGTACTGAGTTCAAATTTGAAGCAAGCCAAATTACAATTGGAACTCTGATTGGTTGGTGACCAAACGCCTGGCGTACTCGTGAAGCCAAAATCATTACCACCGCAAGCTCCACAAACAGCATGGTATATTCGCCCTTGGTTATCAAAACGAGAGGTTCCGCCATCAACGTGATTGGAGCTACTACTAGCGCCTCCCATGAAGGTGGCGTATTTGAGTGCGCTTGCATTTTGATCGAGTACCGCAATGTAGAAGTTCGATCCGTTTGTATTGAGTTGATAAGCGTCTAGGGTCACTGGGAAATTATTTGTAGTGGAAAAGGCGGCTTGGCCATAAAGTTGATTGAGTTGCCCTCCCCAACCTGCTAGATAGATGTCGTAACAATCAGAAATAAGAAAGGCAGTTGGCGATAATTCGACATGGCCTGTCCCGGCACCAATCATGGTGGTCCAGTTGGTAACAGAAAGGTCTTGCGCATACTTACGTATGAACTGACCGGAATTGGCATTCCCATAGCAACCGGGCGTAATAGCCCAAGCAGATTCTGATTGGCCGTAAACATAAACGGCGTTATCGATGTCTGTGCGAATAAAGTAGGTTTGATCGTATTCAGATTGACCCATGTAAGTTCCTGATTGCATGGCGCCACTGGCCGCGTTGATGCGTAAGGCATAGCCGTCGGCGCTTCCGCCGTTAAAAGTAAGGTCATGACCACCACTTATAGCCAAAGAACTGGAGGTGGTTCCACCCGCAACGTATACACTCCCATTTGATCCAATGGCAATTGAATTGCCAGATTCTGAACCACTCCCCCCAAAATAGCTACTCCACATAAGTTGTGATAATCCGGCATTCATTTTGAAAATGACCGCATCTTGGGGCCCATTTAAAAGGGATTGAAAGCCGTTTGCGGTAGGGAAGTTCGTGGAAGTAGTGGTACTTGAGACATAAACATTTTGGTTGGCATCCAGAACGATTTCACCTCTAAATTGATCGCCGTAGTTATAGAAAAGACTAGCCGCATTTAGACCGTCTGTGCTGGTTCCACCCACATAAGTAGAAGACAATAAGGCGGTTCCGTTTGGATTAAAGCGCGCAATATAGATATCCGAACCATTGAATTCAAGCGAGTTTTGGAGTTGGTAAGGCCCACCATTGAAAGAGTTATCAAAAGGAGACCCTGCCATTGGGAAATTGGTAGATGAAGTTACACCGTATACGTAAAGTTCGCCATTAGGCGCACTAACAATACTGTGTGGTGTTTCATTGCCCGATCCGCCGAGGTAAGTTGAATAGAGTAAAGCAGTTCCATTGGCATTGAATTTGGTGATCCCGACATCCATGGGGAAAGTACCGGTGCCAGAGTTGTAGCTGGCATCATAGGCTCCGGCGGTGCTTGGATATCCGGAACCAAATACAATGCCGCCTCCAAATAGATTTCCATTGGCATCAGGGGTTGCGGTAAAACCCCAGTTGTCTACAGGCGAACCTGTAAAGGTGGAGAATGTGAGGCTAGGATCAATATACAGTTCTAAGTTGGGATCATAAGATGCCGCCACTTCAAATGAAATGGTTTGCTTTTCGATAACAAAATGAATAGGGACCTCAATTTTTTGGCCTGAGCCCATTATGTTCCAGGCTTTAGGTGCACTGTAAGTAATTTCACCAAAAGAATGAGTGAGGTGAAGATATCCTTTGGAATCGATGAAAATGGAATCTGCACCATCTATTTGAAAATCGAATTGATGGATATCCGCAAGTGGTAACAGCTGCAAATGAAACGCAAATTGTTGGGCATCGATGAGGTATTTAAGGCTGCCATTTTCAAAATAGTCCGTGGCATTTATTTCGGATGTACCTCTGATATTATTTTTCCATTTGCTTTGATCTGAACCAAGAAAGTAATTGTGATAATGTTGGCTGGAATCTTGCGCATGGAAAGCGGTTTTCTGCGCATGCACGAAACGGTGTTTGATGCAGTGATAAGTTGTGTGTTCATTGTGGTCGTGCCCTCCTTCGCTTTCGTGATCGTGGAAAGTAGCATTGGAAAGAAAATAAGTAAGTCCTTCTTGTTCTATATAAAGACGTCCAGAAGAAAGCGGTAAATTGTACAGAATACGCTCATCCCATTGCCCTTTGTTGGGGTACATCCAAAGCCCTTGAGCCAAAACAGATTGGAAGCAGGCAAAGAGTATGAATATGCGCAGTAGGTTCATCAATCAATAAATTTAACACTTATAGAGCCAAACTCAAAATATATTAAACTAACTAATCCAGAGAAGGTTGCCACAGATTCAATAAAAAATTGCGTTTGCTAAAAATTTGCACTTAATTTGTGTTTATAATACGTGCTGTCTATGAAAACCCTCTCCTTTTTTTTCTTGCTCTTTGCAATAATTGTGCCTCACCTGAGTACCGCTCAAGATTATTCACGGTTAAAGGTTTTTGGAACCAACGAAGAACTCGTCAAGTTATCTAACCTTGGTGTCGCCGTGGATCACGGTATACGTAAAGAAGGTGTGTTTTTCATATCTGATTTTTCCAAAGAAGAGCGCCAAATCATGGATGCCTACGATTATGCCTACGAGGTGCTTATTGAAGATGTACAAGCATATTACATAGAGCAACTTCAAAAGCCATCCTCAAAAGAAGAGCCCAATTTGAAAAATACCAATTGTACCGGTTCAGGTGGAGGCGGTGCTGGTTTTAGTCCGATTTTGCCAACGCACTTTAATTTGGGTACAATGGGAGGTTACCTCAAATACGAAGAAATGCTTGCTGAGCTCGATGAAATGGTGGCTACATATCCGAATCTGATTACCGCAAAAGCACCAATTTCCACTTTTGTTACCGCGCAAAACAGACCGCTTTATTATGTGCGTATCTCAGATAATCCAATTATCGACGAGAGCGCTGAGCCCAAAGTGTTGTATACAGCCATTCATCATGCCCGTGAACCAATGAGTTTAATGGAAACAATCTTTTTTATGTGGTATGTATTGGAGAATTATGGCAGTAATCCAGAACTCACCTACATTGTGGATCATATGCAATTGTATTTTGTGCCTTGCATTAATCCAGACGGATACGTATATAACCAAACAACCAATCCGAACGGTGGAGGTATGTGGCGTAAGAACCGTCGTCTGAATTCTGGTGGATCTTACGGCGTTGACCTGAACCGAAACTATAGCTATGGCTGGGGAACTACCGGTACCTCATTTACGCAGTCTAACGATACCTATTGCGGAACTGCTGCATTTTCAGAACCAGAAACACAAGCTATGCGTTGGTTGGTGCAAAACAATAAGTTTGTTACTGCTTTTAACGCACACACTTACGCAGAAGATATTCTTTTCCCGATAGGCACCACCACTGCTGAATTTGCTGATCACCATGATTACTTTCAGGAGTATACCAACAAAATGGTCGAGTTTAATGGTTACAGTGCCATTAAAAGTTCTGCATTGTATCCTGCTTCCGGAGATTCTGACGACTACATGTACAAGGTTGATATCGGTGTAGGCGTCAAAGACACCATGTTTGTGCACACACCAGAGGTAGGTACCGCTTTTTGGCAACCTTCTGCAGAAATTATTCCTACCTGTAAAGAAATGGTTTACCCCAATTTAATCTTGGCCCATGTTGCAGGGGTTTATGTGGTTACTTCGGATCAAGATCCGAGTAATATTGCAGCCATTAACGGTTCATTCAATCATCAGGCCAGAAGATTAGGAAGAGAAAATGGACCAGTGACCGTCAGTATTGTTCCACTCCAAAATATCGTTTCAGTTGGTGCTCCGGTTGTCCATAATTTAGCCATTCAACAAAATGGCAATGGCGCTATTTCATATGCATTGAATCCAGCCATTCAGTTTGGAGACCAAATCAAATACATCTTGCAAACCGACAATGGTTTTTGGATTAAAAAAGACACCATTATCAAAACTTTTGGCGCATTTACCCTCCAGTCTACTGAAAACGCAACATCTGCAACCAACTGGACGGGTAACTGGAATACCACCACTTCAACCTTTGTGTCTGCGCCGCGTTCGTTTACAGACACACCGTCTGGTAATTACGTAAACAATGCAAATACCACTTATACCTATGTGCCTACCATAGACCTTAGCAACGCAACTGCAGCCAAACTTACATTTTGGGCCAAATGGGATATCGAGGCTGACTACGACTTCGTTCAATTGCAAGTCTCTACTGATAACGGTGCATCCTGGACAGGTCAATGTGGTCTGTATACTGTACCCGGAACTACAGGCAATGGCAGTGTTCAGCCTAACAACCAACCGGTTTGGGAAGGAGTTCAAAGCACATGGATACAAGAAGAAATACAGCTCAGTGATTACTTAGGTCAGGTAATTAAAGTGCGTTTTCAACTTCGATCTGATGCAGCAACGCGCAAAGACGGCTTTTATTTTGATGATTTTTCAATATACTACAACGAGGCGGGCCCAACTGTGGCACCGGTAGCTCAGTTCCAAGGCCCAGCAAACCTTTGTAGCGGAAATATCGTTTCTTTCACTGATTTATCACAGAACTTGCCTACCTCATGGGCTTGGGATTTCGGTGATGGCTCGACTTCAGTAGAACAGAACCCTACGCATGTATTCACGCCTGGAACTTACACCGTTTCACTAACGGTTAGCAATGCTGCCGGCACCAATACAACAACACAACAAATTGTGGTCAATGCAACACCCGTCGTGGGTCTTTCTATTGCAGATACTGATATGGTATTGTGCGTGGAGGACGGTGCTATTCCATTAACAGTTACACCACAAGGAACGAGCGTCACTGGATTGGGTGTAAATGGTCTTTCTTTTGACCCTTCAGGCCTGAGTTTAGGTCCGCTTACCCTCAGTGCAAGTTATACCGATCCGAGCAACGGTTGTACAGGAATTGCTGAATTGACTGTCATTTTAGAAAGTTGTGCACAATTGCAAGAGACTGATTTGCAAATGTTAAGTGTGTATCCAAATCCGACCACTGGTCAACTCTTCTTGAGCAATCTAAGCATCGGAAGTCAATTGGCAATATATGACGCGCAAGGTAAATTGGTCGCACAGTTTGTTGCCAACGACACCAATTTATCCATTGATTTACCACTTTGTGAAGGGGTTTATTACCTCAATTCAATCTATAACGATCAGCAACAGCGTGCAAAAATCGTTGTTTTAGGTCACTGAAGCTGAATAAACGACGCAATCTTATCGATATATTGCTGGTAGCCCGCGATAAACGGCGCGTTTTCGTGCTCGCCACCGGCTATCAAAAAAGCATCTTTATATCCTGTTGTTTTGTTGTCATATACCGGCTGTCCGTGACTTTTCACTGTTAAAAAGCTATCGTCTTGCCCATGAATCCAGAGCAACGGAATGCTGATATTCTTGATTTCTGTTGCGTTGTCTATTTGCAAATCAACCAAGAAAGAACCGGGCATTGAAAGCAACGCGGCATCTTGGATCATGACTTCAGCCGAGGCAAAAGGTGCTTCTAAAATGAGTTTACACGGGGAAAGTGGAAAGTCTTGCGGATGCGCTGCTACCTCGCAAGCTGCAGCAGAACCCAAAGAGAACCCAAAAATGACAAAACGATCGTTTTGTAGTCCTTGCGCTTTCAGCCACTCAATTGCTCTTCTTGTACTGCGGTACATGTTCTCTTCGCTAGCTTTGCCTTCAGAAAGACCAAAACTAGGGTAATCGAACATGAGTACGCCATAACGGCCTAGGCCACCAGCATTGGCGTAAAGTTTTTGTCTAGGCCAATAAAAGTCGAGGTGGTCTTTGTTGCCATGACAGTACAAAATAACGGTATCAGTACTTATTTGGTTGAGGTCCCCGATATAAATAGCGCTCATTTTAGCCGAACCCTCTTCGAGTTCAACATCCCATTGTAACTGATGAATCATTGCTGCTGGCACGCCAAACGCACCATTGAGGTCCAAACTCACCTCTCCTTGGTAGGCATCTAGTTGGTAATTTTCAATCTGACTTGGATTAAATAAAAAGCCGTCTAGTCTTTTGCGGCAAGCCACAGAAATGAACAGCACAAAGCCGAAGAGTAAAATATTTTTCATAGTTATAAGTGATAAGTGATCCCAAAATAAAGTCCGGTGGCGCCGCGGTTTTGAAGCAAGCTTGGATAGGGCACCACAATATTTTCATTCGATGAAAGGGGTGCTAAAATTTTAACTTCCGCTTGGTAACTCCATTTGGGTCGGATCCACTGATGCCCAAGTTGAAGACTCGGAATCCAGAGTTGTTCATTGGGTCTTCCTTGAGACTCAATGCGGTAAAAATCAAACCAATTCGAGATACCTATGTAAGCAAAGTTGTAATTGCGGTGATATACCGAGCACATTTTGTCGAGTTGTTCAGGTTTCCATTGGCGCCCGTATTTGTAATAATAATTGGCATCGAGTTGGGGCCAAATGCGGTTGGCTCCGGTATAAAAATCGATCAGCATATTTGTATTGAGTTGGCCTGAAACACCCATGCGGTCTGTACTCCAAAGTTTTTGAGATGCGCCTATTTCAAATTGTCCGACGCCAAAGGCTAGGGAAGTCAGGTGGAGATTGCCAAAAACAGTTGTTTGATTGCTGAGGCCACGGCCGTAACCAATGGAGCTAAAAGGAATAGGAATGACACCAATTCCCGGAACTTTTGCCAATGGCCCACCAAAATGACCACTTAGAACTTGCTCGCCTTTTTGGAGCGGTTCAACAAATCGAGCAGGCGCGCAGGACCATAGAAATGCAATGCTGCCCAGAAGAAATAGTAATGTACGCATGGTCAAATATAAAAAGATTAACCATCCAAATTCCTTACCTTTGTCATATGTCAGGTTCAAGCTATGGTCAAATTTTCAAACTCACCACTTTTGGCGAGTCTCATGGCATTGCCATTGGTGGCATTATTGAAGGATTCCCCTCGAATTTCCCAATAGATTTATCTAAGGTACAACAGGCACTCAACGAACGCCGACCAGGTCAAAATGAACTCGTTACGCCGCGTCAAGAAAGCGATGAGGTCGAGTTTTTGTCCGGCATTTTTGAAGGAAAGACCACCGGTAGCCCAATAGCTTTTTTAATTCGCAATCAAGACCAACAATCAAAAGACTACCAACAACTTAAAGATGCTTTTAGGCCTTCGCACGCTGACTACACTTACCAACAAAAATACGGTAATCGCGACTTCCGTGGCGGCGGGCGCAGCAGTGCCCGAGAGACGGCCTGTCGGGTTGTTGCCGGCGCCGTAGCAGCTCAACTCCTTGAACATTTAGGGGTGGCATGTAGTTGTTATGTAGATCAAATTGGACCATTTCAAATGCAAAATGCCAACTGGTACGACAAATCGCAAATTGAAGCTTCTTTGGTCCGTTGCCCGGAAAGAAAGTTATCCGATGAAATCCAAAATTATTTAGCCGAATTACAACAAGATGGCGACACCACCGGGGGTGCGATCCGCTGTATATTAAAAGGCGTGCCAGCCGGATGGGGAGAGCCCGTTTTTGATAAACTCCATGCGGAATTGGGTAAAGCCATGCTTTCCATCAACGCTGTAAAAGGTTTTGAAATCGGCAGTGGATTCAGTGCCATTTCCATGAAAGGCTCTGAGCACAATGACTTGTTCAATGCAGACGGCTCTACCCAAACCAATTTTTCTGGCGGCATCCAAGGTGGCATATCTAATGGTATGCCTATTGATTTTCGAGTTGCATTCAAACCAGTCGCTAGTATCAAAAAAGAGCAGGTTGCACTTCAAAAAGAAGGCGGTCTTGCACCGCTCACTATCGGAGGCAGGCACGACGCTTGTGTGGTGCCACGCGCGGTCCCAATTGTTTGGGCAATGGCGCATATCGTGCTCCTCGATTTTTATTTACGTCAACAACGCAATACTTTATTTATATGATTCAACGCATTCAGACCGTTTATTTTATTTTGGTAATGTTGCTGCTTTCAGCATTGTTATCGGGTGTAGAAATTTTTGGTTTCCCTACTGCAAAAAATTATTTTTCTTTCTCTGTATATGGCGTCCAACGCTTTAAAGATGGGTCATTATTGAGTAAAGCAGAAAACATACAAGGTTCCGTGCTTTTTTATTTTGTCATTGCGTTTGTACTCTTCAATTACTACGTCATGATGAATTACAAAAACCTCAAAAAGCAATTTCGCTTGGCACGTTTGGCCTTGCTGATTTATTTGGTAGGTCTGCTTTTTGTCTTGGCGGTTGGCAGTTTGGGTTTACTTGTTCCCGGTGCTGTTTCTATTGAACTTGGTTGGGGTTATTACCTCAGTGTAGTTGGTTTGCCGTTCAGTTACTTTGCTTTTAAAGGCGTCAAAAAAGACAAAGAAATTCTTGAATCTCTAGATCGCCTCCGTTAATCATGAACTTTCTTTCTGTCGAACAACTCACCAAATCTTATGGTGAGCGTATTTTATTTTCTGACCTTACCTTTGGGATTGAGCAAGGGCAAAAAGCTGCAATCGTAGCCAAAAACGGAGCAGGTAAATCCACACTTTTGCGCTGTTTGCTTGGTTTTGAACCTGCAGATAGCGGTACAGTGACCTTTCGTAAAGAGCTGCGAATTGCCTTCATGGAGCAAACTGAAGACCTCAACCCCGAGCTTAGTGTCCTAGATGCGGTCCTCGATCACGATCTTCCCGAAATTCAGCTCATCAAGGCTTACGCCGATGCATTGGCTGCTAATGACGAAGCCAAACTTGGCGAACTATACCAAGCACTCACTGAACACCAAGCGTGGGACCTCGAAGTGAAAGTCCAACAAATCATGTCGGTTCTCAAACTGAGTGGTATTACACAGAAAGTTGGCCAACTATCAGGTGGGCAAAAAAAGCGAGTGGCTTTAGCCAAAGTTTTGCTCTCTGAAGCCGAATTTCTGATTTTAGATGAGCCTACCAACCACCTTGATTTAGACATGATTGAATGGCTCGAGCAATATTTATCGGCCTCGCAATTGACCCTGCTGATGGTGACCCACGACCGCTATTTCTTGGAAGTAGTTTGCGATACTATCTTTGAATTGGCCGACCAAACCATCTACCGCTATAAAGGGAATTTCTCTTATTATCTGGAGAAAAAAGCGGAGCGCGAAGAACAATTACAATCTACAATCGAGAAAGCAAAAAATACGTTTAGAAAAGAACTCGACTGGATTCGCAGACAACCCAAGGCGCGCGGCACCAAACAAAAAGCGCGTGTCGATGCATTTTCAGACCTTAAAAAGGTAGCAAGCCAACGCCTCGATGAAGATGAGCTTGAATTACCAATTAAAATGGAAAGACTGGGCACCAAGATTGTCGAGTTTCATAAAGTTTCTAAAGCTTTCGGCACCAGAGCAATGCTCGATGACTTCAGTTATCATTTTCAAAGACAAGAGCGACTCGGCATCGTTGGCAACAACGGAACTGGCAAAACAACTTTTCTGAAAATGCTTACCGGTGAATTAGAACCTGATAAAGGTAAAATTGTCATTGGTGAAACTGTTGTCTTTGGTTACTACTCCCAAGAATTAATGGAAGTGGATCCAGACATGAAAGTCATTGATGTCGTTCGAGAAGTAGCAGAATTTATACCACTTGAAAAAGGCCGACAACTTTCCGCCGCACAGCTTCTTGAAAGATTTCTCTTTCCAAGAGATATGCATTATCATTTTGTGCATAAACTCAGTGGAGGCGAGCGACGACGACTTAAACTGTTGCGGGTCCTGATGCTCAATCCGAATTTCCTCATTTTAGATGAGCCAACCAATGACCTCGATATTTTTGCAATGGCCGTCTTGGAGGAATACCTTAGGTTGTTCCAAGGTAGTTTAATTGTGGTGTCTCATGACCGCTATTTCATGGATAAAATGGTGGATCATCTTTTTGTATTTCAAGGAGAGGGTAAAATTAAAGACATCACCGGAAATTATCATTCGTATAGAACGGCGCTTCAACAAAACCTACGCGAGCAAAAACAAACGCCAAAAGCAGAAATTCCGCTTGTTCAGAAGTCAGAACAATCCGAAAAAAAGCGTAAAATGAGTTTCAAAGAGAAGCAAGAGTTTGAGCAAATTGAAAAAGAACTGCCGCAACTTGAGCAAGAAAAGGAGCTTCTGAGTGCTGAGCTTTCAAGTGGTGCGCTGAGCAATGAACTACTACTTGAAAAAGGCGCACGACTTGGCCAGGTTGTCGAGAAAATTGATGAATTTACAATGCGTTGGCTCGAGCTTTCAGAATTAGCTTAAAATATTTGTCTCTCTTCCAAATTGCTTGTAGGAGAGGCTAATGGCGAGTGCGGCTAATATACACATGACGCCAAAGACACTGCTAAAATAGAGCCAAGAAAGTGTGCCGGCAACTAATTCTTTGGTTGCCAAAACAACATTCACTACCGGAATGAAGGTGGTATTTAAATTGAGTTCGATACCTGGAAAGAAACCAATCATGGCGGGTAAAACCATCACGATATTTAATGGTGTAATGATACTTTGTGCTTCTTTGAAACTTTTGGCATAAATAGCAATAGGTATCATAAGTCCTGCAAAGAAAATCACCAATGGCAAGAGTAAAGCGAACATGGACAAAATGAAAGCGGGCGTCAATACACTATGAATAACATCAAGTAGTTCTTTATTGGCTGCAAGGTCAAGGAATTCGATGGATATAAATAAGCCAATAAGCGCGCAGGTTGCTGCCAACATACCGGAACTTACCACCACGAGCATTTTGCCAATAAGTATTTTCCACCGGCTTACCGGAACGGTGAGTAGGGTTTCTAAAGTACCTCGTTCTTTTTCACCTGTAAATAGATCGATGGCCGGATACATACAACCAATAAAACCAAAAGCAATGAAAATGTACGGTAGAAAACCACCAGCTAACTGACCCACCATTTTTTTGTCACTTGCACAATTCACGGTATTGATGCTTAAAGGTTTAATTTGCTCTGGGCGCAGGCCCAATGTTTGGAGGCGTTCAGCATCAGCAAAAGCCTGCAAACTTGCACCGTATTGTTGTGCACGCTCAGCGCGTCCTACTTCAGAGGCGTCCAAAAGCCATGTAAGTGTTACTGTTTGTTGCGTTTTTCTCAAATCGACTTCGTTTGATGGTACAATAAGACCAAGTTGAATTTGATCGGATGCTATGGCTTTTTTTAGCGTGGAGCTGTCTTTGAAAACCATGATTTTTTTGGGACCAACTTGGTTTGGAATTTGTTTCAGTTGTGTTGTAAAGCGATGGTTTTGATCCCCGACAATGCCAATTTTCATTGTTTTGGTACTGGCGCTTTCTTCAAAAGATTTGGAGACCTCTACAAAAATGTTGAGTGTAATCGGGAACACCAAAATAGGAATCACAAGCATGGTCATGAGGGTGCGACGATCTCGCAGGGTGTCTAGCAGTTCTTTACGGAAAATACGAAAAATCATATGGTAGAATTTGGAGCTTGAACAATCCGAATGAACTCTTCGGTGAGATTTGCAGTTTGCATTTGCGCCCGAAAATCGGACATGTTGCCGTTGAATTTAAGTTGACCTTGGTGAATAATAGCAAGGTCGTCGCAAAGTAAATCCACCTCACTCATGATATGACTTGAAAAAATAACTGTTTTTCCTTGTTCTTTACAATTGCGAATGAGTTTAATAATATTTTCGGCAGTAATAACATCCAAGCCACTAGTGGGTTCGTCAAAAATGACCACACTCGGGTCGTGAATCATGGTGCGGCAAATAGATACTTTTTGTTTCATTCCCGTACTTAGTTTTCCAATCCTTTTATGCAAGAAATCTTGCATATTGAGCAAGGTAAAAAGTTCGTCTTTGCGTTGTTCGCGTATTTTTTTATCGACACCGTATAAGTCGGCATAATAATCAATGACTTCCACGGGCGTTAAGCGCGCATACAGACCAGTAGAGCCAGTTAGAAAACCAATTTGTTGACGTGCCGCTTGTGGATCTTTAATGGCGTCTGTGCCGTTAATATGAATGTTGCCGCTTGTTGGTGTGATCAGCGTAGCAATCATGCGGAGGGTAGTGGTTTTACCGGCACCATTTGGACCGAGTAAAGAAAAAATACGCCCTGGAAGACAAGTAAAACTCAAGTCTTTGACAGCAATTGCTGTCTTCAAATCGGTATTGAGTTCTTTACGCTGTTGTTTACTGAGCGTAAAGGTTTTGTGTAGGTTTTGTATTTGAATCATGTCAAAAACGTTGACGAATAAAGAATAAAAATGTTACTAGCTAGAATTTAGAACTTTAGAGCACGTTCGCTAGCGGCAATAGCTTTGTTTTTGTTGGCGAGCTGACCACATGCTGCATCTATGTCTTTGCCGCGACTTCTGCGCACATTGACAATCAGGTTCAGGGATTCTAAGTATTGCGCAAAAGCCTCTACTTTTCTAGCATCAGCTTGCTGATAAATACCGTCGTCGATGGGGTTGTATTCAATGATATTGATTTTACATGGAACACATTTGGCAAAATGGGCCAACTCTCTGGCATCGGCTAGATCGTCGTTAAAATCTTTGAAAATGATGTATTCAAAGGTAACTCTTGAGCCTGTTTTTTCATGGAAATATTGAAGTACCTCTGAGAGCGATTGTAGGTTATTGCTTTCATTGATTTCCATAATCTGATTGCGCTTTTGATCGTTGGCTGCATGTAAAGAAAGCGCTAAATTAAACTTAACGTTGTCGTCGCCGAGTTTGGTGATCATTTTGGCAATGCCAGCAGTAGAAACCGTAATGCGTCGAGGAGAAATGCCGAGGCCGTCTGGGCTGCAAAGGCGGTCGATGGAATGCAATACATTTTTGTAATTAAGCAAGGGCTCTCCCATGCCCATGTATACGATATTACTGAGGTTTTGCTGATAATGCGTTTGTGCTTGTTTATTGAGGTAGACAACTTGGTCTACGATTTCGCCGGCACTGAGGTTGCGCATCAGTTTAAGTCTACCGGTAGCACAAAATTTACAAGCTAAACTACAGCCCACCTGAGAAGAGATGCAGGCAGTCATGCGCGAGCTCGTTGGGATCAGGACGCCTTCGATGACTTTGGCGTCGTCAACGGTAAAAGCACTTTTGATGGTGCGGTCTTTACTAATTTGTTGGTCTTGTAAAGAAATGAAATCAATGTAATAATGTGCAGTAAGCCAAGCGCGAAAAGCGAGGCTAAGATTGCTCATTTGATCAAAGGAATGCGCGTTTTTTTGCCAAAGCCACTCCCAAACTTGCTTGGCTCGAAAAGCTTTTTCACCAAATTCAGTAAAGCTCGTTTTGAGCTCCTCCAAAGAGAGGTTGCGAATATTGGTTAAGGCGTTGTTCATGCTGCTTAGCGATTGAGCATCACGGGCATCACGAGCATGAGGATGTCTTCGTGGGCGTTGTCTTGGGTAGCTGGAGTTAGCAAGCCAGCACGGCTCGGTTCAGACATAGACAATTTGATTTCGTCGGCATCTAGGTTACTGAGCATTTCGAGTAAAAAACGAGAGTTGAAACCGATTTCGAGGTCGTCACCGTCGTAATTACAGGTGAGTCTTTCTGTGGCTTCGTTGGCAAAATCGATGTCTTCGGCAAAAAGTGAGAGTTCAGAACCAGCCAATTTGAGGCGGATTTGATGCGTCGTTTTGTTTGAAAAAATAGACACGCGTTTGATGGAAGATAAAAACTGGCTGCGGTCAATGGTCAAGACATTTGGATTTTCTTTCGGAATAACGGCTTCGTAGTTCGGGTATTTCCCATCGATAAGGCGGCAAACCAAAACGAGATCCGAGAAAGTGAATACAGCGTTTGATTCGTTGTACTCCATTAGAATTTCTTCATCGCCACGTAAATTGGACTTGAGTAGGTTGAGTGGTTTTTTTGGTAATATAAAAGCCGAACTACCACTGGCATCTGCATCTGTTCTTTTGTAGCGAACCAATTTGTGCGCATCTGTGGCCACAAATGTAATTTCCGAACCAGCGAATTGGCAGTAAACGCCGCTCATGACGGGGCGGAGGTCGTCGTTGCCGGTGGCGAATAATGTTTTATTGATGGCTTTTGACAAAGTTGAACCTGATAATTTAATAGCGCTTTTGTTGGCGAGTTCTGGAACTTTAGGAAATTCCTCACCATTGAAACCAACCATTCTTGATTTGCCATTGTCATAGGCGATTTCAATTTGAAAATTACTCGTGTTGACTTTGAAAGTGCAAGGTTGATCGGGCAAGTTTTTCAAAACGTCAAGCAATAACTTTGCGGGTATGGCAATTTTGCCGTTTTGTTCGGATTGCACCTCGAGTTTGGTCATCATGGTGGTCTCTAAATCAGAAATAGAAACCGTGAGTAAACCGTCGGTGATATCGAAAAGAAAGTTATCGAGAATTGGAAGTGTATTGCTGGTATTGAGCACACCTGAAATACTTTGAAGGTGGCGAAGTAGGGTGGTGCTAGATGCAATGAAGTTCATGACGAAAAATTTGATTTACAAAGTTAACATTTAGCTGGAAAACACATTGTAAATCAGCTTCGAGATATGAACAATTTCAAAAGAGTTTCAACACCTTTTACTGAGATGAGAAATGATTGCGCAAGTGCACTTTGAGCGCTTCCCGATGGATGATTTGTTCTGCTAAGTCTAAAAATAGATCACCTGAGGAAATAAGGGAGGGGTTCGTTTCAGGAAGGTCAATTAAATAGAGGAGTTGCGCCCGTTTTTCCGTGGAGAGGTTTTCTAGTAATACCGCTAATTCAGATATAAAATCGATATTTCCAATGGTATAGCCACATTGCGCTCTGTCCAAATCATTTTGCAGTTGTGCAAGGGTTAGCGCTTTGAAGTTTTCAGCGCTAAGGGCTTCTTTGTAATTGAATTTATCTAGCAACTCAAGTTTTGTTTAGCTTTGTACGAAGTTACAATGAAAAGAGCATTTGACATAGTTATTTCACTTCTGCTTTTAGCTTGCTTTTTGCCGTTTGGCATTTTGCTCGTTTTACTTATTGTCGTAGAATCGGACGGTGGCGCTTTTTATTTCCAAGAGCGCGTTGGACAAAATGGCCGTTTGTTTTCGCTAATCAAGTTTAGGTCAATGCGGATCAATGCCGACAAAGGGAGTCAAATTACCATCGGCAACCGAGATCCGCGCATCACCCGCACAGGTTACTTTATTCGCAGATTCAAACTCGATGAATTCCCTCAGTTCGTCAATGTCTTGAAAGGGGACATGAGTATTGTAGGTCCGCGTCCAGAGGTTCCCTTTTATGTTGCCATGTACACGGATGCCCAACGCCAAATACTCAGCGTAAAACCGGGCATAACCGATTATGCCAGTATTGCCTATTTTCATGAAAATGAACTTTTAGCCAAAGCCGCAGACCCACAAAAAACCTACATCGAGGAGGTTATGCCTGCCAAATTGGCCTTGAATCAGCGCTACATATCAAATCCTAGCCGCTTCAAAGACTTAGAGATCATGTGGCTTACAGCCAAAAAAATTCTTGGATTTTAACGTTTTTCAAAAGCAGTCCAGACGCCAATTTGTGGTAAGGGCGCTACAACCGATATCGTTTCTTTCGTTGTGGGGTGCTCAAAGCTAAGTGTTCTGGCATGCAAGCAAATGGAGCCATCTGGGTTGGAACGTTTGTCGCCATATTTGAGGTCCCCTTTGATCACAGAGCCCATATGCGCCAATTGGCAACGGATCTGATGGTGTCTACCCGTTTCCAATTGAATCTCGAGCAGGAAATAACGTTCTGATGCTCCGATGAGCTCGTAATGTAGGAGCGCATTTTTTGCTCCGGGCGTATTCTCGGCAACTACATAGCTTTTATTCTGTGCTTCATTTTTTTTGAGCCAGTTGCGCAAGGATCCTTTCTGGTTTTGGGGTTTTTGCCCAACAATGGCCCAATAAACTTTGTTGGTCTCTTTATTGCGGAATTGCGCATTGAGACGTTCCAAAGCCTTGCTGGTTCGGGCAAAAACAAGCGCGCCGCTCGTTGGCCTGTCTAGCCTATGCACAACACCCAAGAATACATTTCCTGGCTTCTGGTACTTTTCTTTGAGGTAAGTCTTGATGAGGTCAGGCAAGGTAGCGTCGCCGGTTTTGTCGCCTTGGGTGAGTTCCGAAGGAAGTTTGTTGACCACGATGACGTGGTTGTCTTCGTAAAGGATGCGCTCCGAAATCATGAATGGAGTAAAGCTTCTTTTTGGCGTTTTTCAATTTGACGGTTGCGCATGTAGGCAAGCAGTGTAAGTAACGCAAATACCAAGATGAGGTAAATGAGCCAAGTTGGGAACTGGCCAAGTCCTTCACCTTGGGCATAAGAATGCAAGCCCACCAACATAAAATTCACACCAAAGAAAGTGAATAGGATGGCAGCATACCCCCAAAAGGATAGGGCGTTAAATAGGAAGCGTCCTTGAAGTCCGGGAATGAGTCTGAAGTGTAAAATGACAGCATAGACAAGTACGGATACCAATGCCCAAGTTTCTTTCGGATCCCAGCCCCAATAGCGGCCCCATGATTCGTTGGCCCAAACGCCACCGAGAAAAGTGCCGATGGTCAGCATGTAGAGCCCAACGGTCATGGTCATTTCTGAGATGTAGGTAATTTCTTGGATGTTAAGTCGGATAAGTGCTGCTGATTTTTGTGTTTGAAACAAATAGAGCTTGAGATTAATGAGCCCAAGTATGCAAGCCAAGCCCAAAAAGCCATAGCTTCCGGTAATAATAGCGACGTGGATCATGAGCCAATAAGACTTCAGGACTGGAACAAGTGGTGTTATTTCTGGATCCATGAGGTTCATTTCTGAAACCCAAAGCATAAGCGCGGCTAAAACGGTTGCACCTGCCAGAACAACTTGGTTTTTCTTTGCAAAAACAAATCCGGCAATCATGGTTACCCAGCCAATAAATACAATGGCCTCATAGCCGTTGCTCCATGGCGCATGGCCGGAGATAAGCCAACGCATACCCAATCCTGTGCCGTGAAAAATAAAGGTGAAGATGGTCAAGCCAATCAAGATTCGTTTTGGCCATATGAGTTTGGTTTGGTAGCGCTCCTGTCTAAAAAAGATACCAATGAAAAATACAATAAGCAGCAACATACCACTCAATAAATAGAGTTGATACGAGCGCTTAAATACCTGCATTTTGTTGTAGCGAATTTCCATTTGAACCTTGCTCTCTGATGGTGCAACAGCTTTTCCTGCTTGGCGTTGGAATAATTTGAATCTTTTGAGTAAATCGTTTGCCTCGCCAAATGTTTGGTTTTGACCACCTTGATGCACAGCGGCTAGGTAATTGACAAACAGCTTGGACGACAGCGTATCTTTTTGACTCAGTTCCATGCTAAGCGGTACAAACCAGGTATGATTGCGGTCGTTTTTAGCTGGAATAACGCGCATGAATTGCCACATAAAAATATTGTTGGCAACTTCGTATTTTTCATTGAGTTTGATCAGTTTTTTATCAAATTCATTGCGCTGTGATTCTAGCTTCTGGTGTGCAGTCTTGTATTGGGCCAACCATTTAAATTCCGAATTTTTGGAGGTGAGCGACATCATGCTCTCAAATTCTTTCAGATGGAGAGGCTCGCGTAAGTTGCGTGGAATCTGAATAAAGGGTTTATTCACCCAATAAGATGGATACATATGCAGACCCAAAACAAACTGAACGGCATTCAAATCTTTGTATTTGTTGTCGTGGGTGAGTTTGCGCGTGAGTTGATCGGCCAGCGTATGGAATGGTACAATTCTGCCTTCGTAGTCCTGTACCAATAAGGAAGCTAATTCTTCGGCATGATCCTTACTGATTTCGTAATGTTGGGGTTTGGTTGGCGCCGCAGCTTGCTTTGCATGGTTATGATTGTTGTGGTTGTGCTCACTGTGGTTGTGCTGCGCAAAAGTTGTTCCTGTGAGTAATAAAACGACACTTAAACCTGCTTTTTTGATTTTGATTTTTTGCAGCTGCTCGGAAAGAAATGCAAAACGACCTGCCGGGGCAAATAGCGATAAAATCATGGCTAAGGCCATAAGAAGGTAGCCAAAATACGTGACATTGGTTCCAAGTGCATCATGGTTGACACTTAGAACGGTGCCTTCTTCGTTCTGAGGTGTACTTGGGTCGTCTAGTTCATAAGATGATTGGAAAAACCGGTAGCCGTCGTAGTCAATGACGTTGTTCATGAATACGCGACGGTCTAGTTTGACGTTGTTGCGGGCATCTTCTATAGTGAGTTCACTTTCAAATGAAGACGGCGCATTGGAACCTGGGTATTTATCGAGTTTGAAGTCTCGGCAACGCACAAAGAAGGGAATGTTTTTTTGAATAGAGCCGTACTCTAATTGATACACAACACCGTTCATGGCAAAGCGTTCGGGTTTCGGTAATTTGCCGATGCCGCCTTCCAAACGGACTTTTTTACTGGCTTTGCCGTCGCTGAGCGAGACAACAAGGTAATCTTTTCCGGTTTTTTTGACCGGCGCCTTGACAAGCATTTTTTTGGCATGCGGAATCAGTCTTTTAAATACAACTTGCTGACCGCCAACTAAATAAAGTGTGAATGTCTTGAATTCTGACCATTCGTTGAGTGGATAATTGACGTAGAGGCTATCGGCTGGTGCTTGGCCGCTTTGCTGTATTTTTTTCATTTCTGTCATGGGTAGTGCCCTGAGTTCGACACTAGGGTAAATCCAGGTTTTTCCGTCTTTGACGTGTAAATAGACGCCAGGTGCTTGGCTTGGTGCAGTTGGTCGTTGTGCAGAAAAATAAAAAGGAGTGGTGCCGACCATCAGGACATCTTCTTCTGTCAAGTAGTTCGACTTTTTGCCCTCAGTAACAATTTCGAGCGCGTTTTCTTTGAATTTTTGATTGACTTGTAAGGAGTCAATGCGATCAGACATAAAATCGACATATCGAATTGAGATTTCTTTTTTACCAAGATTGGTTTGATACACGAAATCATTGTTGTTGAACTCGCTTAAATAAGTTTTCCAAGCTTGTAGGGTAGTAGCGCCATTTTTTTGTGTGATATCTTGCGCATTGATCAGTACGTACGGGTCTGCAGTATGAATAAAATTGTTGCTTTCTCCTTCTTTGATGACCATTTGCCCCTCAAAGCTGATGTAACGCGTAATGGCAGCACCTGCAAGAATCACGATAAACGAAAGGTGAAAGCTCAACATAGCAATTTTCTCGCGACTCCACATTTTGTAACGAAAAATATTGGAAACGAGCGCCAATGCTAAATACAAAAGCAGCCCCTCGAACCAAAAAGCATTGTAAATAGTGATTTTCGCAGCTTGGGTGCCGTGTATCGACTCGATAAAAGTAGCTATACCAATGGCTACAAAAAAAGCGATCAAACCCACGCTTGCCCAGCGCATGGAAAATAATTGTGAGAGGAGTTTGTCCATCCGAGGAATTTTTTGACAAAAATAGCCATTGTATGCGCAACATTCATAGAAAGCCCTTAATCTTGTCAGAAAAAAAACAATGCGTTTCTATCTTTTACTTTTTACCCTGTTTTCATTTTGTGTCTATGGACAGAAAAACAATGCCAAACAATGGAATCCAGCTCAATATTTACGTCCGCATTCTTTACATGTTTCTCAAGGAACACTCTATCGTTATGAACTCCCATTCGCAGACACCACGCGCGTGATAGATGTTTATGTTCCCAGTAATTATCCTAGGCAGCAAAAAGCCAAAACGCTTTACATGCACGACGGTCAAATGCTATTTGATAGTACCCAAACTTGGAATAAACAAGAGTGGCGCGTCGACGAACTTTTTGATCAACAACTCAAAGGCATCCAATACACGCCGTTTATTGTAGTAGGAATTCACAACGACCCACCGAACAGGTACGCCGAATTTTTCCCGCAGAAGGTGGCCAACTATATGCCCGATAGCTATCGCAACCAATTGCTCGCCAAATTATGGAATGGGCAATTGAGGGCAGATGCCTATTTGAATTGGATTGAAGACACCTTGGTTCCTTTTATTGAGCAAGCGTATGTTCATGTCGGTACAAAAACACAAGACAGAATGGTCTTGGGTTCGAGTATGGGCGGACTCATTTCGCTTTATGCCCTATGTGAAAAACCTAAGCTATTTGGGGCGGCCGCATGTTTGTCCATACATACACCGATGATCAATTTTGGCATGTTTGAAGAAGGAATGGTTGAAGCAATGGTCATACCGTTTAATATATATCTGGAGCAAGAATTAAAAGCAGATAAAAAACATAAACTTTATATCGATCGAGGCACAGAAACACTCGACGCCTATTACGGACCTTACCACGATCGCCTTTTGAATACACTCGCAAGAATTGGATACAACTCAAAGAATAGCAGATTTTTGGAGGCGGTTGTGCCAGGAGCCGCACACGATGAAAAGTCATGGGCTAAACGCCTAGATGTTCCGATTTTGTTCATGCTTACTGACAACAGTTCCCGATAGTTTGCTACATTTGTTGACCGCATAATAGCATGAAAAATATTTTACTCTTAGGCGCTGGATTATCAGCCTCGACCCTTATCAAATACATTCTAGATCGCAGTGAGGCAGAAGATTGGATGCTTCATGTTGTCGATCAGAATAGCGAGCAACTACAGCAGAAATTAAATGGGCATCCAAGAGGTATTGCGCATCAATTCAATGCGCTAGATGCTGAAGCGCGCAGGCCCTACATTGCCCAAGCGCATATCGTGATTTCAATGTTGCCCGCTATTCATCATGTGGAGGTAGCCAAGGATTGCATTGCCTTGAAAAAGAACCTAATCACGCCATCTTACATTTCCAATGACATGAGGGCCCTTCAGCAGCAGGCCCTAGACGCTGGCGTCATTATTCTGAACGAGATTGGCTTAGACCCTGGTATTGATCACATGAGTGCCATGCATATTATCGACCAAATCAAGGCTAAAGGCGGCGTGCTTGAATCTTTTAAATCTTACTGCGGTGGTCTCATAGCGCCCGCTTCTGACGACAATCCATGGCATTACAAATTTACTTGGAATCCTAGAAATGTGGTATTAGCCGGACAAGGCCCCGCGGCCTGCTACCGCGAAATGAACGAGCTCAAATACGTCACTTACCAACGCTTATTTCAGCAATTGGATACCATCGAAATCGAAAAATACGGGACTTTCCAAGGTTATGCAAACCGCGACTCCTTGAGTTACTTGAGTACTTACGGCATCGAAGACATTCCAACTATTTTCCGAGGCACATTGCGCCGCCCACCTTTTTGTGAAGCATGGAACGTTTTTGTGCAATTGGGAATGACCGAAGACCATTTTCAAATCCACGGATCAGAAAAGCTCACCCCCCGACAGTTTTTAAATGCATTCTTACCGTTTCAGGAGGGTATTAGCGTTGAGGACAAACTTTTACAGTTTGTAGCAAATAACAAGCAAATTTTTGAACTTTTTGAAGCAATTGGACTTTTTGAAGACCAAGCACCAATTGGCATTCAACATGCAAGCCCCGCACAATTATTACAACATATTTTGGTCGATAAATGGCGCTTGTATCCAGGAGACAAAGACATGATAGTCATGGTGCATCAGATACAATATTCGCTGGGGTCCGAACGTTACCAGATCGATAGCTCGCTCGTTGTAGAAGGCCAAGATGAACGCTACACAGCAATGGCCAACACCGTCGGATTGCCTGTGGCTATAGCCTGTAAACTCATATTGAACGGTCAAATTCAAGAAAAAGGGGTTTCACTACCTGTTAGTGCTGAAATTTACCTGCCAATTTTAGAAGAACTCCAAACATTTGGCCTTACTTTTAACGAAACTGAAAAACAAGTTTAAAAATGGAAAACCAAGAAAATCAAATGAATATCGAATTATCCGAAGACATCGCTTTGGGTATTTATTCTAACCTGGCTATTATCACGCATTCACCTGCAGAGGTGGTTTGTGATTTTGTTCAGATCATGCCAGGCATGCCAAAAGGCAAAGTGCGCTCTAGAGTGCTTATGACACCTCAGAATGCCAAGCGTTTCTTGCAAGCGCTTGCCGAAAACATCGAAAAATACGAACAGCACTTTGGCCCAATCGACGAACCGCAAGCGGGTTTTCCGCCAATGAATTTCGGTACGCCAAGCACCATGGCTTAGTTCGTCTATGTGGACGCTTAGCGTTTGTATTCCTGTTTATAATTCCGATGTGCGCGCATTGGTAGAACAACTCTGTGCACAAATCGATTCGCAATCAGGTGCGCAAATCGATTTGATTCTTCTCGATGATGCATCAAGTCAGTCTGTCAAAGCACTCAACCAATTTGTGCATCCGAAGGTGAAGGTAGTCGAACTCCCAAAGAACATTGGTCGGGCTAAAATTCGCAATGCGTTTTTGAAGTATACCAACGCGGACTACCTTTTATTTATAGATGGCGATAGTACAATCCAAGCACCAAAATTTATTGCTAATTACAAGAATTACCTCGACGACAACCTAAATACAAAAGTATTGGTCGGTGCGAGTTGTTATCAGACAAACAAGCCTGCACTTAAAAATCGACTGCGTTGGCGTTATTCTACGCAGCGCGAAAGTTTGTCTTTTGCCGTCCGAAGCAATCAACCAATGCACGGATTCAAGACCAATAATTTTGTCATTGCAAGGGAAGTACTTGCGCAATTTCCTTTTGACGAAAACCTAGCCGGCTATGGCCATGAAGACACCTTGTTTGGCTTGCAATTGCAGCAAAACCAGATACCCATTGCCCATATAGACAACCCGGTTTGGAATCTTCATATTGATACCAATCGCGTTTTTATGCAAAAGACCGACCAGGCGCTCCAAAACCTACTTTGGATTCATGCAAATTACAATTTGAAATCTCTTGATTCAGCAAGTCGCTTACTAGCGCAATATATTACTTGGAAAAAAAGAGGAGGCTTATTTTTGCTACTTTTAAAATGTTTATCGTTTGCTACGCTATTTTTAAAAGGGCTCTTGCTAACCGGTCTATCTCCAATTTTCGTTTTTGACGCATACCGACTCGGCCGTCTCTATCAATTAGACAAAAACGCGTCGAATGACTTGCTTTAATGTCTCTTGGTCCATGTCCCAATTTTCTCGTTGAGCCGCAGTAACGCAATTCTTTTTAAGTTGGGCTAATCTATCAGGGTTGTCAAATAATTGATTGATGCTTTTCGCAATGCATTCAGGACTTACCGTTTCCAAGATTTCTCCACAATCGTATTTTTCAATAAGCTGCTTGATTTCGATCAACGGACTCGCCAAAATGGGCGTTTGGCCCTGGATGTAGTCAAAAACTTTATTGGGTAAGGCAAGTTGATAATTCAGACTAAGCGGCTTATCTAAGGCCAAACCTAGGTCTGCCGCTGCGGTGTAACGCATGAGTTCTTGATAGGGTAATCTTGAAACAAATCGGACTTTGTCCTGAAGGGCATTCTGAGCCACCAATTTTTTCACATTTGGAATCACATCTCCGTCGCCAACAAGAAATAAAATAGCATTGTCGATTTGCGCCATTGCCATTACAGCTTCTTCTATACCTCGTTGCACATTTAAACCGCTACCTTGAATAATGAGCATTTTCTGATGTGCTTCAAGCCCTAGTTCGATTCTACTTAATGCATTTAGTGTTTCGCGTTTTTGAGGAACGTTGCGTACGACATTTGTATTAATTTTATATTGGTCGTTGAAAATCTTGGCAATCGATTCATTTACGGTAATCATTTCTTTCAAATTCGGAAGAAGCCATTTTTCGATCGTTCTCCAAAATTTTTGAATTTGCGGCCTGTTGACTAACTCGGGGACTTCCGTAAAAAGTTCATGGCTATCGTACAATAGCGGTTTTCGCTTGATCTTACTCGCTAAAAAGGCTGCCGGTAAGGTATCGAGGTCGTTGGCATAGATGTAGTCGAGTTTGCTAAAGCTTAAAACTAAAAAAAAGCGAAGATTGAGCAATGCATAGAATGGCGCTCCTTTTTCGAACGCTAATTTGAACCGTTTGGTTGCGTAACTGCGTTCAGGCATTACGGGGCTCCCTTTCTTGCGTCGCCCAATTAAATTCACCTCGAATCCAAGTTCTTGCAAAGCAGTACAACTACGGTGAACCCGATTGTCGGTCGCGAGGTCGCTCGAGACGGTCATATATACTCTTTTCTGACGCATTGAAACAAAAGTAACGAATTCCCGTAATTAAGGCCTGCATTTGAAAAGAGCGCACGATGAGGTTTCTAGAAATTTTTTCAAAAACTCTTTGTGATAAAAAAAAGTTTTGTACATTTGCAATCCCAAAACGCAGGTTTCGGGGAAAAGTTCTTTCGAAATTTTGTGAATATCCAACATTCAAACAATAACAAGCCGATGTAGCTCAGTTGGCCAGAGCAGCTGATTTGTAATCAGCTGGTCGGGGGTTCGAATCCCTCCATCGGCTCCAATGTTGGGGAGATACTCAAGCGGCCAACGAGGGCAGACTGTAAATCTGCTGGTGTACACCTTCGCAGGTTCGAATCCTGCTCTCCCCACAGACACTAACAAAGAATCAAGCGGGAGTAGCTCAGTTGGTAGAGCGTCAGCCTTCCAAGCTGAACGTCGCGAGTTCGAATCTCGTCTCCCGCTCATTCCTTTTGTTTGAGCGCCGGTGTAGCTCAGGGGTAGAGCGCTTCCTTGGTAAGGAAGAGGTCACGAGTTCAAATCTCGTCATTGGCTCAAAAAGAATTGCATTGAAGTCCGTTTCGCGTTGCGTCTCGGACCTTTATGATAAATAAGTATATTATTAACTAAGTAACAAATACAAAAATGGCTAAGGAAAATTTTGACCG
>Ga0315905_10000813_pt1 | contig 34137 bp, 24 predicted proteins | sample LakEriMetagenome_5_FD_203522 | JGI IMG/M metagenome (GOLD analysis project Ga0315905, IMG submission 203522) | Freshwater fungal communities from buoy surface, Lake Erie, Ohio, United States - Buoy 4 MA121 | ecosystem: Environmental > Aquatic > Freshwater > Lake | place: USA: Lake Erie, Ohio... | reverse complement strand
CAGAAGACGCTGGATGCCTTCGGCATCGTCCGTGAGAAGCCCACGACCCCAGTGGCCGCTCTGGATGATGAGGAGAAGAAAGGCATGCAGCTGAAAGTCGGCGGCGTGCTGCGCCGGCTGTTCCCTAACGCCAAAGCGAACGCTGCCGCTGCACCGGCTAAGGTGGCGCAGTCGGAAGCCGAAGCGGCAAAGCCCAAAGAGGAGCCAAAGCAGGACGCGCCATTCGTCACGACCTATGCGCCGGTGGCCGCCGGCAAGGCGAAGGACCAGAGTGAAGTGGTGAAGGTGATCCAGAGCGACCTTGAGGCCTACTTTGAACGCAAGCCGGACCAGCATTTCAAACGGGTGATCAGCGACATGAAGAAAACGCGCGCCGTGCAGGAATTGAAGCAAATCGGAGACCGCGCCAGTGACAACCTCAGCGGCAACGCCATCCACGGCGCCGAATACTGGGCCGACACGCTCGACCGCTGGGCCGAAGAGATGGTGAAGGCTGCGGAGGGCTTTACATGAGACTCCTGCAGCAAGAGCGGTGACAGTTTGCCACCCGAAATTATTCTTATGGTCATGCAGGCGCTGCGCGATGAAATGAAGTTGCGGGACGAAACCCGCGAACTGGGAAGTGCGCAAAGTGCTCTGGAGAAGGACGACTTCGCCAGACGCGCGGACAAGCTTTCCGAAGAGCAGGGCCGCATCGCGTCGCACACTGACGGTGCCATTGAGGCCATCCTCGCGATCGAGGGTGGCGAACAAAAGTTCGGCAAGGAACTCAAGCTCCTCAGCGCGGTCGTGCGCGTCATGGATGAAGCCAGCGGTATCCTGAACAGCCTGGATGCCGGGCCGCGTGCGATTGCCGCCGAGACCGAGGCCATTGAACTGCTGCTGCAAACCAAGCGCCAGAACCCGAATGGTGGCGGCGGTGGCGGTGGTGGTGATCCCGGCGGTGGTGGCGGTGCTGCGTCCGCGTCTTCCGCGGCGCTCGCGGACATCGGTCCGGGCGGTGATGCCAACAGCGAAGTCAAAGCCCGCCCGGTAGGCCAGGCGACGGGACGCGCCGGCAAAGAGTTTCCGGATGAGTTCAAGACCGGACTGGATGCCTACTTCAGCAATCTGGAAGGAACCGGAGGCCAGCCATGAGATGGACCAGCGCAGCCCCGGCGCTGCTGATTGCTCTCGCCACCGCGCCGCCAGCCTCGTCCCAGGTGATCGTGGCCCCGGATGGCGCACGCATTGAACTCGTTCCTGCGGAACCGGCAAAAGCGGACGCGATTGAGGCTGCCAAAGCCGCGATCGAAGCCGCTAAAGCTGTCGCTGAGGCGGCAGACAAAGCGGCGCGTGAAGCCGCCATGCCGGATGAGAAGAAGCCGGGCGCTCCCGTAGAGGAAATGAAACCGGAAGCGGCCGCAGCAGACAAGGAAGCGAAGCCGGGCGAAAAGTCCCCGGCGGCTGAAGAGGAGCCCGAGGATACCGTCAGCAAGCTCTCGGAGACGGTCGCCAAAGCGCTGAAGGAATTCACAGCGAAAGCCGCTAAAACGCGGAGCAAGCAGCTGGAGACGGAGGCCAATCAGCTGGTGGTGGATGTCGCCAAAGAATTGAAGCTGGAAAAGGACGTGCGGAAGAAGCTGGAGGAGCTGGCGCCGAAAGTGGCCGAAGCCGCCACCGCCGACTGGGAAAAGAAGTGCGCCCAGTGGCTCGCGCCCTATCTGATTCAGGCCGGCAACAGCGAAGCGGCGCTGGAGGGCTGGGAACCGGAGCAAATCGCCACTGAAGGCCAGGTGCCAGGGGTGAATCCGCCCGCGGAGACACCACTCTGGCAGGAGGGGATCAAAGCCATTCTCACACCGGAGCAGCTCCAGCAGTGGGAGGCGGCGGAAAAGGCCAGGCTGGACAAGTTCCGCGAAGAAATGGCCGATTTTCTTGCTGCCAGCGAAGGCCAGGCTGAGGAGGTGCTGCGGCGCTCCATGGACGGCGCGCAGGGGCGAATTCTCCAGCTCATTGAACTGGATGAGGAGCGCTCCAAAAAGCTGAAAGCGTCTGCGGAGGAAGCCGTGAAGCGCACCCTGGCCGGATGGCGCATCCGCACGGAAAAGCAGCTCCTCCGCATGGATGAGAATTCCCGCGAGAACATCAGCCGCGGCGGCGGCATGATGGGAGTGAATACCAATGACAAAGCCAACCGCCCGGACTTTCAGCCCGTCTGGAAGGAAGCCGTGGCGGCGCTGCTCACCCCCGCGGAGCAGCAGCAGCTCAAAGACCGGCAGGCAGTGCAGCGTTCGCACCGTTCTGCTGCCCTCGCGGCGGTGCTCATCAGCGACATTGACCGCCATGTGGGATTCAATGAGCAGCAGCGGAACAGCCTCGTGCAACTGGCTGCGGAGCCGATGAAGGATTTGCCGGAGACTTACTTTGCAACGCCGGAGCAGGGTTACTATTCCCTCGATATGGGGCAGATCCTCAACCAGATGAAGAAAGTCCCGGAGGATAAGCTCAAGGAGCTGCTCGACGAAAAGCAGCGCAAACGCTGGGAGTCGCTGAATCCCGGGCAACTCAGCCGCCAGGGTTACGTGCGGGAAAAGCTGGACACCGGCAAGCTGCCGAAAGCCGAGGACATGGACGAGATCACAGTGGAGCGGCTGCTTTCCGGATTCCTCCACCGTGAGGCGAAGAAAATGAAGCAGTCCATGCAGTCGATGATGGAGGCGCGGCTGGAGAACATCGTGCGCACGGTGAATCCATCACCGGAGGGTGTTGCCCTGCTGCGCACGGCATCGAAAGGCGCGGCGGAGGAGATGGCCTTCAGCTCGGTGAACAACCTGGAAAGCTGGGTGCGCGGTCAGTTTCAAAACCTCAAGCCTGCGGATGTGCCGGCGCGGCTGCAGAACCTCTACAACCCCTACTTCAGCGAACGGCAAACCCTGCCGGACCCGGTGCTCTGGACGCGGACAGTGGACCGTGCCCTGACAGAAGCGCAGCGCGAGACCTGGAAGCGAGAAACCGATTCCCGCGACGCGTGGCGGCGCAAAGGCCTCGCCGCCATGGTGGTCACCGAACTGGAAAAGCGCCTCTACCTCCCGCCGGAAAAGCGCGCAGCGCTGGAACAGAAAGTCGAGTCGGTCATCACCGAATATGAGCCGGACTTCGCAAACTACTTTTCCTTCGGCTGGCACCTTCAGGGCTACTACAGCATGATCCCGGTGGCGATGTTCACCGAGGAGGAGATGACGGCGCATTTTGACAAGAAGCAGCTGGAAACAGTTAAGGACAAATGCCTCGGACACTCCACCCAGTATGTGGAAATGATCCGCCGGAACCACGAATCGCGCACCGGCAAAAAATCCAACTGACACGCACCCATGTTCCGGTTTCTTCCCCTTCTCGTTTTCACTCTCACCGCGGCCCCGGTGCAGGCGCAGGATCCTGCGCTGCGTTTTGGCGGGCAGATCCCTGCGGAGGTGGACACCATTTACGAACGCGGCCTCGCGTGGCTTTCCGGGCGTCAGGATGCCGATGGCTCCTGGAAGGACGGGCAGCAGGGCAGCGGCGTGAACGGCATCTGTCTCATGGCCTTCCTCGCCAGCGGTGAGGACCCTAACTTTGGCCGCTGGGCGCAGAATATCCGCAAGGCTGTGCGCCACATCGTCAACTCCCAGGATGAAACCACCGGCTACATGCCCAACAGCATGTATCACCACGGCTTTGCCATGCTGGCCCTCGCCGAGGCCTACGGCGCGGTGGATGAGTCCCTCCTCTGGCAGGGCGCGGAAAAGAAAGGACGCAGCCTCGCTCAGGCCCTTAAGCTCGCTGTGGACTGCGCCGCCACTTCCCAAAAGAAGAACCGCTGGGGCGGCTGGCGCTACAGTCCGGATGCCACCGATGCCGACACTTCCGTCACCGGCGCCGTGCTCATGGGCCTGCTCGCCGCGCGGAATGCCGGCATAGAGGTGCCGGATGAAACCGTGAATGCCGCGCTGGAATACATGCGGCGCAGCACCGGCCGGGATGGTTCGGTGGCTTACAGCGGCGGCTTTGGCGGCATGGGGGAATCCATGAACCGCTCCGCCATCGCCACCCTCGTGGCGGCTGTGGGCAAGCAGAAGGATGAGCAAAAATATGCCGCCACACTGAAGCACATTGCGACCCGGCTGGAGCACAAGGAGGGCAGCTATCCGGAATACTTCCGCTACTACATGGCTCAGGCGCTGTTCCAGGGAGACTACGAATCCTGGCAAAAGTGGAATGCGATGACCATCCGTCAGCTCAGTGAGCAGCAGGCGGAGGATGGCAGCTTCAATAACAGTTCCTACAGCACTGCAATGTCCATGCTGGCGCTGGCGCTCAATTACCGGTTCCTCCCCATCTATGAACGCTAAGCCCACTCCGGCGCTGCTGCTGGCCTTCTGCGCCACCGGACTGGCGGCGCTGCACGCTCCTGTCGTTGCTGTCACCTCCAGCGAGTCCGCACCAAAGCCGGCGGCCAAACCTCAGGAGGAACTGCCCGGCTTTCTCTTCAAGCCACCGGGCATTGAGAAGACCACGCTCTACTGGCGCAACGGCGAGCAGCTGCACGGGGAACCGGCCGGGGCCGATGCCGCCGCGCTGTTCTGGAAGACGCCGCTTTTCACCACACCGGTGCCGGTAAAGCGTGAGGCGCTGCGCCGCATGGAGTTCGCCGGTGATTTCCGGCGGCCCGAGGGCAGCTTCCGCATCGTGCTCACCGACGGCAGTCAGCTTCATGGTGAACTGGATGCTGCGGATGATGCCGCGCTGACATTTTCCATCGCAGGCAGTGGCGCGGTGATCATCAAGCGTGAGCAAATCGTGTGCGTGGAGCGGGTGCGCGGCCCGGGCCTCATCGCGGGAGGCCCCCATGCCATTCTGCCGGCCAAAGCGGATGACAATAAAAGCGGCAGCAGTGCTTCGCCCATGCTGGTGGCCGCCGGCGGCCGCGCCGCCGCCCTGGCATTCAATCTCGTCAATCAGCGCACGCTCGAACTCCCCGCGCGCAGCCTGATCGACTTCACCATCCGCTCGGGCGCCGCGCCGGATTTCCGGTTCACCGCCAGCCGCGAGCGTGACCGCGTTGCGGTGGAGACCTGGGGCGATGAACTCGTGCTCGTGATGGGCAAGCGCTTTGCCTCCGCCGGTCCCCGCATCGCAGAGGATGACCGCGCCGTGCAGGTGCGTCTGGCATGGGATCAGGCGGCGGGCTTTGCCGCACTCTATGGCCCGGATGGCGCGCTGTGGGCGGAGTTGAAACCGGAGAACACTCCGCAGGATGAAGCCGCTAAGCGCAACACCGCCGGCTCGTGGCTGCGCCGGCTGTTCGGCCGGGAGGAGGAGCAGGCGAGCGACCCCTTTACCAGCCGCCAGCCGCCTCCGGCGAAAGGCGTGCAGCTGGTCAACAAAGGCACGGGCTTGATGGTGGAGCGGTTCTTCGTTTCCGAATGGAGTGGCAATCCGCCGCCGCCTGTCCTGACAGGGAAAGCAGCCATCGAGACCACCACAGAGTCCATCGAGGGAGAACCCGCGGGCCGGAATGGTGCCGCGCTGGTGATTCGCAAAGCCGACGGCTCCACGGCCGAAGTGCCGCTTGATGCGGTGCGCGTGCTTTCATGGCCGCGGAAAATCCGCATGGAGCGGGATAAGACCGCTGCTGCGCTCTGGCAAAACGACGGCAGTCTGCTCACCGGCACGCTGAAGGAAGTAAAGGACAGCGCCGTGGTCCTCGAGACCTCCTTCACCGCGGTGCCACTCACCATTCCCTTCAAGCAACTGCACGCCGTCATCCTGCCGGGCGAGGACCGCGTGTCCGGCAGTGAAGAACTCGCGAAGCTGGATGTGATCTCCGACGGGAAGATCAGTCTGCACGGAAAGATCAGCATCAACGGCGGACCGCTGCCGCATTTCCAGCCCGCGGGTTCGGATGCGGCGCTGCTGCCCGCGCCCATTAAGGAACTCACCCTGACACGTGCACTGGATGAGAAAGCCGAATTCGACCGCGCGCCCGTGCTCATTCACACGAAGACCGCGGAAACGCTGCCGGTGCAGCTCACGGGAGTGGATGACAAGTCCATTACCTTCACTGCCGGCGGCGCCGCTGGAAACGCCATTGCCGCAGCCAATGTGCACGCCATTCAGTTCTCCGCCCCGGCTTCAAAAAAGAACGGCTTTGAAGCCGAAGGCTGGCAGCTCACCGGCAGCAGCAAAGGCACGTCGCGCTCGGGCAACAGCATCGTCCTGAAACCGGGCAGCGGGATCGGGCATCCGTGGCTGCTCCAGGGCGGAGACATCAGCTTCCGCATGGGCCGCTATTCAGGACTCAGTACGGTGCGCATCCGGCTGTTTTGTCAGGGCACGGACACGGACTCCAATTCACTGAACTTCATCGTCGGCGATTTTGGAAGTGATGTGTACTGCGGGGTGGAGACCGGCGAAGGCCAGCTGGACAGCCAGACCGAGGTCCCTACCGACCGCGCGGGAAACCTCATCCGCATTACCTTCACCGGCGACCAGGCGGAACTCTACGTCAACAGCGTCAAAGGCGCCTCTGCCAGCATCAAGGAGCGCACCGGCAAAAAATCCGGCTCCGGACTGATCCTCGAAACGGCCTCGCTGTGGGGCAATCAGGTCGGCTCGGTGCGGCTGCAGGACTTCAAAATGCAGACGTCTCCCACCGTCGCTTCGCCGCCGCCTTTCACCGCGGAAGCCCGCCGGGAAGCGCTGCTGCTGCCGCGCCTGCGCCGCGATGATCCGCCGAAGCACATCCTCATCGGCCGCAATGGTGACATGCTGCGCGGCGTGATTGAGTCCATGACGGCCACCCATCTCGCGTTCCGCGCGGGACTGGAAAACTTCCAGGTGCCCATCGACCGCGTGGCCGCTGCGGTGTGGACGCAAAAGCCGGACCGCAAGCCGGAGGAGAAATCCGGCGACAGCAAAGCTGCCGCGCCGGCTAAGGAAAGCAGCACCCAAATTACGGCAGAACTGACTCCCGCCGCGAAAGACGCACAGTGGCTGGAGCTGACCAACGGCGGCCGCCTCGCGCTGGAGGTGGAAAACTGGGCGGACAACAAAGTCACCGGCCGGCATCCGGTGCTGGGACAGTGCAGCATTCCCGCCGGGCTGGTCTATCGGGTGAGCATCGCGCCGATTCCAGCGTCCGGTGCCCTCGCTGCCCTGGCCAACTGGAAATTTGAGAACACGCCCGACCCGGTCATTCCCGGCAATGAAGGTGGCAGCAGTCCCGAGTCCGGCAAAGACGCGGCGGACTTCTCCCTGACGCTTCTTGATGACAGCAAGTTCTCCCTCGCTGGCGCGAAGGGGAAGGTCGTAGTCCTCGACTTCTGGGCCACGTGGTGCGGGCCGTGCGTAAAGTCGCTGCCTGGTCTTGTGGAAGCCATGAACGCCTTCCCGCCGGACAAAGTGGTCTTCCTCGCCGTGAATCAGGGGGAGACGAAGGAGCAGGTGCAGCAGTTTTTGGAAACCCGCGGACTCAAGATGACCGTGGCGCTCGACGGTGATCAGGCTGTGGCCGGGAAATACGGCGTGGACGGCATCCCGCACACCGTGGTGGTGGACCCATCGGGCAAGATTGCTTTTGTGAAGACTGGCTTCGAGCCCGGCGGAGACAAGCAAATTGCCGACGCTGTGACCAAAGCCCTCGGAGCGGCGGCGGGTGGCAGTGCACCGGAGAAACCGGCGGAGGAAAGCCCCGGGGATTCTCTGCTGCCGCCGCCAAAACTTCAGTAAAGCGCACTCGACGCCGCAGCCTGCTGCGCCAGAGATAGCGCCTTCGATGGGAGAGGAACGACTGCCATTCCGGGTGGAAGCCACGGCCGCGGACTCACGCGCCCGGGCAGCCGTCATGCGTACGCTGCACGGCGAAGTGCGCACGCCGGTCTTCATGCCGGTGGGCACACAGGCCACGGTGAAGGCGCAGCACCCGGATTTTCTGCGTGCCTGCGGAGCGCAGGTGCTGCTGGCGAATACCTATCATCTGCTGCTGCGGCCCGGTCCGGAAGTCTTTCGCCGCCTCGGGGGAATCCATCGCTTCATGGCGTGGGACCGGCCGGTCCTGACGGATTCCGGCGGCTTTCAGATTTTCTCGCTCCCGGGCAGCCGTCTCATGCAGGAAGAGGGCGCGGTCTTCAAAAGCTACGTGGACGGCACCAGTATCCTGCTCAGCCCGGAGGTCAGCATCGACACGCAGCGGGCCATCGGCAGCGACATCATGATGGCGCTCGATCAGTGCATCCCCAGCACCGCAGATCAGGCCGCCGCGCGCGCTGCCCTCGGCATTACCCGGCGCTGGGCGGAACGCAGTCTTACGGCCCGCGGCGACTCCGCGCAGGCGCTCTTCGCCATCGTCCAGGGCGCGCTGTTTCCTGAACTCAGAAAGGAAAGCGCCGCCGGGCTCGTGGAGCTGCCGTTCGATGGATTCGCCATTGGCGGGCTCGCGGTGGGCGAGGAGAAGCACGAGCGCGAAGACACCTGTGAGTTCACCGCGCAACTGCTGCCGCACGACCGCCCGCGCTATCTCATGGGCGTCGGGACACCGCTCGATCTTCTGGAGGCCGTGCACCGCGGCGTCGATATGTTCGACTGCATCATTCCGACGAAGATGGCGCAGCGCGGTGCGGTGTTCACCTCCCGCGGGCAGCTCGACCTTCGGCGCGCCGTTTACAAGTTTTCCGCGGAGCCGCTCGATCCATCCTGTGGCTGTCCGACCTGCGCCGTGCATTCCCGCGCCTATCTGCATCATCTGGTGAAGACGCAGGAAATGCTGGGCTGGCAGCTGCTGGGGCAGCACAACCTGTGGTTCTATCACCGGCTCATGAGCGACATCCGTGCCGCCATCCTGCAGGGCAGTTTCACAGCGCTCTATCAGGAACGGCGGCAATGGCTGGCGGCTCCGGATCTGGACAATCCCGCTGCTGCGATGGCGGCATCTGTCAGGAAATCCGGGCCGCCTCGCGTGCTCGGCGACTATGCCGTGCATCAGTCGGCCGCCGGGTTCGCCAGCATTCGGCACACTCCGAGCGGAGAGATCATGCATTCGGTCTCCCCGCCCATGGAGGAGGCAGAGGCGCTCTACACGGGGCAGTCGCGGCTTGCCGAACGCCTGACAGATACGGCCGCGGACCGCCCGCTGGTCATCTGGGATGTGGGAATGGGTGCGGCGTCGAATGCGATGGCGGCCGTGCAGGTGTATGAAGGCGCCGCGGCGGCCGCCAGCGTCAGGCCGCTGCACATCGTCAGCTTCGAGAACGATCTCGACTCCCTGCGTCTGGCCCTGCGGCACAAGGCGCTCTTTCCCTGGCTGCGGCACGGGGCTCCGGATGCGATAACCGCCCGCGGCGCGTGGGTTTCACACCGCTTTCCAGGATTGCAGTGGTCGCTGCAACAGGGGGACTTTGCTGAAACCGTATACCATGCCCCGGCGCTGCCGGACCTGATTTTCTTCGACATGTTTTCCACCCGCAGCCATGCGTCGCAATGGTCTGTGGAAGCCTTTGCCCGGCTGTTTGCGGCTTGTAGGCAGCACCCTGCGGAGTTGTTCACCTATTCCACTTCCACTGCTGTGCGAGCCGCCCTGCTTGCGGCTGGCTTTTATGTCGCCCGCGGCCGCGCCACCGGCGTGAAGACGGAAACAACGATCGCCTTCACCCCGCCTCTCTCCGGCCGGACAGCTCACGACATACTTGGGCGGGAGTGGCTGGCGAAGTGGCAGCGCTCCCACGTCCAGTTCCCCGCGGACATGCCGGAAGCGGCGCGCCAGGATTTCGCGGCGCGTATCACCGGCCATCCCCAGTTCCTGACTTCCTCCTGACATGCGACGGCTGCTGCTCCACTTCCTGACATGCCTCGCGCTGCCGTGAGTGACATGGCGGGCCTGGCGCATGGAGCGGCGCATTCTCCGCAGTGGAAGACCCCTAACGGAATGCGAATCCGCTGTCGCGGCCCGCATGGGCGCGCAGTATCCGGAACGGGTGCTCCTGCTCAACGTGCCGGAAGTGCCCATGCCCGGAGCCCCGCTGATGCCGGATTTACGCCCGACAAAAAGCACGTCATTCAGATCGCACCGGAGGCGCGCCGCACGCTGCTGGAAATCGACGAGAGCACCGGCACCGCACGGCCATTGTTTGCGCCGCTCAAAGAGGACCTCGCCGCCGATCCCAAATCCGGCCGCATTCTTGTCACTGTCAATGAAACTGCTGCCGATGGTTCCGACTACGGGACGCCCTCATGAATCTACAACACAGAGGATTCCAAATGGGGCAAAGTGCGCTGCCGCTATGTCACGGGCATCAACACGCCATGCTTTAATGCGCGGGGAACACTGTACTTCAGCGTGGAAGGCGACCTCTGGCACGGCCTCATTGAAGAGGATGAACCCTGGACCCTTGTGGCCTACCGCTATGCCGCCGTGGCCACACGCTGCACCTACAATGGCAGCCCCATGGAGTCCAGTACGCGGCAGCTTGCCTCCGCAGGCGATGAACTCATCATCAACCACGCCCGCATGGGCGGCAGCGGCTGGGGCACCATCACCGCCCTCCCGGCTCCGCTGCTCGACCTCAGTGCCGAGTGGGACACTCCGGACCTCAATGGCCAGCTCACCACAGCAGGCAAAATCGCCGGCGCCCTCAAGGAACTCGGCGACGGCGACGGCCGCATTTCCTCCGGCTCCTCCCGCGACGGCACCCACGCCTGGCTCCTCTGGCCCGATGCAGACAAGGCCCTGCTCTACACCAGCGGTACCGCCAAAGAAATCCGCGTGACGCTGCCGGAATCCTCTGAGAAAGAGTGAAACGCGCAGGTCCTTCAAGTCGCTCCTGCGGCTCAGCATGAGCCGCCTCCTTGCCTAGAACACGAAGAGGAACTCGCTCGTGTTGTAGAGGGCTCGGCAGAAGGAGAGGAGGCCTTCGGCTTTGATCATCGCCGCGGACTGCTCGCGCTCCCAGGCGTCGGGCGGGCGGTTGTAGAAGAGAGCGAAGGCTCGGTCGGCCTGGGACTCGGGGGACTCGCCGGCTTCCCTTTGCAGACGGGCGGCAAGGAGTTCGGATTGCTGGAGAACGAAGCTGCTGTTGAAGAGATTGAGCGCCTGGAGCGGGGTGTTGCTGCGGCTGCGTTTGGGCATGACCTGGCCGCCATCGGGGCAGTCGAAGGAACTGAACACGCTGTCGGTGGTCTGCCGGATGCGGAATTGATAGACCATGCGGCGGAAGTCGGCGGGGGTGAATTTCTCCTTCGCGAAGTAGTGCATCACGTTCTCCTCGACGACATCCATGAGATAGAAGCCGGGGCCGCCCATTTTGAGATCAAGAGCGCCGGAGACGGCGAGGGTGGCATCGCGGATGGCTTCGGCTTCGAGGCGGCGCGGGGTGAAGCGCCAGAGGTAGAAGCCGCTGCCATCTACTGAGGCGGCGCGTTCGTTAGGCGCGAAACTTTGCTGGAATGCGGCGCTATGGAGAATGAGGCGCTGGATGTGTTTCACCGACCAGCCGCTCTTCACAAATTCATCGGCGAGCCAGTCGAGGAGTTCGGGATGGGTGGGGCGCGCGCCATTGAGGCCGAAGTCACTGGGTGTGCCGACGATGCCGTGGCCAAAGATGTAGTGCCACAGGCGGTTCACCATGACGCGGGCGGTGAGCGGGTGCTGCGGCTGCGTGAGCCACTGGGCGAACTTCACGCGGCGCTGCTGCTCGGGTTCATCCACGGCCATGTTGAGCGAAGTCATGACACCGAGCGCATCCGGCGCGACGACTTCGCGCTTCTGCAGCGGCTCGCCGCGATAGAGGCGGTGTGTTTTCTCCGGCTGGCTGAAGGTGCCGGCATAAGCGCTGACAGTGCCCTCGGCCGCGGCGATGCGCGGCTGCAGCGCGGCGATTTCCGTCATGAGGCGTCGGGCGGTGTCGGCGTCTGCGGCAGGGAGACGGGCGAGAAAGGCGTCGGGCGTCTCTGCGCCTTTGAAGGGCTCACGGTCATCGCTGGAGGCCACCGGTGTCCATTTGTCAGGCTCTGCGGCGGCTTCGATGCGATAGCGCACGGCCACGCGGTCGCCGAACTGCGCATTGCGGTCACGGCCCCAGACGATGCGGTTGATGCGCGCCTTGGCCGGGAAGGTGATCTCCACCCAGCCGGTGTCCGCATTGCTGATCCAACTGCGCGCATTGCCGACCAGGCCGTCATTGAGATGCTCCAGCTTGTGAATGGCGTAGCCGGGGAGCGTGCCGGAGGCTTTGGCCACAGCCCCGCCGGCGGCGAGCGCGACGTTCTTGCCGGATTCATCGTAGATCTCCAGTTCATCGAGACACGGCTGCGAGGCGCTGCTGGCTTCGATGGTGAAGCGCACGCTGGCGGCCTCCATCGCGGGGAAGGTCTCCACATTCTCACGAGCATGCACCGGCGGCCGGAGCTTGCCCTGCGCGGTCATCACGGCACCGGCGGCTTTTTCCCGCAGGGCGGCGAGCGCGGTCTGCTTCGCGGCCGCTTCGGTCTTCAGTGACGCCAGCAAAGCGGCGGAGGCTTCATCCGGCTGGCGGCGCAGCGCACGCTCGCCGTGATTCACGCCCGCGAAGATGGCCTGCATGGCGTAGTAGTCCTTTTGCAGAATGGGATCGAACTTGTGATTGTGACAGCGCGCGCAGCCCATCGTGAGGGCCATGAAGGCGGTGCCCGTAGTGTTCACCATGTCGGCCAGTTCATCCTGACGCTGCATGAGCGTGAGGTTGATGTCCGGCGACTTCACAATGTCGTGCGTGCCGGCCACAAGGAATCCGGTAGCGGCATCCGCGCCGAGCGCATCCCCCGCGATCTGTTCGCGGACGAACTGGTCGTAGGGCTTGTCCGCATTGAACGACTCGATGATCCAGTCGCGGTAATGGTAAGCCGTCTTGCGCTCGCGGTTGGTCTCAAATCCGTTGGTATCGGCATAGCGGACGACATCCATCCAGTGCCGCGCCCAACGCTCGCCGTAGCGCGGGCTGGCGAGAACTTTCTCGACCAGTTCAGCATAAGTCCCCTGCGCCCCACTGGTCGTACAGGCCGCCACAAACGCTTCCACCTCCTCCGGCGAGGGCGGCATGCCGTGCATCACTAGGTAAAGTCGGCGGATGAGCGTGCGGGGATCAGCCGGAACAGAGGGCGCAATGCCCTTCTCCTGCATTTTCGTCAGGAGAAACTCATCCAATTCATTCTTCGCCCACGCATTGCCGCTTTTCGGCACATCCGGGCGCTTCACCGGCTGAAAGCTCCAGTGATCTGTAGTCAGCTTCATCGCCGCGGCGGCCTCCGCCTCGCCGGGCATCTTCGCGCCTTCATCAATCCACGCCTTGAGCGCCGCGATCTGCTCCGGCGGCAGACGGTCGCCCTTCGGCGGCATCTGATGCTTCGGGTCCGTGCTCGTCACCATGCGAATGAGCAGACTGTCCGCGCTGCTGCCTTTGAGATAGAGCGGCTCGCCGGAGTCGCTGCCCTTCACAATACCGGTCACGGTATCAAGACGCAGGCCGTTCTTCTGTTTGTCCTCGCCGTGGCAGTCGGTGCACTCCGATTCAAATATGGGCAGCACCTCTTTAGTAAAATCGACCGCCCCGGTTCCACTGACCAGCATGAGAAGTGAAGGCACCAGCACAGCCGCCGCGCGTCCCCGCAGGGTAGTGGATCGCACGGGGGCTTTCAGAGGGCGGGAAGTGGACATAACGGACACTTTACGGAAGTATACCGCAATTCCTTACGGCCCGCAAAAGGGGCCGCCTCCCTGATTATCCTGATGATACAGATGGAAAGGGCGGGCCGCGAAACAGGCAGGGCGACCAATGGTGTTCGCTCAACCATTTCGCGGCCCGGGCGATATCGATCAGTCAGTTCAATCCTCATCCTTCCCGCTTTGCGCGAGAGCGGCGACGACGCTGAAGTCTTCGAGCGTGGTGGTGTCGCCTTTTACTTCGCCGCCGGCGCAGATTTCCTTGAGCAGGCGGCGCATGATTTTGCCGCTGCGGGTCTTGGGGAGGGCGGTGGTGAAGCGGATGTCGTCGGGGCGGGCGATGGCGCCGATTTCTTTGGCGACGTGCTTTTTCAATTCGACGTTGAGCGCGTCACTGGCGTGCTGGCCGGCTTTGAGGGTGACGAAGGCGACGACGCCCTGACCTTTGATTTCATCGGGGCGGCCGACGACGGCGGCTTCGGCCACAGTGGGGTGGCTGACGAGGGCGCTTTCGACTTCGGCGGTTCCGAGACGGTGGCCGGAAACATTGAGCACGTCATCAAGGCGGCCGATGATCCAGAAGTAGCCGTCCTTGTCACGCTTGGCCCCGTCGCCGGTGAGGTAGTAGCCGAGCTTCTTGTATTCCTTCCAGTAAACGTCGGCGCAGCGCTGCCTGTCGCCCCAAAGAGTGCGGAGCATGGAGGGCCAGGGCTTGCGGACGACGAGCCGGCCCTGAGTGCCGTTGGGGACTTCCTTGCCGGATTCATCCACGATGGCGGCGTCCACGCCGAAGAATGGCAGCGTGGCGGTGCCGGGCTTGGTCGGGGTGGCGCCGGGGAGCGGGCTGATGAGGATGGAGCCGGTTTCCGTCTGCCACCATGTATCGACGATGGGGCAGCGCTCGCCGCCGATCATGCGGTGGTACCACATCCAGGCCTCCGGATTGATTGGCTCACCGACGCTGCCGAGCAGGCGGAGGCTGCTGAGATCGTATTTCCTGACATGTTCGTCGCCCCACTTGATGAAGGCGCGGATGGCAGTGGGGGCGGTGTAGAGAATGGTGGCCTGGTATTTCTCCACGATTTCCCAGAAGCGGCCGTAGTGCGGGGTATCCGGCGCGCCTTCATACATGAGGACGGTGGCGCCGTTGAGCAGCGGACCGTAGGCGATGTAGCTGTGCCCCGTGACCCAGCCGACATCGGCGGTGCACCAGTAGATGTCGTCGTCGCGCAGATCGAAGATGTATTTGCTGGTCGCGTAAGTCTGCACGGCATAGCCGCCGGTGGTGTGGAGAATGCCCTTGGGCTTGCCCGTGCTGCCGCTGGTATAGAGGATGAAGAGCGGGTGCTCGCTGTCGAAGCCCTTCGCCGGGCAGTCGGCATTCACTTTGGCGATTTCATCGTGCCACCAGGCATCGCGGCCGTGGAGCATATGGGTTTCCTGGCCGGTGCGTTTGAGGACGATGACGCGCTTCACGGGCGTTGCGCCCATCTTGAGCGCGGTGTCCACATTGTCCTTGAGTGCGACAATCTTCGCCCGCCGCCAGCCGCCGTCAGCGGTGATGACATGCGTCGCGCCGCTGTCGAGGATGCGGTCGTAAATGGCATTGGCGCTGAAGCCGCCGAAGATGACACTGTGCACGGCACCGATGCGGGCGCAGGCCAGCATGGCGATGACGGCCTCCGGCACCATGGGCATGTAAATGATAACGCGGTCTTTGGCCTTCACACCGTTGGCCTTGAGCATGTTGGCGGCGCGGCAGACTTCGCGGTGGAGCTGCTGGTAGGTGAGCGTGCGGGTGTCGCCGGGTTCGCCTTCGAAAATGATGGCGGCCTTGTTCTTGCGGGCGGGATTCAGCGCGTGGCGGTCCACGCAATTCTCTGCCATGTTCAGTTTCCCGCCGAGGAACCACTTCGCAAACGGCACCTTCCATTCCATCACCTTCGTCCACTTCTGCTGCCACGAAAGCTCAGCCGCCTCACGCGCCCAGAATTTGTCCGGCGACTTGGTGCTTTCCTTCCAGAGCTTCTGGTAGTCCGCCATGCTGGAAACGCGGGCGGCTTTGGAGAAAGCGACGGCGGGTTTGAATACGCGGTTTTCGGTGGGGGGGGGGGCTGATTTTTTTGTCATAGCGGGCGGTGAAAAGGGATGCGGGCCGCCATCGTAAACAGTCCGCGCGCAGGCGACAACGGTTTTCGTCTCCGGCGGCGCGTTTGGATCGCTTCGCGGCAGCGGGCGGGACTTTGGATGCTTAGAAAATTTCTAAGCAACGCATCGAAATAGAGTCATTTTGGAAGCGGCAATCTGTGGCAATAACGCAGTATCACGTTCAACCTCCATGACACTGACAGCCATTCTTCTCTTTGCCGGGACCATGATCCTCTCGCTGCTCGCCTCCTGGCGGGTGAAGCGCGTTTACCGCCGATACAGTGAAGTGCCGGCCCGCTCCGGAGCCACTGGCGCACAGGTAGCCGCGGCTATTTTGCGCGACGCCGGGATTCATGATGTCGAAATTGTGGTGCACCAGGGGATGCTGAGCGACCACTACGACCCGCGTCACCGCCGGCTTGCGCTGTCGCCAATGAACTACCACGGCCGCTCTCTGGCGGCGCTGGGAGTGGCGGCGCATGAATGCGGCCACGCGATTCAGCACAAGGTGGCCTATGCCCCGCTGCACTGGCGCATGGCCGCGGTCGGCGTGACCACGATCGCAAATCAGGTGGTGCTGTTCCTGCCGCTGGTCGGTATGTTCACGGGAATGATCCAGCCCCTCACCGGCGCGCTGTTCATGGCCATCGCGTGGGGTGTCATTATGGCCTTTAACCTGATCACGCTGCCGGTGGAATTCGATGCCTCCCGCCGCGCCAAAGCCGTCCTCGGCCGGATGGGTTTCATCGGCACGGAACCCGAAATGGACGGCGTGCGCCGCACCCTGGATGCGGCGGCGTGGACCTACGTAGCCGCTTTCATCACCTCCTTCGCATACTTCCTCTGGCATTTGCTGCCCCTCCTGCTGGGCCGCCGCGAAGAGTAACGCGACCATCCGCCAGCCCGCTCAATCATTCTATCCAAACGCTTCCCACTTCATGAATTGCCCCAAATGCAACGTCCCTCTCGCCATGTCCGACCGCCAGGGCGTGGAAATTGATTACTGTCCGCAGTGCCGCGGCGTTTGGCTCGACCGCGGGGAACTGGACAAGATTATTGAGAGGGCGACGGCAGCAGTGCCGGCGCCGGGTCCGGCTGTGATGCCGCCGCCGATTCCACAGGGGGGCGGCTATGAACAGCCGCGCCGCCGCCGTGACGATGATGATTACGACGACGATGACGATGATTACCGCCGGAAGCACCGCACTTACGGAGGCAGCAGCGGCGTTCCGCCCCAAAAGAAGAAGAAAAGCTTCCTCGGCGACCTGTTCGATTTTTGATGCCGGGACACCGCGCCGGTTGATGGCTTCCGAAGAGAACCGCCATCCTGAATCACGCTGGCCATGGTGCCTTGCGGCCACTGTTGCATGAGGATGCCCTGGTGCTGCAGCGACAGGGTGTTCTTTTTAAAATTCGCTGTGATTCAGGGGCTTGGATGCGCTGTGGAAAAGGGTTTTTCCGCGCCGCCGCGCCACGGTTGCCCTGGTGCGAAAAGGCTTGATTTTTCAGGTATCCGAAAGGCCTAACGGATTTCCCTAACGCCTTTTGGTCAAGCGCGGGATTTTGAAAAAAGTTTGGCCGAAATGCGGAAATTTCTTGGCATCCGGAGAAGGCTGTCTAAGGCTTGGGGAAACATTTCACACACCTCCTACACGCCATGCCTGAGACACTTTCGCCACAACAGTTGAGCCTCCTTTCGGTGGCCCTGATGGCGGAGCAGGAGCGAATGGCCGGAGGCGCAGAGAGGCCCTTGTGCCCTCCGTTCTGAGCGACGGTGTCCACACAGCCCGCGAGTGAGAAATCGAACCCTTTCTTTTCCCATTATCATGTCAATTCTGAGACTCAACTGCGTCCCTCGGTGGGCCGGCCGCAAGGCCAGGCGCCTGAAGGCGCGGGTGCGCTGCATCCTTGGAGGAGGGTGTGCGCGGGTTTCCGGATCGACACTGGATGCCTCTCAACAATGCCAGCCAACGACCAGCTCGAAACTCTCTGGAATCATGTCAGTAATCATTTGTGCGCCAGCATCAGTCCTGATGCTTACTCCCGCTGGTTTTCGGGAATGAAGCTGTGTGCGGCGTCGGATGATGCCATCTGGCTCGCAGTGCCCGACAGCATTCATCAGCTTTGGATTGAAATGAACTATCTGCCTGCGCTGCAGGCGGCCTTTGGTGCCATCACCGGGGCGCATCACCGTTTTCGGTTTGAGGTCAATGAGGCGGCCGCCGGAACTGGCGAGTTGGCGGGTGCGTTTGAATCTGCGGCCCCTATTGCGGAGGCCGTGGAGGAAACCGAGGCCGGTTTGGCTCCAGCAGAGGCACCGGCCATGGAAATAGCATTTGATGCCGAGCCGCCCGTCGAGGGCCGGGATGCGTGCACCTTCGATAACTTCGTAGTTGGCGCGAGCAATGAGTATGCCCATGCTGCAGCCCGCGCGGTGGCGGAACGGCCCGGCCGCTCCTACAATCCGTTGTTTTTCTTTGGCGGCAGTGGACTCGGCAAAACCCACCTCATGCATGCCATTGGCGCTGAGGTGCGGGCGAAGAAGCCGCGGGCGCGAGTAGTTTACATCACGAGTGAGGAATTCACCAATCAGTTCATCGCTGCGCTGCAGACGCACTCGATCGCGAAGTTCCGCAAGCGTTTCCGCCAGGCGGATGTGCTGCTCATTGACGACGTGCACTTCCTCGCCGGCAAGGAGCGTTCCCAGGAGGAGTTCTTCCACACCTTCAATGCGCTGCTCGACGGGAATAAGCAGATCGTGCTGTCCAGCGACCGGCCGCCGGCGGAGATCAAGGACCTGGAAAACCGTCTCGTGACGCGCTTTGAGTGGGGACACACCACGGAGATCACGCGTCCGGACGAAGAGACCCGAGTCGCGATTCTTCAGCGGAAGGCGGAGTCCCTCGAAGTGGATGTGCCACGCTACCTGCTGGAGTTCATCGCTGCGGGGATCAGCAGCAGTGTGCGCCGCCTCCAGGGGGCGTTGATTCGTGTGGCTTCGTGGATTTCCCTCCACGGGCCCATGAGCACTGATCAGGCGGAGGAACTGCTGCGGGATATGCTGCAGCAGGAAGCCCGCAACGGCCTCTCGATTGACCTCATTCAGCGCTGTGTCGCGGCCAATTTCGATATCCGTCTCGCAGACATGGTGAGCCGGAAGCGACCGGCCTCTATAGCGGTGCCGAGGCAGCTGGCGATGTATCTTGCCCGCGAGTTGACCACTGAGTCCTATCAGGAGATTGGTGGTGCCTTCGGCGGCCGGGATCATGGCACGGTGATGCACGCCTGCCGGGCTTCCGAGGAGCGCATGAAGGAGGATGCAGCCCTGCGGCGCCGCGTGGCGGCCATCCGTTCGCAAATTGAGCGCGGCGGCTGAGAAACGCAGGCCAAAATAATATTGGCTCTAAGCCACAGCCGGGCTAAAAGCGCAGGGTATGATCAACCTGTTTGCCTATGCTCCGGATGAGGTCGGGACTTATCTCGGCCACAGTGCCCTCTTTGGACTTACCGGCATCGCGCTGGCGATTGCCGGCTTCAAAATCTTCGACCTGCTGACCCCGGGCAGCCTGCAGAAGGAGATTTTTGAGAACCGCAATATGGCTGCTGCCGTCGTCACGGCCGCCTTCATTCTGGGCGTGTGCATTATCGTGGCCTCTGCGGTGGGCTGATATGAGCGGTTCTGCCCAGCCAGGCCGGGCGCAAAAGCGCAGCGGATGTGTGAAGCTCGTGCTCATCGGCACTGTCGTGGGCATTTGCGGCTTCGGGATTTACTCCTGTGTGAAGGAGGAGGAAGTCGAGGACGAAGCTGTCACCGCGGTGAGTTCCGGCAGTTCCTACAGCAACAACCATTATGTGCCGGGCGTTGGCTACTACCACGCTCCTTTCCGCAACTGGTTCCCCTTCCGCTACAACGATCACGATTCCAGCCGGGGCTACTTCTACAATGGCGGATGGCACAACTCGCCGCATACATCCGGCATCGCTTCATCCATCCCGGATGCGGGCGCGGTGTCGCGGGTCAACAGTGCCTGGCGGAGCGCGAATCCCGCCGAGGTGGAATCGCGCAAATCATCCATCGCCCGCTCCCGCAGCACGACCCGCGGTGGTTTCGGGTCATTCTTCCGCAGCACAGGCTCCTAGCATGAAGCGGCACCGACTTCCGCCGCGCATCGGCTGGCAGCAAACTGTGGAGAGTCAGGGCCTGCTCTGGCATTCTCAGGACGGGCGGCCCTACTGGGATGAGACGGTGGCCTATTCGTTCACCGCAGAGGAAATCGACAGTCTGGAGGAGTGTGCGGCTGAATGGTATCGCATGTGCCTGGAGGCTGCGGAGCAGATCGTGCGTCAGGGCTGGTGGCGGGACGTGGGCATCAGCGCCACGGATGCACCGCTTATCACGCGCTCCTGGGAGGCCCAGGAATTTAGTCTTTATGGCCGTTTCGATGCGGTGATAGATGAGTCCGGGCAGCCCAGGCTGCTGGAATACAACGCCGATACGCCGACGTCGCTGCTGGAAGCCGCGGTCGTGCAGTGGCACTGGCTGGAGGCGGTAAAGCCCGGCAGGGATCAGTTCAATTCGCTGCATGAACGGCTGATTGCCGCCTGGCGCCGCAGCGGGCTTCAGCGCGTGCACTTTGCCAGTGTGAGTGACAGCCCTGAGGATGAAATGACCGTGGTATATCTTCAGGACACGGCACTCCAGGCGGGGCTGGAATGCGTGGCTCTGCCGATGGAGAAGATCGGTTGGAATACAGAGCTGAATGCCTTTGTGGATCAGGAGGAGGAGCCCATGCACACGCTCTTCAAGCTCTATCCCTGGGAGGCGATGATCCGGGAACAGTTTGCCGCCCGGATTCCGCACAGCGGGACGCATTTCATTGAGCCGCCGTGGAAACTGCTGCTGAGCAACAAGGGGCTGCTGAAGATTTTGTGGGAACTGTTCCCGGATCATCCCTCGCTGCTGCCCGCTTTCGATACCCCCGGAGCCGCCGGGCTGAGCTATGTGAAAAAGCCGGTGCACAGCCGCGAGGGCGCGAACATCAGCATCGTCGAGAACGGCAGGGAAGTCGCCTCGGAGCCAGGGCCCTACATGGACAGCGGTTACATCTATCAGGCACTGGCGGACACGAAGCCGCTGGATGATATGTGGCCGGTGCTCGGCCTGTGGATCATCGACGGTGAAGCCGCCGGCATGGGCATTCGCGAAGACAGCCGCCGCATCACGGGCAACCTCAGCCGCTTCGTGCCTCACTGGTTTGAATGAACCGATAAAGGGACGCTGTTGCCGCATTGAGCTGCAGAATGATCCACGGCCGCCGCGGACTCCGCGATAGCGTTCTGGCGCGCCGCCCGGGCTGTGCCATGCTCTCCCATGCCATTAGCAATTCTCCGGCTTCTCTTCGCCCTGTGTGTCACGGGAATCACCGCTGCCGCAGCTCCGCGGCCCAATGTTTTATTCATCGCCATCGATGACCAAAACGACTGGATCGGCGCGATGAAGGGACATCCCCACGCGAAAACGCCGCATCTCGACCTCCTCGCAGCCCGCGGCACGCTTTTCTTGAATGCCCACTGTCAGGCACCGCTGTGCAATCCTTCGCGCACCAGCCTCATGCTCAGCCTGCGTTCCACCACGACGGGCATTTACGGTCTCGCTCCCTGGTTCCGGAATCTGCCGCAGTGGGCCGGGCGGGTGACCCTGCCGCAGCATTTCAAAGCCCACGGCTACCGTACCCTAACGGCGGGCAAGATTTATCACGGCGGCGTCGGCGGACCAAAGAAGCAGGCCGCCGAATTCGATGACTGGGGGCCAGTGGGCGGTGTGGGCGTGAAGCCGGAGAAGAAACTCGTGGGCGACACGCCCATGGGCAACAACCCGCTGATGGACTGGGGTGTCTTTCCCCACCGTGATGAAGATAAAGGCGACTATCAGGTCGCGAGCTGGGCGGTGGAGCAGATCAAGTCGGCACCCAGGGACCAGCCGTTCTTTCTCGCCGCCGGCTTCTTTCTTCCGCATGTTCCCTGTTATGCAACGCAGCGGTGGTTTGACCCGATTCCCCATGACGACAGTGTGCTGCCGCCGGTGAAAGAGGACGACCGCAGTGACACGCCGCGCTTCTCCTGGTATCTGCACTGGGAACTGCCCGAGCCCCGGCTGAAGTGGATGCGGGAGCAGAATCAGTGGCGCAATTTGGTCAGGTCCTACCTGGCCTGCACCAGCTTCGTGGATGCACAGATCGGCCGTCTCATGGAAGCGCTGGAGTCCAGCGGACAGGCGCAGAATACCGTGGTTGTCATCTGGAGTGACCACGGCTGGCATCTTGGAGAAAAGGGCATCACGGGCAAGAACACCCTGTGGGACCGCAGCACCAAAGTGCCGCTTATTTTTGCCGGTCCGGGCGTTGCCAAAGGCAGCCGTGTCACCCAGCCCGCGGAGTTGCTCGACATCTATCCCTCGCTCACGGAACTCTGCGGGCTTCCGGCACGGACTGACCTCGAAGGCATCAGTCTTGTCCCTCAGCTGCGAGACGCCAAATCCGTACGCTCCCGCCCTGCCATCACCAGCCACAACCAGGGCAACCACGGCATTCGCACCGAACGCTGGCGCTACATCCGCTATGCAGACGGCTCGGAGGAACTCTACGACTGCTCCAGCGATCCCAACGAGTGGCGCAACCTCGCCGCCCTGCCGGAGTCTGCGGCAACACTCAAAGAACTGAAAGCCTGGCTGCCGAGAATAGACAGTCCCCTTGCCCCCGGCAGCGCGCAGCGTGTGCTGACCTACGATGCCGCTGCTGACGAAGCTGTCTGGGAGGGAACAAAGGTGCGGCGCAGCGATCCCATTCCGGAATAGTGCTCAGGAGGTGAAACCTTTGATGGCGCTGTGTCGTCCGGATACCGCATGAATGCCTGGAGACTATTATGCTTTGCTGCCACTGCGCTTTCCACATTTGCCGCGGATACAACGCGCCGTCTTAAGCAGGCCATCGTCAGCGGTGATGCTGCCGCGGTCGTTGCAGCGGCGGAGGTGTGGAAGGCGGAGCTGGGGGAAAAAGCTGGGGTGCCGGAGTGCGCGGAGACGTTCACTGAAGTCCCGGCGGGAGCGGTGATTCTTTCGCCGGAGGAGGCACGCCGCCGGCTGGCGGAATTGATGCTGCAGGTAAAAGGACAGCCGTGGCGTCCGGACATCCGCCCGGAGGATATGACGGTGCCGCTGCGGATTCCGGCGTCTGTGTTGTCAGGGTGCGCCGTGGCCGTGCGCGTGGGCGGTGAATCCTGCCGGCAGACGGGAGCCGCGGCAGTGGAGTTTCTGCTGCGGGCGCAGCAGGAGGCGGACACTGGAGGGTTTCCTTTTCCGGCCAGCCGAGGACCATCCAAAGCGAAAGCCATGCAGGTGGCCGCAGCCTTTCTCCGCAAGGCGGAGGCGGCAGGCAAGCTGGATGAAGTGGTCCACAAGCGATGGATAGTGAACGACGCCGGTGATGGCGGGCTTCAATTTGACAACGCGGAATGCGGCGTGGCCATGCTGGACTGGTATGCCGCCACGAAGGACGGGCGATGCCTGGAATCGGCGCGCCGTGCCGGAGAGTGGGCTGCCCGCCAGCCGCTGTGCGTGAACTGGAACTATAACAGCTTTTCCGTCTGGCTCCTGGCGCGCCTGACGCAAGTCACGGGCGAAGCGCACTGGCGGGATGCGGCCCTCCGCAAGGCGCGTGCCGGAGTCATGCCCGGCCAATTGACGGCCGGTAAGCAGGCGGGACGCTGGGCCGATGCCCACAATGCCTGCGCGCCCTATCATTACATCATGATGCGTGCACTGACGGAACTTGCAGGCGTGCTTCCGGCGGAGTCTCCAGCGCGTGCCGAAGTGGCCGGCGCGTTGCACCTGGGGCTGAAAGCAAGGAATGGCGAGATCGTGACGCGCGGGGTGATGAACCGGGACAAGGCCATGGAGACGCTGCTGGAAGTGCAGCGGGTCTTTGGTGCAGACGCGGCGTTTCTGCGCGAAACACAGAGCAGCGAGGCGCTCGAAGTGCTGGCGCGGTTGATTTCCAGTGAAGCGCAGCGCGGACGGGAGCCGCTTGCGCCACGCGAGTGGACGCAGTTTCTGGCCTGGGCAGCCGGGCGCTGAGCATTCCGCGATTCCGCATCGTGCGGGACTTTCCACGAGGCCTGACAGCCGTTTGTTGAAGACATGCGTTTCTCAGCTTTTCTCGCCTCCCTCTGTCTTTGCGCTGTGGCTCCAGCAGCCTCAGGAGAGTCACTCCGCCCGTGGAAAGACTACCGCACCATCATGTGGGTGGGTGATACGGTCTGGAAGCAGCCTGACAAGGTGCCGCTGTTCATTCAGCGGCTCAAGGACATGGGCATCAACACGGCGATGGTGACGGGCGATCAGGACGCAAAGCCCTGGCTTGATGCCGGGATGCCCTACTACGTCGAGAACATCGTGAACCGCGGGCTTTGTCTGAAGTGGAATTCGCCGGTGAAGGACTGGAACGGCTTTGTCACCGAATGGGCGAAGTCCGGGAGGCCGGAGAGTGCGCTGGTGCGACCTTTCACGCTGAATGACCCCGCGTGGCTGGCCGAGGGGCGCAAGCGGGTGACAGATGCCGTCAGGAAGCACGCGGCGCATCAGCCGCTCGCCTATGATCTGCGCGACGAGCTTTCCACGACGATCTCCGCGAATCCGTTTGATTACGACTTCAGCCCGCTGGCGCTCGCAGGCTTCCGCGAGTGGTTGAAGACGCAATACAAAGACCTCGCTGCGCTCAATGCCCAGTGGAGCACGGAATTTAAAACGTGGGAGGACGTGAAGCCATTCACCACGGACCGCATCAAGAACCGCATGGCCAGCGGCGAGGCGCTGCCGCGGGGGAATCCGGACTGGCAGGCACTGGCGGCATTAAAATTCAATCCGGCGGCTGCGCTGAAGGAACCGGTGCGCTGGAACTTCGCCCCCTGGGCCGACTTCCGCACGTGGATGGACATTAGCCTGGCTATGGCGCTGGACGACTTCCGCCAGACCGCGCGCAAGCTCGATCCGGCCACGCCGGTCGGTATCGAAGGCACGCAAATGCCGCACGCCTTTGGCGGTTACGATCTCGCGAGACTCAGTCGTGTGCTGGACTGGGTGGAGCCGTACGATATCTGCGGCGCACGGGAAATCTTCGGCAGCTTCATGCCCGGAAAGCCCATCCTGTGCACGGTGGGCGAGCAGGATGCGCGTGCGGCCGCGCGCCGGCTGTGGCATTTGCGTCTGCTGGGGGATGACGGCTGCATCGTCTGGTGGAGCGAAGACTGCATTGACTGGAAAGCAGAGGATTACCGGCTAACCAAGCGCGCCGCGGCGCTTGGGGATGTGCTGCGGGAAATGCAGTCGCCAGTCGCGAGGCTGTTCGGGGCTGCGGAGCGTGAAACGGACGCCATTCATTTGCACTACAGTCAGCCCAGTGTGCAGGTGGCCTGGCTGCTTGAGAGCACGGTGGACGGTTCCACCTGGCTGCGGCGTTTTTCCAGCTACGAGGCGACTCACAACCGGCATGCCAAAGTGCGTGCCGCCTGGCTCAGTGCGCTGCACGATCTGGGCTGGACGCCGGTCTTCCGGGAAGGCGTTCAGCCGGAGGCGAAAGTCACGGTGCTACCGCAGTCGTGGGCCATGAGCGGCGCGGAAGTCACTGCGGCGCTGGCGGCGGCGAAGTCACGCATCGTGCTGAGCAATGGCGCGCCGGGGCTGTTTGATGAGCGTGGCACGCTGCGCAAAGAGGCGCCGCTGGGCACCGGTGATGCATGGCAGGCCGTGCGGATGGGAAGCGACGGAGCCTTCTCCTCCCTGGCGCTCGACAAGGTGGAGGCTGCCCGGCTCGCAGAGAAGCCGGACCTCCGGTTTCACCAGTGGATCGCGGCGCAGCTCGGCGATATGAAGCCGCCGGTGCAGATTGATCCTGCGCAGCGCATCCGCATTCACCGCTACCGTCTGCCGGGGAACGCCGGGAGGCTGGTGGCGCTGGAGCGGAATGTCTCCTGGAAAATGAGTGAGGACCTTAGTCAGGGCGGCGGCAATGAAGCGCTGGAAAAGCCTGTGACTGTGAAGGTTTCCCTATCGGAACCCGGGCATGTGTATGACCTTGCCACCGGCCGCAAGCTGGGCAGCGGCACTGCATTCGAATGCGCCGTGGACCCATGGAAGCCGGCACTGCTGGCGGTCCTGCCCGGAGACGTTCCAGGGCAGGGGCTGGCGGAGCGGCTTTTGCAGTCTGTGATCAAGGAATAAGGCTCCGGCTGCAAGCAGGCTGCGGCCGCGTCCGTAATGGGACGGCATGATCCATCCCGCTGTCCTTTGCTCCTTCGCCGCCGCATTCACTATTTGCTCCGCCGCTGTGCATGCGGAAGCACCGGTGGACGGCAAGTTCCCGCCGCCCAAGCCGCCGGAGGGCAAGTGGGAGAACCTCTTTGCCGGAACTCTGGAGTCGCAGTGGACCGGCATGAGTATGTCCATTCAATCACCGCTGATCTCGACCAAACCGAATCCCGACCGCGCCGGTGATTACATCCTCCGCATCGACCGCGGCCCCACGGGATTGATCCGCACCATCAAAGCCAGGGAGAACTACATCCTGGAGTATGAGTGGCGGCATTTGACCGAGGCCCCCAGCGCAAACGGCGGCAACGGCACGAGCGGCAACTCCGGCATCATCATAGCCCACAGCGCGCTGCCGAAACCCGGCGGTCCCTATCCAAACGAGGGGCACGAAATTCAGGTCTGCAATCTGGGGAATGGCGAGTGGTACACCAGTCACGGCGACATCTTCACGATGCCCGGCAGCATCTCCACCGGCATTCCCGACCCGCGCTTTGGGATGTCCTTCAGTTGCGGCCACCGCTCCATGCCCACCGTTTTTCGCGGCAGCCGCACGGGCGAGTGGAACCACATCCGCCTCACCTGTGTGGATGGAGTGCTGCAAAATGAAGTGAACGGTTATCTAGTCACTGCCATGTACCGGGTGTCGCCACGGAAGGGCTATATCAGCATCGAAAGTGAAGGCGCTCCAGTGGAGTTCCGGCACATGAGGCTCCAGGAACTGAAGCCCGATCCTGATCTCGCGCCGAAGCATGTGGCGCCGCTGCTGCCCGAGCCGATGACGACGGATTACATCACCACGCGTGAGCCGGTGACGCTGCCGGCGGGGAATTTCATGGTCATCGCGGATGTTCAGGATCCCGCGGCCTTGAGTGCCTTCATCACCGGAGCCGGATTCCCCGACACTCAAGTCTCCGGGCGCATTCAGGTGCAGGTGCGCGAAGGAAAAGCCACAGTAAGCGCGGGTGGGAAGGAGGTGGTTGCTTCACAGCCGGTGGCCGCGGGAGCCGCTGCGGTGCTGCATCTGGAGCGCGGGAAATTCGGCCACGTGCTGCTCTTCAAACCAGTGCCGAAAGCCTCCTGAAACAGCGCGTCCGGCCGCGGTCAACTCCGGCAGAATTGAGATTGATTTGCCCATTCGTTCTCTTAGTCTGCCGCCCCTTTCCCCGGGGACCTTACTGATTTTTCAACGTTGACCGTCCACAGTTATCATCATGAGCGAGTCTGATCCCATCGATCTCTCCAACCTGCAGAATTTGAATTTCCGTCCCTCATGGGTGGAGGATCTCGCGAAGGCGGAAGGCACTACTGAAGTCGTCTGGGGCCGTGCACCATCCAGGCCGCCGCGCGATGAGCGTCCGCGTCAGGGAGGTGGTCCGCGCCGTGAAGGCGGCCGGGGATTTGACCGCAATGACCGCGGACCGCGCCGCGATGACAGCCGTGGACCGCGTCCGGATTTTCGTGGCGGGGCACCTGGTCAGGGCGACCGCCGTCCGCCGCGTTCCGATGGTCAGGGGCCACGCCGTGAAGGTGGTCCGGGCCGCCGCGGGCCGCGTCCGGAGCGCCGTGATGGACCGCCGGGACCACGCCGGGACGACCGTGGAGGCCGCCCGCCGTTCCGTGGCGGTGAGCGCCGTGATTTCCGTGAGTTCCGCGAAGCGGTGGCTCCGCTGCCGGGATGGCAGGTGAAGCTGGTGCCCGACCACCGTTCCGTGGAGGCCATCGCTCGTCAGGTGAAGGCGTCCGGCCGCGCTTACTCAGTCTTTGATGTCGGCCGTCTTTTCATGGACAGCCGCGAGCGGTATCAGGTGCAGTTCTCGCGTCAGCCTGCGCCCCAGGAGCGCAAGCCGAAGCCGGGCGAACCCGCTCCGGCACCGGCAGCGCCGCAGGGACCTCAGGAACTCTATCAATGCCCCGCAGACCAGTCGCTCTGGCTAACCCGGGAGGAGGCAATTCGTCACGTGCTGCACTCCGCGGCACTGACAAAATACTACCGCACGGAGACCGTCACCACGGAGGCGCCCAAGGGGAATTTCTCTGCGATCGCGGTGTGCGGCTTTTCCGGTGCGATTCTCGGCCCGCCCAACCATCACGACTTCCAGCGCAACGTCGCGCGGCTGTATCGTGAGCGTTTCTCCGACATGTCGCTGGAGCGCTACAAGTCGCGGATTCGCACCGAGAAGGATGAAGCGCTGCTGCAAAAGTGGATGGAGAGCCAGACCACGGCGAAGCAGTTTGTGCCGGTGACCACAGAGCCGCTGCCGGAAGGTGCCGAGCCTCCGGCTCCGCTGAAGAGCGATGCGGAAATGGAGGCGCACTTCCTCAAGCATCATGCCGCAGAGGCCGCGGTGCCAATCACCAAAGCCACTGTGCCCGGAAACATTCCCGGCAAGGCCTTGTCCGCGCCGCTGCTCGCCCTCCTGCGTGTGGAAGTGGAGCGCCAAAACCGCTTCCCCATGCAACTCGTGCAGGACCTCTGCCGTGACCTCGAAAACCAGGGGCTCAAGTTCTTTAAGCGCGACAAGAAGACGACCTTCGTGTGCCGCAACCGTCCGCACTTCCTGCCGGATGACCTCGTCCTTTCCGACCGCATCCGCGCGCTGGTGGAAATGGTGCGCTTCAATCCTGGCATTACCTACACGCGTCTCGTGAGCACGCTGGCGCCGCACGCAGTTCAGGCAGGCGAAGCAAGCGCCGCGCCCTCCGGGGAAGCGGCTGCACCGCAGGCAACCCCTGACGCCCCCGCGGCGGTGGAAGCTGTGGCGCCCGGGGTAACGGAGCCTGCAGCTGTTGCCGCAGTGGAACCCGCTCCAGTCCCGGAGCCGGTGACGGATGCTGTTGTTAGTCTTGAGCCCGATGCGGCGGCTGATGCAGTTCCTGCGGCCGAAAATGCTCCCGCCGCGGAAGCCCCGGCCGCGGAGGAAACATCCCCGGCTCCGGCCGAAGCAGCCCCGGCGACTCCGCTGCTCAGCCCCGAGGAGATCGCGATTCTCCAGGACCTGCGCTGGCTGGTGCAGGAGGGCTATGTGACCGAATTCCAAAGCGGTGAACTCTATGTGCTGGGCCGCCCGCCGCAGCCGCAGGCCCCGAAGAAGGCCAAAGGCCCGAAGCCGCAGGCGGAGGCTGCCGCTCCGGCTGAGGAGACGCCCGCCGCCGGAACGGAGTCCGCGGAAAATGCGGAGGCTGCCGCGGAGTCCGAGGCCAATGCGCCGGAAGCCGCTGCCGTCGAGGCCGTGGAAGCCCCTGCCTCTGAACCGGAAGCAGCAGCTCCTGCGGAGCCTGAAGGCAGTACGCTGCCTGACGCAGTTGCGTAGTAACATTGCTTCGGGCAACCGGGCACTGCAGAGGAAACGTTTATCTGCGAATCTACCCACTTCCGGCTTATGAATCCAAGTGCCCTTATTGTTGTTCTCCTCGCCTGTGTGCCGCTGACCGCGGTGGCGGAGTTGCGGGAGTTTAAGAGCCAGAAAGGCTCAACCTTCAAAGCAGAACCGCTCGTCGTCCGCGGGCCGAATGTCGTGCTTAAAGGCGAGAACGGCCGCGAGTTGACGGTCGCCGTGAAAAGCCTGAGCCGCGAAGACCAGGACTTTATCCTGCGCTGGATGGTGCATGAGCCCAAGGCGCTTTCCTACAGCTTCGACTGTAAGAGCGAGGAGAAAACCGGCGAGACCCGCAAGCTGAGCAGCCGCCTCGGCAAACTGGAAGCCACGGACAAATCCTACGAGATCAAGATCAACAACCGCTGCCAGAATCCCATCGACGATCTCAAGGTGGCTTACCGGGTTTTCCTGGAGGACCGTGTCGCCGATACCGGAATGGATCGTGAAGTGGGCGTCATCTGGAAAGGCGGTCTGCTTGATATGGGCCGCCTGACTTACAATCAGAGCACTTCCATCACGACAGGCAGCCACGCCGTGCAGAAAGCCACGCCGAATTCACTCGCCGGATTCGCCGGAGTGGATGTGAAGGTGAAGAAGGACCAGATGCGCGGTGTTTGGATCAAGTTCTACCGGCACGGCGTCGAGGTGGCGGAGTGGAAATCGCCCGGCGTGCCGAAGTGTGACTGGCCGGAGAGCGGGTCCGAGAAAACCGCGCTGGAAACGGACCGGGAAAATAATGCCAAACTTGCCGCAGAGGCGGCGGCAAAGGGTAAACCGGTGGCACCAGAGGAGCCTGCCGCGAAACCGGAGGCCCCGAAGCCGGTGAGCAGCGACGACCTCCCGCAGGAGCTGAAGATCTTCGAGCTGGAGGACGTGGAGCAAAAATAACGGAAGGGAGCGGGGAAGGGAATTGCGCACCGGAGCAATCCGGGGCACAATCCGGCCCGCTATGCGTCCCCTTTTACTCCTCATTTGTCTGCTGTTTCCCGCCTGCGGGAACCTGCACAATCTCGCGGTGAAGGCGAGGGGCAAGCAGCGCGAAAAGGAACTGCAGAAGCTCGCCGAGGCCGCCACCAGCGAAGTGTCTTCCCGGATTGGAGAGAAGGCGGTGGGCGAAGTGGTTTATGTGGATGACACTGGCGGCTATGTGCTCGTCAGGGCGCGCAGTGGTCTGGCTCTGCCGGCCGGACAGGAACTGCTGGGCCAGAAAAGCAGTGCGCGGCTGAAGATTTCGCCGGAGCGGAAAAATGTCTTTGTCGCGGCGGACATTGTGTCAGGCACGCCGGAGAAGAATGAGCCGGTGCTGGCGGTGAAGAGCACTTCAAAGCCGCTGCCAAAGCTGGTGCCCGTGGCGCCTTCCTCTGTGCCGGGTGTGAACTCGCCGGAAAACATGCTGAATCTCGATCCCTCCTCTCTGCGGCCGGAAGACATTCGTCCCAGCACGCTGGACGAGCCTGGACGCGGTCCGGGGGCAAGAATGGTGGATCAGGCTCCTGCGGACGATGCCGGCAACCTGCTGCTGGAGCCGCCGCTGCCGGAGAACCCCGGCGATGCACTCCTGCCGCCGCCCAGGTTGAACCAATGATCAGTGAAGCTGAAGCGCTGGAGGCCATCCTGGCTGCGGTGCCGGCCGGTGCGGTGGAGACTGTGCCGCTGCGGGAGGCTTGCGGACGGGTGGCGCCGGCAGACCTGGCCGCAGTCATCCCGCTGCCGGCATTCGATAATTCCGCCATGGATGGCTGGGCCATTCACGCCGCCGACTGTGGCAGCACCGGAGTGCCGCTGAGAATCGTGGGCGAGCAGGCCGCCGGGGTGGCGCGGGACTGGCAACTGCAGCCGGGAGAAGCCATGCGCATTTTCACTGGAGCGCCGCTGCCGTCTGGTGCGGCGGCCGTGGTCATGCAGGAGGATGCCGGGCGCCAGGGCGATACGGTCGTGATTCATTCGGCCGCAGCCCCAGGGGAGTTCATCCGCCGGGCCGGGAGCGACATTTGCGCCGGGCAATGGCTGGTTCGCAAAGGCATGATCCTAACGCCGCAGCGCATCGGTGTGCTGGCCTCGCAGGGCCTCGCACATGTGGCCTGCGCGGCGCTTCCGCGCGCCTCCGTTGTCTGCACTGGCGAGGAACTGGTCACGCCTGGCACGCCGCTGCCCCATGCGGGGTGCCTCTACAACAGCAACGGCCCCATGCTGGCTGCGCTGCTCGATTCCTCAAAGCTGGCGCGCCCTGTATCCATCAGCAGGGTGCCCGATGATCTGGAAAAAACGGTGGCCAGTTTCGCCCAGGCCTTGAGCGAAAGCGACGTGCTCATCATCGCCGGCGGGGTGTCTGTGGGTGATCACGATCTGGTGAAGCCGGCCCTCGAGCGGCTCGGCATCCGGCCGCAGTTCTGGCGTGTTAGCATCAAGCCCGGGAAGCCGTTTTTGTTTGGCACGAGCGGCGCGAAGCTGATCTTCGGGCTGCCGGGCAATCCGGTGTCGGCCTTTGTCACGGCCGTTCTCTTTGTGCTGCCGGCGCTGCGGCGGATGGCGGGAATCGCGGCCGCGCAGTCACCCACTGTGCCCGCGCGCACGCTGACGCCGCTGCACAACCGCGGCGACCGCACGCATTACTTTCGCGGCGTTTATGAGCCTGCCGCAGGCCAATTCCGCGCCATCGGCACCCAGGAATCCCATGCCATCGCCGGATTGAGCGCCTCCAATGCGCTTGCCCGGCTGGAGCCCGACGCCTCCGCTGCGGCCGGGGAGGAAGTCCGCGTCCTGCTGCTGCCGGGAGCGTATTGATAAGCCCATGTCCCTTTTCCATCTTCATCAACCCTATCCTCCCGGAGGCGATCAGCAGCAGGCGATCGGCAAGCTGGTGAAGTCCCTCGGTGCCGGGAACAAACATCAGACGCTGCTCGGCGTTACGGGATCCGGCAAGACATTCAGCATGGCCAACATCATCGCGCAGCACGGCAAGCCCACGCTCCTGATGTCGCATAACAAAACGCTGGCCGCACAGCTTTACTCCGAACTCCGCCAGTTCTTCCCTGACAATGCCGTCGAGTATTTCGTGAGCTACTTCGACTACTATCAGCCGGAGGCCTACATCCCGCGCAGCGACACCTACATCGAGAAGGACTCGAGCATCAATGAAGAGATCGAGCGGCTGCGCCTCAGCACGATGAGCGCGCTGCTCACGCGGGAGGATGTCATCGTGGTGGCCAGCGTGTCCTGCATTTACGGCCTCGGATCGCCGGAGGACTATGCGCAGGCGATGTTTCCGGTGCGCCGCGGCATGAACATGGAGCGCGACCACTTTCTCACGCGGCTGGTGGAGGTGATGTATGAGCGCAATGACATCGACTTCCAGCGCGGGAAATTCCGGGCGCGCGGCGATGTGGTGGAGGTGTGGCCGGCGTCGCTGGAAAATGAGGCGGTGCGCGTCGAGTTCTTTGGGGAAGAGATCGACCGCATCAGCCTGTTCGATCCGCTCACGGGCAATACCGCAGAAGTCGTAGACAGCTTCACCTTTTACCCGGCGAAGCAGTTCGTCACAGCGCAGGACAAGCTGCAGAAGGCCTTGCGCACCATCCGTGAGGAATGCGATGCGCGCGTGGCGGAGTTCGAGCAGCAGGGCAAATTCCTTGAGGCCCAGCGCATCCGGCAGCGCACGGACTACGATCTCGAAATGATGCGCGAGATGGGATTCTGTCAGGGCATCGAGAACTATAGCCGGCACCTCACCGGGCGCGAGCCAGGCGCGACGCCCTACACGCTGCTGGACTTCTTCCCCGACGACTTCCTCCTCATCGTGGATGAAAGCCACGCCAGCATTCCGCAGATCGGCGGCATGTATGAAGGCGACCACAGCCGCAAGACGACGCTGGTGGAGTTCGGATTCCGGCTGCCCAGCGCTCTCGACAACCGGCCGCTGCGCTTTGCGGAATTCATGCAGCGCACCCGGCAGATTCTTTATGTCAGCGCCACGCCCGCACGCTTTGAGATTCAAAACAGCGTGGTGGGAAATACCGGCTACATTCCCCATGAACGCGCGAAGGTCGGCCAGGAGGAAACCAAGCCGGAGCGCACTGTGCGCATTTCCGCGAGCAGCGAGCCCGTGGCGGCCTTCGATGTCACGACTCCCGGGCGGGCGCTCATCGCCGAGCAGATCATCCGCCCCACCGGCCTGCTGGATCCGAAGATCATCCTCAAGCCGCTGAAGGGGCAGATCGACGAGACCATCGAACTCTGCCGCCAGCGTGTGGAGCGCGGGCAGCGGGTGCTGGTGACGACCCTCACCAAACGCACCGCCGAGGACCTCACCGACTACCTGCGCGGGCTCAATCTGCGGGTGCGCTATGTGCACAGCGATGTGAACGCGATCGAGCGTGTGGAAATCCTGCGCGGCCTGCGGGCCGGGGAGTTCGACATTCTCGTCGGCATCAATCTCCTCCGCGAAGGCCTCGACCTGCCCGAGGTCTCGCTCGTCTGCATCCTCGATGCGGATAAGGAGGGCTACCTCCGCAGCGAGACGAGCCTCATCCAGACGGCCGGGC
>Ga0315905_10000812_pt1 | contig 34145 bp, 27 predicted proteins | sample LakEriMetagenome_5_FD_203522 | JGI IMG/M metagenome (GOLD analysis project Ga0315905, IMG submission 203522) | Freshwater fungal communities from buoy surface, Lake Erie, Ohio, United States - Buoy 4 MA121 | ecosystem: Environmental > Aquatic > Freshwater > Lake | place: USA: Lake Erie, Ohio... | reverse complement strand
TCTCAGGTGTGTGCTTGCCTTTTGACATGAGATCGTGAATGACATTTTCTGGAAGAAGTATTTTGAGAAGTGATTCAGACTTTTTTCTTTCAGATTGAAGTGAAAGATGGGTGTGAATTCTTGCTTTTACAATATCGGGATTAAAAGGCTTGGTTATAAAGTCTGCTCCTCCAACTTGAAAGCCCTTGGTTTCATCGGCAACTTCGTTTAAAGCTGTTAAGAATATAACTGGAATATTCTGTGTAACGGTGCTTTCTTTCAATAATTTGCATACCTCGAACCCATCTAAGCCAGGCATCATAATGTCTAACAGAATAAGATCTGGTTGCGGCACTTGCATTGCAATTTCAATGGCCTTCTCTCCATTTTTTGCAATTTTTATTTTGTAATTTTCCTTAAGTAGATTCGATAGAATTTGCAGATTCTCAACAGAATCGTCGACTATAAGTAGGGTAGAGGTGGATGGCGTTTCCAAAATTTATTTTATTTTTTCAAGTACTTCGTCAAACTCGAATTCATTCAATAATTGAATGCAATTATCTACAAGTTTCTTCTTTTCCTCTGGGAGTAGAAAGGTTTGTATAAGCTTTTCACATGCGTCAACCGCCGCTGTATCATTGTCTTCTGTTAGCTCTTTCAATTGTTGTACGAAAATATTCCAGTCCGCATCAGATAATGATTTTAGATTTGAATCATCTTGCTTTTCTGAAGGTAAATTTTCTGAAATAGAGCTTGCAACTTGCTTCACTAATTCAGCAACCTCACGCATGCCTTTCATTTGTTCTTCAGAAATATTGGTGTCGTTGGCGGTAACCAGTTCTTTCATTTGATTCGACAGCGGGTATGCTTTTTCATAAATTTCTTTCGCTCCTATATTTCCCCCTACACCTGCTACCGCATGCAAATAGCTACTGAGCAGGGGTGTCATTTTTTTGTCGATGTTATTCAGGAAGGTTGTGGTATCAGCGTAATTTTTCACGAAAGTTGAAAGTAATTTCAAGTAAGCCTCAGGCTTATTACCTATCCGTCTTAAGCCTTCTGCAGTGTCAATTCCAGCGATTTCTATTTTGAAATTGGTTTCCGCTCCTTGAATAGGTACGTTTGCATTTACCTCAGTTCCTTGAATATATTTCAATAAGGTTTGATAAAGTACACCTGTGTCAATGGGTTTGGTGATGTGGTCGTTCATACCAGCCGCTATGCTCTTTTCTCGCTCACCTTTCATGGCATGTGCTGTCATTGCCACAATAGGTAAGTCTTTAAATCGCTCTTCTTCACGAATTTTTCTTGTAGCCGTTAACCCATCCATTTCGGGCATTTGAATGTCCATCAAAATAAGTTGATAAGCATTTGATTTCACTTTATCTAATGCTTCTAATCCATTGCGTGCAGCATCAGCAACAATTCCCACATCGAGTAATAATTCCAATGCGAGCTCGAGATTTATATCATTGTCTTCAACCAACAATACGCGACTTCCTTCAAGCGCTTGTTTGAATCCTTCTATGCTTGTAAAGTCAAATTTTTCAACTGATTTTTTACGGCTATCGGAATGCATAATTCCATGCAGTGAATCATGAAGGTTACTCAAAGTAATTGGTTTCAACATAACGCCATCTACAAGCTTCTGTTTGGCAGCTTCACGCATACTTTCAATTCCATAGGCCGTAACCATGAGTATGGAAGGAACCTCAACACCTTCTTTCGCTCGCAGTTCACGAACCAGTTGAAGACCGTCCATTCCGGGCATTTTCCAGTCTACCACCATGAGCGATAAAGGATGAGAACTTTTCTGTTCTACCTCAAAAATATCAATGGCTTCATAAGCATCTTTGGCAACTATAACAGTGAATCCCAATGAGCTGAGCATTTCCGTGAGTACCATTCGTGCACTCTCTGAATCGTCAACCAATAGTGCTTTTAATCCAATGAGACTTTGAAGAGGTTCAACCGTATTTGACGATTCTTGGGCGGAAGAGAAAAATGCGTTGAATGTGAATTCGGATCCTTTTCCGTATTCACTTATGGCAGTAAGTTCACCATCCATCATTTCAACTATTCGTCTGCAAATGGCAAGGCCTAAACCCGTACCCCCGAATTTGCGGGTAGTGGATAAATCGGCTTGTTGAAAGGGTGAAAAAAGTTTTTTCTGTTGTTCTTCCGTTAACCCAATTCCGGTGTCTTTGATGCTAAAGTTGATAATAACACCGTAGGGTAATTTTTGTAATAGTTTGGCTGTGATTTTTACTTCACCGTTTTGGGTGAATTTGGCAGCGTTGTCAGCAAGATTTAATAGAACCTGTCTCAGCCTCACGCTATCTCCCATGATCACAGCCGGAATATTGGGGTCTATGTTGGTTACAAGTTCAACATCGGTTTTCTTCTGAAGCTTAACATTTACAGCATCTGCAACATCTGAAATCAATTCATCTAAAAATAAATTGGTGCTTTCTAATGTGAGTTTCCCAGCCTCAATTTTTGAGAAGTCCAGGATGTCATCAATGATGCGGAGTAAATTTTTAGCTGAAATTTCTATCTTTTGATTGTAGTCTGCTTGCTTTTCATTCAGAGCTGTTTTCTTCATCAAATAACTCATACCAATGATTGCATTCATTGGAGTTCTTATTTCATGTGACATGTTTGCTAAGAATTCACTTTTTGCGGCATTGGCATGGTCTGCTTCTTGACGCAATTTTTGCATTTCGTTAAATCGCTTCAATGCAATTTCTGAATTTTTTCTGGCTTCTTCGGCTTTAGCCACTGCGCGGTCCAAATTTCTACCGGCTAGTGAGGCAATGAAGGCCAATACGAGTGGTGCTGTGTCAACTATCCAAAGTGCTGGAGTATCAAATTGACACATGAAAAATTGTGCATTACTGAATGCACATTGCATTCCCATTGCAATGAATGGAAATATAAAACCTAAAAGCGCTCCGTAGAATGCGAAGCGCTTTTGGTAGTTCGAGAAGATATTCTTCATTTCGAACGAAATTTATTTTAGAGTTGCTTAACTACCTGTGCATTGATTGCAAGTTTCACTTCTTCTGAAAGAACCAAATCGCCCGTTTCATTCGATGCGTTCCAATTTAGATTGAAATCTGCACGGTTGATGGATCCTGTAATTTCAAATCCGGCTTTAACTTGTCCCCATGGGTCAATGACTGTTCCTGTGTATTCTACTTGGAATGACATGGATTTCGTAATGCCTTTCATGGTGAAATCTCCGGTCATGTTATAACTGCCTTCTCCAATTTTATTGAATGAAGTGCTTTTGAAATTGAGTGAAGGGTGAACACTGGCCTCGAAGAAATCATTGCTTCTCAAATGCTCGTCGCGTTGTTCATTTCGTGTATTTACAGATGCAATTTCTGCCTCAAATGAAACCTCTGCATCTGAAAAGTCGCCCTCATTCGCGTTTAGGCTACCCGTAAATGCGTTGAAAGTTCCAGACACTGTAGTGATCATCATGTGACGAACCTTAAATGTGATTTCTGAGTGTACAGGGTCCAATACCCAAAGTTGTTTGCTCATGTTAGTTTTGATTTATTTTTTAGCGTCACTAAGATAACACCTTCCTATTATTTTAATGTGAAATTATTTGTTCGCCTTCAATTTCTTTTCGAAACACCATTTCCCCTTCAAATACATCTAAAACAAGAGGTGAAGTTTTATCTATGGTTCCTGCGAGCAATTGTTTTGACAGAATATTTAAAACATCTTTCTGAAGCAGCCGTTTAATTGGTCGTGCTCCAAACTGAGGTTCATATCCGCGGTCACTCAGCCAATCCAAGGCATCGGGCGAAACTTTTAATATAATGTCTGATTTTCTGAGCTTTCCACTTAAAAGATGCAACTGTAAAGTAACAATGGCACGTACCTCTTTTTTCGTCAATGGTGGGAATAAGATGATTTCATCGATTCGATTTAAAAATTCAGGTCTGAAATGACGCTTAACCAGTTCCATCACCTCAGATTTGGTTTCAGCTATGACTTTTGACAACTCTGATTTTCGATCTGCATTTTCGAATTTTTCAAGAATCAAAGGCGATCCCAAATTGCTGGTCATGATGATAATGGTGTTTTTAAAATTGGCCACACGCCCCTTATTATCTGTGAGTCGACCATCATCTAATACTTGCAAAAGAATATTGAAAACATCGGGATGTGCTTTTTCAATTTCATCCAATAGTATTACGGAAAAAGGTTTTCTTCGAACTGCTTCAGTTAGTTGACCACCTTCGTCGTATCCAACATATCCTGGAGGAGCCCCAACCAAGCGAGATACACTGTGTTTCTCTTGAAACTCACTCATGTCTATTCGGGTCATTGCGTTCTCATCATTGAATAAATATTCACTCAGTGCTTTGGCTAATTCGGTTTTACCTACTCCCGTTGTACCCAAGAATATGAATGATCCAATGGGTCTTTTTGCATCAGAAAGTCCCGATCTATTTCTCCGAACTGCATCACTTATGGCTTGTATGGCCTCTTCTTGTCCAATAACTCGCTTGTGCAATTCCTCTTCCATTCGTAACAGTTTTTCACGTTCACTCTCTAGCATGCGTGAAACGGGAATACCTGTCCATGCCGAAACTACGTCTGCAATTTCTTCGGGATCAACCTCTTCTTTCACCATTTTTCCTTGCGATTGTAGTTTTTGCAGTTCAACTCGATTGTCTAGTATACGTTGTTCAGCTTCGCGAATTTTTCCATAACGTATTTCAGCAACCAAACCGAAATTCCCCTCGCGTTCAGCCTGTTCAGCCTGAATTTTTAGGTGTTCAATTTCTTTCTTATCCAATTGAATTTTTTCTACTACATCTTTTTCGGCTTTCCATTGTCCGAATAATCCATTTCGTTCCTCTTGCAAATTGGCCAGTTCTGCAGATATTTCATTCAGACGTGTTTCATTGTTTTCCCGTTTTATTGCTTCTCGTTCAATTTCAAGTTGAAGAATTCTGCGTTCTATTTCGTCGAGCTCTGCAGGTTTTGAATTGATTTCCATCCGTAACCTTGATGCGGCTTCATCAATTAAATCTATGGCTTTGTCGGGTAGAAATCGATCGTTGATATATCGAATTGAAAAATCAACAGCAGCCAGTATCGCATCATCTTTAATTTGAACCTTATGATGTGTTTCATATTTTTCTTTCAATCCGCGCAAAATACTTATGGCGTCTTCACGCTCGGGCTCATCTACAAGTACCTGCTGGAATCGTCTCTCCAAAGCCTTATCTTTTTCAATGTATTTCTGATATTCGTTCAAGGTTGTGGCGCCTATAGCTCGAAGTTCTCCCCGTGCTAATGCAGGTTTTAAAATATTGGCAGCATCCATTGCACCTTCGCCACCCCCGGCGCCAACTAGGGTGTGAATTTCATCAATGAAAAGTATGAGTTGTCCGTCCGACTCTTGAACTTCTTTTACCACAGATTTCAAGCGTTCTTCGAATTCACCTTTGTACTTCGCGCCAGCAACCAATGCTCCCATGTCCAAGGAGTAAATGGTTTTGTCTATGAGGTTTTCTGGAACATCTTTGTTGATGATTCTATGCGCTATCCCCTCTGCAATGGCTGTTTTACCTACTCCGGGTTCGCCTATTAATATGGGATTATTCTTAGTTCTTCGTGAAAGAATTTGCAAGACTCTTCGAATTTCTTCATCGCGACCAATCACGGGGTCTAATTTTCCGTCTTGTGCAAGTTTGTTGAGGTTTTTAGCGAATTTCTCGAGTGATTGAAAGGTTTGTTCTTGAGATGATGAAGTTGCTTTTTGACCTTTTCGCATTTCTGCAATCATGGTTTTTAAGTCTTTCAAATTCATGCCTTGATCTTTCAGTAATTGTGCTGCCACATCTTTCGATTCCATAAACCCAAGCAAGAGATGTTCAATGGTTAAAAATTCATCTTGCATTTTTCTAGCCTCGGCCGCTGCACGTTGAATAATTTCAGCAGCACCTCTGCTGAATTGAGGCTCCTTTCCTGTTACGTTGGGAAGTTTAGATAATGCCAATTCAATTTGATTGGTCATCAAAGTGGGGGCAATATCGAATTTTTTAAAAATGAATGGAGTAATTCTTTCATCTTCCTCTAGTATACCTTTCAACAAATGCAGCCCTTCAACTTGAGCATGATTTAGACTCATGGCAATTTGCTGAGCGCGTTGTATACTTTGCTGTGTTTTTAGTGTGAATTGTTCGAAATTCATGTTCGTTCGTTTTCTTCCACGAACTCAATTCACTCTCCAAAATGGGTATTCTGCTTTTTTAGCAGTATTTCAACCGACGCTATGCCGAAAAGTCAATATTCGAAATGTTTTACTGACATTGTTGCTTACTGAATGCTTCTTGAAACCGCATAAACTAATCCCAAGCAAACAAATAGATTCAGTGCAACGTTGATAGCAACCCAGGTCCATTGGCCATTTTGTATCAATTGAAAGGTTTCCCAGCTGAACGTACTGAACGTACTTAAGCCACCGCAAAGTCCTGTGGAAAGGAATAAGATGGTGTTTTTGGAATCGTTGAATTTGAAGCTGATCAGCATGAAGATCGCAATTAAGAAAGATGCTATGGCGTTCGATGTGAGTGTGCCGAAGGGAATATGGCTATTTAGATTTTTAAAGAAGAGGCCTATGTTGTAACGAAGGAGTGACCCTAGACCACCACCCAGAAAAACAAGGCCGCCACTAATGACTTGGCTTGTATTCATCGAATGACAAATTGGAATGTTTTGTGAAAAGTGTAAGCGAGTATTGATCCAATAATGAACCCTGTCAGCACATCTGTAGGGTAGTGCAAGCACAAATAAATTCGTGCGAAACCAATTAGAACTGTAGACAAAATAAATACAGTATTCAAAGTTCTATGTCTTGGTAATGCAAGCAACAGGAAAAAAGTGAGAGCTGCGAAGTTTCCAGCATGAGCGGAATAAAATCCAAAGTCACTTCCCGTTTCATGCATTTTTGTTTCTGTGATTCCCAGCTCTTTTGCAAAGTGAAGTTTATGATGAATTTCTTCATTTCGAAATGGTCGGGCACGTTCAAAGGAAGGCTTTATTATTTTGTTACACACATAATCTTGAGCTCCTACAGTGGTGGCTAAAAATGCAATTGCAATGATTCCTTTTTTCACACCATAGGTTGTCATGAGTTGCCATATAACATATACATATAGCGGAATCCAAACCCATGATTTGCACAAATAATAGAAAAAAGTATCAAGCCAATCGTGATGAAATTGATTTATGGCTAAGACAGATTCGTTATCAAATAACGTAAATAGCTCAAACATACATTTCTTGAATTAAGGCACTGTAGATTTCAGTTATTTTTTTTCTTTTCAATTTCAATGTTGGAGTTATTTCACCTTTCTCAATACTGAATGGTTGAGATAATAGTCGGAAAGCCTTTACTTGTTCCCAATTGCCAAAGCGTTTGTTAATTTCAAGAATGTCGGCATGAACAGCTTGTATGACCTCAGGCTTGTTCACTAATTCATCTGCACTGCAATTGTTGTATTGTGGGAATTTGGTTTTGGTTAGAACTTGGTCTAAAACCAATAGTGCTGCAGGAAATTTCTGTCCATCACCAACTACCATGCATTGCTCAATAAAAATTGATTCTTTCAATGCATTTTCAACCGCTTGTGGTGCAACATACTTTCCACCGCTTGTTTTGAATAATTCTTTTTTTCGATCTGTGATAAACAAGAAGCCATCACGAAATTCGCCTATATCTCCTGTATGAAAGTACCCATCTTTCAGCACCTCACCAGTTGCAATATCATTTTTGAAATATCCGAGCATGACATTCGGACCTTTGCATAGAATTTCACCATCCGATGCGATTTTCACTTCGCATTCATCTATGGGTGTTCCCACACTACCAATTTTATAAAGTCGGGGTCGTCTTAAAGTATTTACAGTAATAACCGGTGAAGTCTCGGTTAATCCATAGCCTTCTTTAATTGGAATGCCAGCTCCTGTGAAGAATCGTGCAAGTCGGGGTTGAAGCGCGGCAGAACCACTTGCAACTGCTCCAATTTCTGTCAGGCCTAGAGCGGCTTTCACTTTAGAAAACACAAGTTTTCGAGCAATTTTTAATTTGAATTCATACCACCAACCGTTTGCTCCATCGGGTTCCCACTGCAAAGCAAGATTGACTGACCATCCGAATAATTTCTTTTTGATTCCAGTATTACTTTCTCCCTTGGCTACAATACCGTCAAAGAATTTTTCAAGTAATCGGGGCACCGCAGTGAAAATATGTGGACGGGTCATGATTAAATCATCTTTGATGTTTTCCATTCCCGTTAAAGTCATTTGCACGCTGTTTTCAATGTATAAATAATGCAGCATGCGCTCATAAATGTGGCAACACGGTAAGAAACTGAGGCAACGCGCTTTTCCTTTTTCAAGTGGCGGAAGTCGATCAAGCGAATTCTGAACATTGCTAGCAATGTTGGCATGAGATAACATCACTCCTTTCGGAAGCCCCGTAGTACCTGATGTATATATGATAGTCGCTAACTCTTCAGACTTGATTTCGCTCTTAATGGCATTAACTTTATCTCGGTGAGAAACCTGTTCATCAAACAATTCAAACCAATGTTTGGTGTCTCCATATTTCTCAAAGGTGAAAATTTCGCGCAAGGCGCCACAATTATCCTTTATGCTCGATACTTTCTCGTAGAGGTCGTGATTTGAAACAAGGCAAATAACGGCTTCACTGTGGTTCAAAATATACTCAATGTCGGAAGCCGACATGGTGGGGTAAATGGGAACATCAATGGCTCCTATTTGTAAAATGGCATGGTCGCAGATGTTCCATTCCATTCGATTTCCATCTGTAATAAGTGCAATCTTGTCACCGCGCAAAATTCCCGCGTTGAGCAGACCCGATGATAATTGATAGGTTTGATTGTAAAAAGATTCTGTTGAAATGGATTTCCATTCACCATTTACTTTGCTCTTCATCATTTCCTCCAATGGAAGATGTTGTAGCTGTTTTTCTAGAAAATCAAATAAACGTGGATACATGGAAGGCAAGATACACCATTTTCTTGAAACACTTTACTGTGCCTCTTGAAACACTTTTTGCAAACGCTCAGCCATATAATCGAAGAGAGATTGTAGAGGACCTTTTACCATCATTTCCATGAAAGGATTGATGTTGGCTTGGCACGATTGGTAGCAATTGCAGCCCGCATCTTTCGGCTGTATAATGGCTTTTAGCGTGAATGCAAATGGACTATCTTCAGAGGTGGTGAATTCGGTGAATGCCTCTGATTCCGATACATTGGACTGAGTTCGAATCAACGTGAAAGTGTATACATTTTGAATTTTGAACGTACATGAATTTTCAGTACAGCTCCAATTCGATATTTTATCTTTTGGTAACAGCAATTGAATGTTTTCCATTTTTTGAAGGAAGGCATGAATATCTGCTATACTTCCAGAAACCTGAACGTGTTTGCTTTCGAATTGAGCCATGAATTTTATTGATTTAAATATGCGTCACTCCATGCAGCAGGGCTTTTTCTCCAGTTGCGCAGTGTTTCCAATTGATCTTCTGTCACATACTCTTTTTGAACTGCCTTTTCTAAGAGTAAATGGTAGTTTGTGAGGGTGTGCAATTTCACCTGTGCAGCCTGAAAGGCATCAGTTGCTTGTTGAAAATCGTAAGTGAAAATGGCAACCATTCCAACAACCTCTGCCTCAATCTGTCTCAAAGCGTCTACCGCTGCCAAACTGCTTTTCCCTGTGCTTACCAAGTCCTCAATCACTAGAACTTTCTGGTTGGGTTCAATGACACCTTCTACTTGATTTCCAAGTCCATGTTTTTTGGCTTCACTGCGAACATAAGCAAATGGAAGTCCCATCTCTTGGGCAATCAATGCGCCAATAGCAATGCCACCAGTAGCTACCCCAACGATGACGTCTACTGGTCCGAATTCCTTCTGAATCGCATGAACGAATTGTTGACGAATGTGCGTGCGCAACGTAGGATAAGACAGCGTCTTTCTGTTGTCACAATAAATGGGAGACTTGAGTCCACTGGCCCACGTGAAAGGGTTGGTTGGCTTTAATTCAATGGCTTTAATTTGCAATAAATATTCTGCTACTTGTAAACCTACTTCTACATTTGAATCCATGGAACAAAAATACATCGTACAACACGAAGGTCAAGTATTAACTTTTTCACAAAGTGAATTTGAGCATTTCTCGTCAAATAAAAAGCTAATAGTCGCGGCCGGTGGACTGGTTTGCAACGGCAACGGAGATTTTCTTTTTATCAATCGTTTGAATCAAATGGATTTGCCGAAGGGGAAATTGGAATTGGGTGAATCGGAGTCGGAGGGTGCACTGCGAGAAGTGGAGGAAGAGACAGGGGTTCGTAATCTAGAATTGAATGAAAAAATCATGGATACGTATCACACGTATGTTCAAAATGAAAAATTAATTTTGAAGCGAACAGCATGGTATAACATGAAAGTGGCGGGTTGTCCGGAATTAAGGCCTCAAATAGAAGAGGGTATTGCCTGGGTGAAGTGGATAAATAAAGCTGAGGTGGAAGATTTTGTGCGTGATACATATCTATCCATTCGGTTGGTGTGGGAACATGCAAGGCATGTTTAAAGCTATCTTTGCAGAATGGAAAATACAACACGCACCGAGTTAAGTTCTATGGGAGAGTTCGGATTGATCAATCATTTGGTTCAGTACTTCATTCCTAAAGTTGATTCTACCGTTAAAGATGCCGGCGATGATGCGGCAATTGTTTCACCACCTCCAGGGGAACATTTGGTTTTAACAACAGATTTATTGGTTGAGGGTGTGCATTTCGATTTAATGTATACTCCACTGAAGCATCTCGGTTACAAAGCGGTAGTGGTTAATTTAAGTGATGTTTGTGCCATGAACGCAAAGCCGACTCAGTTTACCGTGAGTTTAGCCGTAAGCAGCAAATACAGCGTGGAAGCATTGGAAGAATTATATTCTGGAATGCTTGCAGCATGCGAAACATATGGTGTTGATTTAGTGGGAGGAGATACCACTACCATTGCAAACGGTTGTGCTATTTCTATCACAGCCATTGGATTCAATAAGCCTGAAAAACTATCGCTCAGATCCGGAGCCAAACCGAATGATTTATTGGTTGTAACTGGTGATCTTGGAGGGGCGTACTTGGGATTACAAATATTGGAAAGAGAGAAGGAAGTGTTTCTCGCTGCTCCGGGGGCCCAGCCTTTATTGGAAGGATATGATTATGTTATTGGAAGGCAACTTAAACCAGAGGCCCGATTAGATGTTGTGCAATTGTTGGAACAATTGGAAGTTAAGCCAACAGCCATGATCGACATTTCAGACGGACTCTCAAGTGAAATCATACATCTTGCGGAAAATAGCAATTGCTCGTTCCGAGTTTTCGAAGATAAAATCCCTGTTTCTCCCGAGGTTCAATCCTGTGCCAAGGAACTCAATATAGATCCTACAACGTGTGCATTGAATGGAGGTGAAGATTATGAACTCTTGTTTACGATCTCTATGGACGATTACGAGAAAATAAAAGGGAATCCCAATTTCTCTGTTATTGGGCATGCAACTTCAGTTGGAGAGAAAAATATTCTTGAAACAAACGGAGGTGGTGTTGTGGAGTTGAAGGCCCAAGGTTGGAAGATTTAACTATTCGATAGTCGAAGGTCTTTGATCTCTATTTCAATATTTTCTTGGTTGTTCCAAGTGTTTAAAGTCAACTTGAATAGTATGTCAATAGGCTGTTTAGATTTAACCAAAGAGAGGGACTCAGCACCTTTGAAAAAAATTCCTTTCATAACTACACCAGTTTTTGCTTCTTGAAGTGAGAGCGAGAGGTGACTTTGGTCAGAACCAACTGCACGTGAGTAGCCCGTATCAATGAGATGCTTTGCTTGAAAAACGGGTTCTTCCATTTCCGGACCGAAAGGGGATAACAGTTGAATTTGATTGTACAAGTCCATATTGATTTCAGCAAGTTGTATGACCTCATCAAAGCACTGAACCCGTTCAAACAATTCACCGGTACATTGCTCTTCAATGACCGAATTGAACTTCTCTCGAAACGCATAGAAATTTTCCGTGGGAAGAGATAGTCCAGCAGCCATAGTGTGTCCACCAAATTGCGTGAGATGTTCGCTGCACGCCTGCAATGATTCATACATGTCAATCCCGGGTATACTGCGCGCACTGCCCGAAAGAATGCCGTCTAGCTCTGTAAGAACAAGAGTGGGCTTGTATATTTTTTCAATCAACCGTGACGCTACAATGCCCACAACTCCCTTGTGCCAGCCTCCTTTTTTTACAATTGTTACAGCACTATTTGTGTGAAATGAATCATTGGCGATTTGGTCAAACGCCTCTATCGCAATTTCTTGATCTAAAAATCGTCGCTCTTTGTTGTACGCTTCAATCTCTTTCGCAATAATCATAGCAGATTCAAGATCTTTGCTCAGCATGAGGTCAACGCTGCGTTTGCCCGCAAAAATTCGACCTGCAGCGTTGATGCGCGGCGCGAAAATGAATACCATCTCTTGAACCCCAATGGTTGTTGATTTCGACGAGGAAAGTTTAAACATAGCTTCAAGACCGGGCCGCAGTTTCTTGTTCATCACCCCTAAACCAAAGTATACGAACAATTGATTTTCTTCTGTGAAGGGAACAATATCTGCAGCCGTTGAAAGAGCTACAAAGTCAAGATAATAATAAAGCTTGTTCTCTTTTAGATCAAGCGATCGAGTTAGCCCCTGCAAAAGTTTGAAGCCCACACCACAACCGCTGAGACCTTTGTTGGGATACAAGCAGTCGGGGCGCTTCGGATTAATAATGGCGTACGCGCATGGCAATTCACCCGGTGTGTGGTGGTCACACACGATGACATCAATACCATGATCCTGACAAAGTTTTATTCGCTCTCCGTCCTTAACTCCGCAGTCTAGGGTAATAACAAGGTTGAAATGATGCTCAATGGCATACATTGCTCCGGTCATGGAAAATCCATAGCCTTCTTTGTATCTGTCAGGTATATAATATGCTACCTTGAACCCCAGATCGCGCAAATAACCATAGACCATTGAGACCGAGGTAGTGCCATCCACATCATAATCCCCGAAAATTAATATGCTTTCGCTGGCTTCTTTTGCTTTCAAGAGTCGCTCGACGGCATGATCGAGATCTTTTAATAGAGAAGGATTAAGAAATTGATTGGGACTACGATGCGTGAATTTTTTAAGGTCTTGAGCTGTTCGAATCCCCCTTGAAACATGAAGGCGCTCAATGAGGCCAAAGGTTAGTTCATTTTCGTTTAGCGTGTATCTCTCCTTCCAAATATTCATTTGCGAATCCAATATTTCACAAAGGTAGCTGAATGCTCATTGCAACTCTTTTTCGAGTTATGCAGTCTTTTCGTATATTCGTGCACCTAAACCCCTCGGGAAAATGAAAAAATTTGTAAACATTTTTATGATTTTCTTTTCGCTAAGTGTTGTTTTTACGCTTAGTGGATGCTTGAATGACGACAATAAAATTCCACCGAATTGTTATGATGGAATTTTGAATAACGATGAACAATTGGTTGATTGTGGAGGTCCGAATTGTGAACAATGCGATCACTGTATAGACGGAATCTGGCAGCCAGAATATGGAGAAACCTGCGTAGACTGTGGTGGTGAGTGTGGTCCATGTTCTCCTTGTGCAAATTGTATCCAAGACGGAGATGAAGCTGGAATTGACTGCGGAGGTTCTTCTTGCGGTCCATGTTCAGAGCTTTGTGCCGATGGAATTTTAAATGGAACTGAAACTCAAATCGACTGTGGAGGTACCTACTGCGACCCTTGTCCAACCTGCACAGATGGTGTTATGAATGGTACTGAAATCGGTATCGATTGTGGTGGTTTGAACTGTCCACCTTGCGCAACAGACGGTAACTGCACAAACGGAATGATTGACGGAAACGAATTTTGGACAGATTGTGGAGGTTCTACCTGTATGGCTTGCGATACCATTATTTCCTTTACTGCCAACGGAGTGAATCACGTAGCAGTCGCTTCAACCTGCACATTCTCTTATGCTGGTGGAACAGTAACAATTTCAGGTACAACTTTACAAGGCGGTACCATTGCGTTTACCATGGCTCAACCTGTAGCCGGATGGGTAGATGGTACAACCATTAATATTGGTCCAGCCAATAACCCAAATAGTGTTGTCGCTTTCACCAATGATATGGCAGTTGCTTATAGCACGGCATTTACAGGATCTACGGCCACTGTAAACGTTGTGAAATTCCGCAGCTCTCCCGTTCCTGGTGGTATTCGTTACACGTTCAGCGGTACCATGAAGAACTCTGGAGGTACATCTACTGTAAACATTACCAACGGTTTGGTTATGGTGCCTCTTCAATAAGAAAAAAAATACCAAAAAAAGCCCTTCCCGAAAAGAAGGGCTTTTTATTTAAGCCTTGTTTTCGTTTCTTTGCAGCGCTTTAGCAATGAACTAAAACCAACATTATGCATTTCGAATTATCTGAAGAACACAAAGCCGTTCAGGCTGCAGCAAGAGACTTTGCTCAAAATGTACTTAAGGCCGGTGTAATTGAACGCGACGAACATCAGAAATTTCCAGTTGAAGAGATTAAACAGCTCGCTGAACTCGGATTCATGGGAATGATGGTCAAAGAGGAATACAGTGGTAGTGGAATGGACACGCTGTCTTACGTTCTCGCCATGGAAGAGATTTCTAAAATAGATGCGTCAACTTCGGTTTGCATGAGTGTGAATAACTCACTTGTGTGTTATGGTTTGCAAGAATATGGTTCAGAGGAACAAAAAGAAAAATACTTGAAGCCACTTGCAAGCGGTGAAAAAATTGGGGCGTTTTGTTTATCTGAACCAGAAGCAGGTTCTGATGCCACTTCGCAACGCACCACAGCCATTGACATGGGAGATCACTACCTTCTCAATGGCACGAAAAATTGGATTACCAATGGTAGCAGTGCAAGTATTTATTTGGTTATTGCTCAAACAGACGTTGAAAAGGGTCACAAAGGAATTAACGCCTTTATAGTGGAGCGCGGAATGGAAGGATTCGTAGTAGGAGCGAAGGAAAATAAAATGGGTATTCGCGCAAGCGATACACATACGCTTTTATTCAATGACGTGAAAGTGCCGAAGGCAAATAGAATTGGTGAAGATGGATTCGGATTCAAATTCGCAATGAAAACGTTGAGCGGTGGTCGAATTGGAATCGCCGCACAAGCCCTCGGAATCGCGGCCGGAGCGTATGAATTGTCATTGGCATATTCGAAAGAACGCAAAGCCTTTGGAAAAGAAATCTCTCAACACCAGGCTATCGCATTCAAATTGGCCGATATGGCCACTGAAATTGAAGCAGCTCGTTTGCTTGTTTACAAAGCTGCTTGGATGAAAGATCAAGGAATGAATTACGATGAGGCTTCTGCAATTGCAAAATTGTATGCATCACACGTAGCCATGAAACATACCGTTGAGGCGGTTCAAATTCACGGCGGATATGGATTCGTGAAAGAATATCACGTGGAAAGATTAATGAGAGACGCGAAAATTACCCAGATCTATGAGGGTACAAGTGAAGTTCAGAAAATTGTTATTTCACGAAGCGTATTGTCGAAATAATATTGGAAGTCATTAACAAAGGGCTGTTGTAAGACAGCCCTTTTTCGTTGGAATGAATTTGAGGAACACAAGTATTTTCGTACAGATGAATTGGTTTCGCAAGCATTTCGCTTTTCTTTCAATCACCAGTCTTTTTGCCAGTGTGGTTGTGTTTTTTTATTTCTTTTTCTCTTCTCAAGTGGTTACGAAAAAGGAACCCACTGAATTGATTCCCTCGAATTCAAGCTGGATTCTCATCTTTAATGAAAGTAAACTCAGTGGCCTCGATCAGTTGAAACTAGATGAGCTTACGGGCACTCACTTCCCACTCGAATCGATCAATGCCTATTTTAAAGAACAATCGGTGTTGAAAGAAATGAACTGTTGGGTGTTTCAGTCTGAAGGAAAGGTCTTTTTCATTTTACCCGATTGCAAAAATGAAAAGGCGATCTTACAATTAAAAGAAAAATTAGGAGGGCTGAAGTTCGTTCAACTGAATGATTTTATTATTTTTTCAACGCATGATTACACGCCAATAGCCATTGAACAATCCATTCATTCAGATGCGTCATTCACATGCATTTATGAAAAGAAGTCTTCAGATGCAAGATTGAGTCTGATCATGAAAAATGTGAATTCATGGGAGTTGTGGGAGCAATTCAATCGAAGTGGTACAACGCAACTCACTAAAATATCATGCTCCACTTCTGAGAGAGACTCGTTAACGGGGTCGTTTCAGGCAATAGCTGATCTCCCCGGTGAAGCAATGGATTTGCATGCCAGGCATTTTGGAAACGGTCAACTGCTGCTTGATGTCTCCTTGGAAGAGGCCGATAGTAGTTTGAAAAAAATATTTTTAGAACGAGAAATTGAACACGAATCATTTCTTGGGGAGTCATTCAACAATTGGTTTCATGCAAACGCAACTGGTGAGTGCGGTAGTTTCAGAATTCAAAATTTAGGTTCGGAGAGAATTTATTTTTTAGGAATAAATGAATCGTCTTCTTTGAAATGGATGACCGACTCATCTGCCCAAACGGTGCGTAGTTTTCCTTTGGGAGGCCGTTTGGCATTCGGTTATCCCCAAAAGGAAGGCGTCTCATATTTCGCATTCATTCAAAATGAAATTTTATTTTTCAGTTCGAATGCAAGTCAGCTGCAAGGGCTGAAAGATTATCTGAAAATTTCCAGTAAGATACAAGATTTGAAGGAGTACAATTCCATGCCTGTTGGGGGAGAATTAATTGTTCGACCAGAAGTTGAATCGAATCTGTTGATGCTGCTTGGTGCGGGAGATGCGTGGTTTCATGGCACGCGTGAGAAGGGGTATGTGAAATGGATTCAATTGTGCAATTCAGAATTACGAGTGAAAGAAGAGGTAAAAAACACAGAGCCAATAGCAATTGACTCTGTAGAGTCTGAGTTGATTTTTGCAGTTGAAAATCATTTATCGTCAGCGCAAAACGAAATACGATGTTCAGGAAATAAATTGAAGTGGATAGAAAATGGGAATCAGCGATTTGAGTTTGAATGTAAAAGTGAAATTCGAAGTGTAACGCAAATTGACCAACTTGGTAATGGGAAATTACAACTGCTCATTCTCACGCAGGGTGGTGTTGATCTTTGTGATGTGAATGGCAAGCGTATGGCTGGATTTCCTATTGCTATACCGGCTGGTACAACAGGGGTGTGGAAGGTTGTTCAAAATCGAAAACCCGATTTATGTCGAATTCTTGTGGCATCGGGAAGCAATGAAATTTATAATTTACGAGTGAACGGACAATCGGCAACGGGATGGCAAAAAACACGATTTGAATCGGAAATTAAGTCCATCCAAGATGTGTCTGAGGGATACCTCATAGAACTAGCAAATGGCTCGTCGAAGAAAATCAAGAAAACAGGGATACAGTTAAAATGAAAGCAGTTTTTTTAATCAAAAATGGCAATGCCAATGAGGCATTTGAAATTCGTGAAGTGCAACTTGACGCGGTTCAAAGCGGCGAAGTAAAAATAAGAGTATCGTCTTCTGGTTTGAACTTCGCCGATGTGTTAGGCCGTAAGGGACTTTATCCGGAATTGCCCGCACTACCGGTAATTATGGGGTATGATGTGGTTGGGGAAGTTATAGCATGTGGTGAAGGAGTGGATTCGTCTTGGTTAGGAAAACGTGTTGCGGCATTAACTCGATTCGGAGGTTATGCGGAAGAGGTGAATACATTGGCCGACGGAATAGCTGAAGTACCCGAGGATATGGAAGATTTTGAAGCGTGTGCTTTGGGAACACAATATGTAACCGCTTATTACATGACGAATGTGGTTCAAGAGTCGAGGAAAGGCGATGCCGTTTTGGTTCATGCCGGATCAGGCGGAGTTGGAACAGCTTTGGTTCAATTGCTTTTGGAAAGAGGATGCGAAGTGTTTGCTACGGTTGGAACGGATGAAAAAGTGAACGAGCTTTTAAGACTTGGAGTCAAAGCTGTGAATTACAGAGCCAACGATTATGCATCGTTTATTCGCGCACATTTGGGTGAAAGGTATTTACAAGCATCTTACAATAGCATTGGAGGAAAGACTTTTAAAAAGGATATGAATTTATTAGGTTCAGGTGGAAAGCTCATGCTCTATGGGTTTGCGGAACGATCAGGTAAATGGGGTGGGAAGTTGGCTACATTCAAATTAATTTGGGATATGGGAAGATTAATTCCTCTTCTTCTTTTGGCAAAAAGCAAGGGCGTAATAGGAGTAAACATGCTTAAAGTGGCTCAGGCCAATCCAAAGTTAATTGGTCAATGCATGGCTGCACTTGTGGAATTGCACAGAGAAAAGAAAATTCAACCAATCAATGGTGGTGAGTATGCATACTCTGAAGTTGCACTGGCACATCACCTTCTAGAGTCAAGAAAAACCAAAGGAAAATTAATTCTCAAATGGCGTTAAGTAATTCACTTTTCGTTTACTTTCGTCGCACCATCTAAAACCATGTCCTCAACAAATCAAAAGCTCACATTCGCAGGTGTCCTTGTTACCCTGGGAATAATTTACGGAGATATCGGAACGTCTCCACTCTATGTAATGAAATCCATTGTTGGAGATAAACCCATTACAGAGGCACTGATATACGGGGGGATATCTTGTGTAGTTTGGACATTAACCATTCAAACAACCATAAAATATATCTGGATGACCTTGCGGGCGGATAACAAAGGCGAAGGTGGAATTTTTTCTTTATATGGTTTGGTGAAGTCGAAAGCCAAATGGCTCTTTTGGCCAGCTATGATTGGAGCTGCTACCTTGTTATGTGATGGTATTATTACTCCACCAATTTCTGTAGCATCTTCTGTTGAAGGTTTAAAAAAACTGAATGAAGGTGTCCCTGTAATTCCAATTGTATTGGCTATTCTCACTGCACTGTTTTTAATTCAACGATACGGAACCAAGTTGGTAGGTGTGGCGTTTGGACCAATCATGTTCATTTGGTTTTCCATGTTAGCTGTTGTAGGTACCTATAATCTATTGGAGCACCCCGAAGTTTTGAACGCATTAAATCCGAAATATGCCTACGATCTTTTGGTTAATTACCCTCAAGGATTTTGGTTGCTTGGTGCGGTGTTTCTCTGCACTACCGGAGCTGAAGCGCTTTACAGTGACCTGGGACATTGCGGCAGATCGAATATACGAACAAGTTGGATTTTTGTGAAGTCGGCCTTGATATTGAATTACATGGGACAAGGCGCATGGCTTATGCAGCAAACCGCTTTGAACGAACGCAATCCATTCTTTGAAATGATGCCTCAATGGTTTTTAATTCCGGGCATTATCATCGCAACATTAGCAGCCATCATTGCTTCACAAGCATTAATCAGTGGCTCATTTACGTTAATTGGAGAAGCCATTAACTTGAATTTCTGGCCGCGAGTTGCAATTAAGTATCCGACTGAAACAAAAGGACAATTGTATATTCCAAGTGTGAACTGGTTGCTGTGGGCGGGTTGTGTAGGTGTCATGCTATATTTTCAAGAGTCGGCGCATATGGAGGCCGCCTACGGTTTATTTATTACGGTAGCCATGTTAATGACCACATTGCTGCTATCTTACTACCTTGTTTATCGCCGGCATTGGCCCATGTTATTGGTAGCCATGATAGCCATCTTATTCTTTGCAGTCGAGGCATCTTTCTTCGTTGCAAATTCAATGAAATTGAAAGAAGCATGGATGATGCTCATTGTATATAGCGCCATTCTTGCCGTTATGTATATCACCATTCGTTACAGAAGGTTAAGTAGTTTTCATACCGGCTTTGCAGACATTGATCATTACTCTGAAAAAATTAAACAGCTTAGTGTAGATCAAAGTGTGCCAAAGTACGCAACGCATTTGGTTTACATGACCAAAGCAGGATTTATAGATCAGGTGGAACAATTGGTCATGGATTCCATTTTGAAAGGAACACCCAAAAGAGCAGACGTTTATTGGTTCTTGCATGTAGATAGAACGAATGAACCTTACACCATGGATTATCAGGTAGAAGAATTGGTAGATGATCTCATTATAAAAGTGAACATCAAGTTAGGTTTTCGTGTTCAAGCGAAGGTTCACAATTACTTCTGCTTTATACTTGATGATTTGGTGAAGCACAATCAGTTCAATCGATTGAAAAAGCCTGAGCCCTACAGAGCATATAATGACAGTATTGATGTTCGATTTGTACTATTGAAGAAGTATTTGAGCGTTGAGAATGAACTTAGCTTCAATGAAAATTTCATTTTCGAAGCCAATCAAATCATCAAGGAAATTAGTTTGTCAGATATTGATGCATGGGGTCTTGAAGAAAACCGAACGTCAATTGAAAAGGTTTCCATGCTAGTTAAATCAGGGGCGAAATGTAATTTGAACTTACGTCATCAGAGAAATGGGGGCTAACCCATTTTCTCTGCCAGAGTGAGCCAAAGAAGCGTGCCCTCTTCGATTTTCGAATTTAATTCTGCTAATTGATTCGACAATTCAATGAGCTCCGAATGATCAGCGCACTGAGACATTTGAAGTTCAAGTTGAACTCTTTTCTCTTCCCAAAGAGGTATGTCTCGCTCCAATTCGGTGAACTGTTGCTTCTCTTTGAATGAAATCTTCGTAGTGGAATTGTTTTTTGTTTTGGGTTCAATGCTTTCTTTTTCTTTCACATTTTCTGGTGAAGATTCAGCTAGCATATCTCTGAACTGTAAGCTACTTCCTAACACATCACGAACCCCACCTTTTCCGTCTAAAACAAAAAGATGGTCAACTAATTTATCTAGGAAATACCTGTCATGACTTACAATGAGCAAGCAGCCGGGGTATTGAGACAAGTAATCTTCAAGTGCGCTGAGTGTGAAAATATCAAGGTCGTTGGTGGGCTCGTCAAGAATTAGGAAATTCGGATTTTTCATCAAAATCAATAGCAATTGCAATCTCTTTTTTTCACCACCACTGAGCTGCGAAATGGTGTTGAAATGCATATGTTTTGGAAAAAGAAATTTTTCAAGAAGTTGAGATGCTGTTATGGTTTTTCCTTTTTTAAGTGGAATGAAATCTGCAATTTCTCGAATGCATTCAATAACACGTTGTTCGGGTTTCAAGTGCATGGTGCTTTGCTCGTAGTAACCAAATACAACGGTCTCTCCGTTCACAACTTTTCCATGATCTGGCTCATCACGTTTCGTAAGAAGCTGCAAAAATGTAGTTTTCCCACAACCATTTCTTCCAACTAATCCAACACGTTCATTTGATTTGAAAGTGTAATCGAATCCGTCGAGAATCGTTTGTTGTCCGAGTTGTTTTTTAACACGATGGAACTCGACTACTTTGGAGCCCATTCGTGAAATATTAATTTCTAAATCCAATTCACCGGCTTCTTTTTTCTTCGCCAATGTTTCTTTCAATTCTTGAAAAGCATCAAGACGTGACTTGCTTTTTGTTCCTCTAGCTCGAGGCATTTTTCTTGCCCACTCTGCTTCTTTGCGAAACAAATTCTCTTGCTTGTCTCTTGTGGCCGCTTCCAATTGTTCTCTTTCAGCTTTTTTCTCGAGATAGTATGAGAAATTTCCTTTGTACTTGTACAGCGTTTTGTTCTCTAACTCCAATATTTCATCGGTGATATTTTCAAGAAAATATCGGTCGTGAGTGACCATGAAAAGTGTTTTGTTCGATTTACCCAAATAATCTTCAAGCCACTCAATCATATCTAAATCTAAGTGATTGGTTGGCTCATCGAGAATCAGGAAATCTGCATCTTCCAACAGCACTTTAGCAAGTGCTATTCTGCGTCGTTGCCCTCCACTCATGGTTCCCATGGTTTGTTCCAACCGCTGAATATTCAACGCTCCTAAAACTTGTTTCATTTTAGAGTCGTAGTCCCAAGCACCAGACTGATCCATTTGATCCAAGGCACGTTCAAGATGCTCTCCTGTAACCAATGCAGACTCATACAAACGAATGGCCTGAGTCATGGCATTGTTCGATGCCAATAAATAATCTAATGCGGTATTTTCAGGCAGATAAGCTTCGTCTTGTTCAAGAAAAGTCCAACGAATTTCTTTATTAAAAACTATTTTTCCTTCGTCAGGAGAATCCTTTCCAGTTAACAATTGAAGTAGCGTGCTTTTCCCCGTACCATTCTTGGCAACCAAGGCTACTTTTTGCCCCTGCTCAATACCAAATGAAAGATCAGTGAATAATTCTCGAATTCCAAAGGATTTAGCAATACGCTCTACGGACAAAACATTCATAGTGGGCGAAGTTCGCACATATTCATGAATTGATTGTAAATTCGGCGAAGAATGATTGAGATAAAACATTTTTCAGACTGCTCGATTTACGAGGTGTATGGTATTCTTCAATTGAGAAGTGAGGTTTTTGTAGTAGAACAAAACTGTGTTTATCAAGATTTAGACTCGAAAGACTTAGATGCATTTCATGTTATCATTAGGTCAGAATCGGGTAACATTGTTGCAACTGCACGCGTGCTCAAAGCGGGTGTATCTTATCCAGAAGTAAGTATTGGTCGGGTTTGCACATCGAAGGCTATACGTCAACAAGGTGTGGGAAAAGAACTCATGGAATCAGCTGTAGCTTTTATTGAAAATCAATGGCCTTCTGCGGAATGTGTGATTTCAGCACAGTTGTATTTGCAAAAATTTTATGAATCGCTTCAATTTGTTGCGGAGGGGGAGGTATACTTAGAAGATAATATACCACATATTCAAATGCGAAGAATATGAAAGCTCTTGGATTGAACAGGTTAAAATGGAGTCATACGCATGAGTATCTATTAACGTTATGTGCATTTTTTATGCCTCTGCAGCTGCGGGTTTTGACCTTTATTTTAGTTGCATTATTTGTTTGTGTGATTGTCATGCGCGTTTTAAAAGTATCAAGTTCCGCTGCACAGGAATTAAGACTTGCGGTATTTTTTCCTTTTGCATTTTTTTCTGCTTTTTTGGTTCTAGGTTGGTTCGAACAACCGCAGTACATTGAAGTTTTGAAGGAGATAGAAACCAAAGCGCCTTTTTTCTTTTTGCCGGTGCTTTTTATTTTTCTGCCTAAACTATCCTTTCAATCACGATCTCAAATTTTTCGGGCTTTTACCGCTGGAACCCTTGTCTTTGTCATTCTCAGTATTGTTCATGCTCTTGTGCGTTGGATTTTCGGAGACGGTGCAGGTGTATTTTTTTATCAAAAATTATCTTGGACTTTTCATCCGTCCTATTTAGCGCTTTATTGTTGCTTGGCCATTGGGGCAATTTATTATGAGTTGAGCACATCAAATAGAAGGTGTCTTTACAATAATTTATTGCTGATAATGGTCTTTCTGTTGGCGGGTTACATTGCTTTTTTGTCAAGTAAATCTGGATTTCTGTCTCTTTTTCTAACTTTTTTCATACTTCTATACTACACATGGAGAAGACAGTTAAAAATGAAAAACTTTTGGCTTTTCACGTTATTAATTGGCCTTGGTTTTGGGATTCCATTTTTCACAGTCGGACAAATAAACGGTCGGGTGGCTGCGGCTGTTACGGATGTAAATTCCCAGCAAGTGACCGAAAAAAAGGCAAGCACTGCCATGCGTTTCGTTACTTGGCAAGCGAGTTTGAATATTGTAAAACAGAATCCGTTAGGTGTTGGAACTGGAAATTGGAAAATGGCATTGAGGAAAGAGTATAGTTCAATGAATGAGCTGGAGGCTGCTCAAAAGCCACTTCCTTCGCACAACGCATTTCTTCAGATTGCAGTGGAATGGGGATACATTGGTTTGTTTTTACTGGTGGGATTAGTGATCTTGAATGTGTACTATGCGTTCAAATCGAAAGGGCTGTTCTTTTGGTTGTTTAGCGTTTTAATGCCGTTCAATTTTCTATTCGAAAGTATGTTGGAACTGCAGCAAGGAATAGTTTTATTTACGTTTTTCACTCTTCTTTTGGGTTTCCGAAAATATAGCCAGGGCTTCCCAAGTGAAATGGCTTAAGTTTGGTTTATTTTTCGTACTTTCGCGGTCATGGCAACAATTGAATTGAAGTTACCCAAAATGGGTGAAAGTGTGGCTGAGGCCTCCATTTTAAATTGGCTAAAAAAAGAAGGTGATCGCGTTACTGCCGATGAGCCTTTGGTGGAAATAGCAACAGATAAAGTCAATAGTGAAGTGCCGTCTCCAGAAGATGGTATTTTAGTTTCATGCAAGGTCAATGTTGGTGATACCGTGCAAGTGGGTCATGTCATTGCAATCATTGAAACGGAAGGTGGTGCCAGTGCACCAACACCTCAGGTTGTTGAGGTAAGTGTTGCGTCCACTACAACAGATGTGAGTCAAAGTGGCAACAACGGGTCGGTTATATCATCTGGTGATCGTTTTTACAGTCCTTTGGTGAAGAACATAGCTAAGCAAGAAGGGTTAAGTCAAGAAGAACTGGATCAAGTTACCGGAACAGGTCAAAATGGTAGAGTAACCAAAGAAGATCTCATGAGTTATTTGAAAACTCGTGGTGCTGCCCCGGCTGCAAAACCAGAAGTGGTTGCGTCAAGTGCGCCAGCCTCTGGTTCCGTGAAGCCTGCTGTTGAAGTGCAGAAAGTGAAGGGTCCTGCAATAAGTATAGGTGGAAATGATGAGGTTATTGAAATGGATCGCATGCGCAAACTCATTGCTGACCACATGGTCATGAGTAAGCAAGTGTCCCCGCACGTAACAAGTTATGTTGAGGCCGATGTCACCAACATAGTGATGTGGCGTGATAAAGTGAAAAAGTCTTTCGAGCAGAATTACAAGACAAAATTGACATTTACACCTATTTTCATTGAAGCTGTTGCGAAAGCTATACGCGATTTCCCTGGAGTAAACGCCAGTCTTGACGGAGATAAGATTGTACTCAGAGGTGATATAAACGTTGGAATGGCCGCTGCATTACCAACAGGAAATTTAATTGTTCCGGTTATCAAAAATGCCGATCAATTGAATTTAGTTGGATTAGCGAAGAAAGTAAATGACCTCGCTGATCGTGCAAGAGCAAATAAATTAACCCCAGATGAAATTCAAGGTGGGACCTACACATTAACCAATGTGGGTTCATTTGGAAATGTCATGGGGACTCCTATTATTAACCAACCTCAAGTTGCAATCCTTGCCGTAGGTGCTATTCGTAAGAAGCCAGCAGTGATAGAGACTCCTCAGGGAGACGCCATTGCTATTCGTCACATGATGTTCTTATCGCATTCATATGACCACAGAATTGTAGACGGTGCATTGGGTGGAAGATTCGTGAGAAGGGTGGCTGATTATTTGGAAGAGTGGGATGTAAATAGAGAAATTTAACTTTTAACCAGAGCTACATGAAACTTCGCTCATTTGTTTTTATTCTCGCATTGATGCTTTTCGGTAATGCTTTATTGGCGCAAAGCAATAAAGAGAAGTTTATGGTTGGTTTCGCCGAGGCCAATAAACTAATGGAAGAGAAGTTTTGGTATCAGGCCATTAAGGAATGGAAGAAGGTCCTTGCCCTTGATCCTGAGAATCTGAATGTCAATTACAAACTTGGATACTGTTTGTTGAATACAGAGAATGAAAAGGTAGATGCGCTGAAGTATCTGGAAATTGCATGTTCTAAAAAGTTGAACAAAAATTATGATCCATTTGAGCCAACTGAAAAGTTACCTCCAGTAGATGCTTTGTTTTTGCTAGGTCAAGCGCAACACTTAAACATGCAGTTTGATCAGTCCATTAAGACGTTTGTGAAATTAAAGACGCAAGTGTCAAGAGAGCATAGACTTGTTCCAGAAGCCAATTACGCCATAAAAATTTGTGAGGAAGCAAAAATACAAGTTGCAAACCCCATAAACTATAAGATCACCAACGCCGGAAATATTATCAATGGCAAGTATGCAGATTTTAGTCCTGTTCTAACGTTCGATGAGTCATCTATATTCTTTACCAGCCGAAGACTACGTCCAGATTCTACAAACAGTGAAATTCGTGACCCTGAAACAGATCAATTCAAAGACGATATCTATGTTTCCTTCCGCACAAAAGAAAACACCTGGTCGAAACCTGAATTGCTTAATTTGAATACAGATGATCATGATGCGTCTATTAGCGTATCGCCTGACGGACTTACACTTTTTGTTTATCAAGATAGCTTGGGCGATGGTCAATTGAAATATTCCAAGCTCATTGGTGAAACATGGAGTGATCCTGCTAAGCTTGGCTCAGATATCAATACATCACATTGGGAGACTCATGTCACTGTTTCTGCCGATGGTAATGAATTGTATTTTGTTTCGAACAGACCCGAAGGCTCTGGCGGACGCGATATATATCGTTGCGTGAAATTACCCGATGGAAATTGGAGTAAGGCCTTGAACATTGGAAAAAAAATCAATACCAAATACGAAGAAGATGCGCCATTCTTAAGTCCAGATGGTCAATTTTTATATTTTGCCTCCAAGGGACACAACACCATGGGTGGGTTTGACTTATTCGTAAGTAAAAAAGATAAGAATGGAAATTGGGGTGATCCACAGAACATGGGGTATCCGTTGAATACGGTTGATGATGATGTATTCTTTCAACCTATGGCAGATGGGAAACGAGCTTACTACAGCTCAAGGAAAGACGGCGGTGAAGGTGAATTAGATGTTTATCTGGTTGAAATGCCAACAACAAAAGGAACGCAATTAGCCGTGTTTAAAGGATTTATTCGAGGAGAGGAAGGCCAACCGTTGCCAGATAATTTAAGAGTGGTAATTACCAATTTAAAAACAGGTGAAAAACAAGAAGTAGCCGCAAGGAAGAAGGACGGTAAATTCTTAGCTACGCTGTTACCTTGTACCAATTATCACGTAGATTTTCTATCCGGAATTGTGAAAATTAAGCAGGAAGATATTACCATTCCTTGTGATGGAGAATACTATGAAATTGAACGTGAAGCATTCTTAATTGCTTTTGAAGAAGAAGTTACAATCAAAGCAAAAGACGAGATGATTTTAACTTTCGATCGTACGAAGCCAATTCAAATTAAATTGAATTTAGAGCTTGGTATTGCAGAGTATTCAAATTACTTTGTATACGGAAGTGCAGAATTTTCAACTACTGACACCAACTTCAAAAACTTTCTACAAGACTGTAAGAAGGTGGTAAAGAAGAAAGGAAAAGTGGAGATTTACATTGAGTCGAGTGCGTCAAATGTACCTGTTAAGAGTTATTCCAACAACGAAGACTTAGCCAAGGCACGTGCACAGAAAGCTCAAAAAACCATTGAGGCAGAACTTAAAAAGATGGGATTCAAAACCGACGTGAATTTTGTTTTCTTGCCTGCAAAAAGTATGGTTCAAGGGAAAAAGTACGAAAACGATAAGGATACCGCTCGTGATGAGTATGAAAAGTATCAGTATATCAAAATTAAAGTGCAATAATATTCATGTTGAAATTAAAACGTCCGCTTGTTTTTTTAGATCTAGAAACAACAGGAACCGATGTAGCTAAAGATAGAATAGTGGAAATTGCATTTGTGAAAATGCATGTCTCAGGCGAAGTTGAAACACTTCCAAGTCAAGAGAACGCACGATTCCTCATTCACCCAAACATGAACATACCCATTGAATCGTCCTTGGTTCATGGTATTTACGATGAAGATGTTGTTTCAGCTCCGAAATTTAGCGAGTGTGCGCACGAATTAATGCGTTTCATAGACGGTTGTGATTTGGCGGGATTCAATAGCAACAAATTCGATATACCACTTTTGGCAGAAGAGTTTTTGAGGGCAGGAGTATATTTCAGTCTAGATAACAGACACACTGTTGATGTGCAAGTGTTGTTTCATCAATTGGAACCTCGAAATCTAACCGCAGCCGTTAACTTTTATTGCAACAAAGATTTACCTAACGCTCATGCCGCATTAGTAGATACGCTTGCCACAAAAGATGTTCTTTTGGGTATGTTTCAGAAATATGCAAATACGGAAAAAGCTTTGCCCGTTGATGTGGAAGAATTGGAGAGGAAAAGTTTGTATCGGAAGCGAGCCGATTTAATTGGCAATTTGGTTTACAATGACCAAGATGAAATGGTTTTTGGTTTTGGTAAACACAAGGGAGTTTCAGTGAAAGACGTCTTCGCCAAAGAACCGGGATATTACAGCTGGATGATGAATGCAGATTTCCCACTCTACACCAAAGAAGTCCTAAGAACTTTCAAAGAAAGTCTTCAAAAATAAATTTCATTGACACTGAAAAAGAAATGTTTGGTCCTTGTTTCGAATGATCTTACATTCGATCAACGTGTAAGGAAAACGTGCGATAGTATGCTATCGGAGGGATACCAAATAGAGCTTGTAGGTGTTAGAAAACCAAAGAGTCAGGACATTAATCGCACTTATAAAACAACCCGATTACGTGTTTTTTTTAGCAATGGATGGTTGTTTTATGCCATGTTGAATTTGCGTTTGTTTTTCTATATTTTGTTTCGATCTTATGATGTTGTTTGGAGTAACGATTTAGACACACTTCTTCCAGCGGCATTGCTCAAGCGGCTAAAAAAATATGCATTGATTTATGATTCACATGAGTATTTTACAGAAGCAGAGGGCCTGACTGGACGCGATTCAATTAAGAAAATCTGGGAACGAATTGAAAGATATGCTGTGCCCAAGGCAGATGTATTTATTACAGTGAATGAGAGTATTGCCGAGATTTATTCTACGAAATATGCACGATTGGTGCACGTTCTGCGCAATATGCCCAACGCAAATTCAATGAATTCGGAATTACATCAGACACTATTGGAACTGCCAAATCAATTTGTACTTCTACAAGGCGCATACATTGATCCCGATCGAGGTGGAATGGAATTGGTGTCGGCTTTTGAATACATTGATTCCAAGAAATTAGTAGTGGTTGGTGCAGGTAGAGACCTGCCGAATATGAAGCGGTTGGTCAATGAAAAGGGATTGAATGAAAAAGTTCACTTTATAGACAGGCTTCCACCAGAAGAATTGCGTGAATTAACAAAGCGAGCATGGTTGGGTGTTTCGTTAGATAAACCAGTTCATTTGAATTATACCTTATCGCTTCCGAATAAAATATTTGATTACATACATGCAGAAATACCTGTGTTGGTAAGTCCGTTAGTGGAATTAAAACGAATCGTTCAAGAATATAAAGTGGGAATTGTATTAACAGAAGTCACGCCCAATGCCATAGCTCAGGCCATACTGGGATTGTCTGATGAAGAGCGCTTGGAATTTTGTAAGAATGCAAAAAAGGCAAAGCAAAGTTTGACTTGGGAATCTGATATGAACGATGTGTTAGTCGCGATTAAAAAGCAAATCCCACACTGAGCCCTGATTTAATAAAGTAGCCCACGTAAGGTCGGAAAATGTAATTCGGTTCTTGGATCCAAGGCGTGTTCTGCGAAATGCGTTGATCGCCGGTATTCCAAATGGTTCCCAGGTGTCCGTCAATACTAATGTGCTTGTCAAATACCTTATGAAATCCAAGAGCCATACCCAGTCCACCTGTATGAAGTGATTTTGTATCGTAATATTCATAATAATTATTGGTCAGGGCGTCATACAAATAATTCATTTGAATGGCTTCTAAGTATTGGTATCGAAGAAAGGAAGACAAGTAGAACCCGTTCATTGAAGTTGCGTTCCCCATGTAATAGCGAAACTCTGGAGTCACAGCAACACGTGAGAGATAAGATGATGAGAAGGTAATGCTTTGATCAGTATACAAAGCAGATAGACCTATTGAGTATTTATCGCCGAATCCTCTTTCATAGGAAAGAGAAATGGTTCGAGCTATGGGTGAGTGAATATCGAGTTTAATGGCGTTCTTGGGTTGAGAAAAAACGGTCGAAGTTTGAAAAATCAACAGAATTCCGAATAACTTGCTTATAACCTGCATATAATTTTCGTTTTGTGAGTCTAAATTTAACGCAACTTCGCATTACAAAATTTCAATATGTCGAAAAAGTTTAAAACCATTTATCTCGCCGTAGCGCCTGTTTTGTTTGGATTGAGTTGGTTCATTTCAAACAGGTTGTTTGAACAATTCATGAGTGACAAGGGAACTGTTGACCATCCGGTGACCAACCACAGCTTCGCATTTGCTTCAAGTTTTACCTTGGTATATATCATCATCTTTTTCGTTATACTGGATTTGTATCCAACAAAAAAGACAGCGTAATTTTTACTTTGTAATTCCATTACAAAGTGACTTTAGAAAATTTGAAAAACACAAACGATAAATAACTACTAAAAAGATCAAACATGAGTGAAGTAAACAAAGACAAGTTAAAGGCTCTTCAATTGACCATGGATAAATTGGAAAAGACATATGGCAAGGGAGCTGTGATGAAATTAGGTGATTCTGCCATTGAAGCTGTTGAGGTCATTCCAAGTGGTTCATTGGGCTTGGACTTGGCACTTGGAATTGGGGGTTATCCGAAAGGTAGAATTGTAGAAATATATGGTCCTGAATCGTCAGGTAAAACCACCCTCGCCATTCATGCAATTGCTGAATGTCAGAAGCGTGGGGGTATTGCGGCTATTATAGATGCTGAACACGCATTTGACAAGTTTTATGCTGAGGCATTGGGAGTTGATACCGAGAACTTACTGATCGCTCAGCCTGACCACGGAGAGCAAGGTTTAGAAATTGCAGACAATTTGATTCGTTCAGGAGCCATTGACTTGATTGTCATTGACTCTGTTGCTGCATTAACACCTCGTTCAGAGATTGAAGGAGAGATGGGTGACTCAAATGTAGGTGTGCAAGCGAGGTTAATGTCAAAAGCGTTGAGAAAATTAACAGGTACAATCAGCAAGACAGGATGTTGCTGCATCTTTATTAATCAGTTGCGTGAGAAAATTGGAGTGATGTTCGGTAATCCGGAAACAACAACGGGTGGTAATGCATTGAAGTTCTATGCTTCTATTCGTCTGGATATTCGTAGGTCCGCTCAGTTGAAAGATGGTGAGAACGCCATTGGAAATCACACCAAAGTGAAGGTGGTGAAGAATAAAGTTGCACCACCGTTTAGAACCACTGAATTCGATATCATGTATGGTCAAGGAATTAGCCGTGTGGGAGAATTGATTGACATGGGGGTTGATTTGAACATTGTAAAGAAGGCAGGGTCTTGGTTCTCATACGGAGAAACCAAATTGGGACAAGGTCGCGACGCTGTAAAGCAATTGCTTGATGATAATCCAGAATTGATGGAGGAGATTGAAGCGAAAGTGAAGGAAGCCATTGCTGCGAAGCAGCAGTAAACAACCAGCGGTTGGTTACAAAAAAAGCGGTGAGAAATCACCGCTTTTTTAATGGCTTCGAGAGTCATTATTGCTTGATGAATGTCTTATTCAATCTTAAATATGAATTGGAGATTCTGACAATATATTTTCCTGAACTTAAATTTGATGTGTTCAAAGACAGCAGTGGAGTCTTGACCTGCGAATAGGTTTCAATGACTTGTCCATTCATATCAATAATTTCCACTTTTACCCCTCTATTCAAAAGGGCTTCAATTCCCGAGAGATCTAGAAAACACTCATTTTTACATGGGTTTGGATATACAGAAACGCTCGTTTCAAGCAGGGGGTTGATCTCAATACCCACTCCATTAGAACTGAATGCAAGGTTATCAATGCTAACAGATGCACCATCTTCACCTATAGATACAACGCCAATACTTAAACTGTCTGGAAGTTCAGTAGATTCGTATTGAATCGGATATGAAAAGTTAGTCCAATTGGAAACGGAATTTCCAAAATTGAATCCAAAAGCAGCACCTATGCTTATTTGAGAACTACTCTCCGGATCCCACTTCGTCAATTGACAAACTATAATCATAGAGTCTGTTGGGGAGACAATTTCATGTTTGAATACCCCAGAAAAAAATGCAGGAGTTTGGGTAAACGGTATGCCAATGGATCCAGTTGCATTAACAAAGTCAGCATTTCCCAATAATGCAACTCCAGGTATATTGTCTCCGGCTAAGAAGCTGAATCGTGATGTAGCTTTCAAATAGGAATTCCCACTTGGAGCAGGTGTTTCCTGAGTCACAGGTGCAGGAACAATTCCGAGCAATGTGGCTAAATCATTATATGTTGACCAAGAATCCGGATTCCCATTTGTCCAATTTTCGAAATCACCATTCGGAATAACTTGGGCCTGTGTGCCTATTGTAAAACAAAGGGCAGCAATTAAAATTAGATTTTTCATTTGTTTTTTTTATTTAATATATCTCCAATCTTGATTGTTCTTAATGCCTTTCAAAGAGTGGTAAATTAATTTGATCACCGACTCTACATCGTCTTTCGCCACCATTTCTACTGTTGTATGCATGTAACGCAAGGGAAGAGAAATCAACGCGCTCGCAACTCCAGCATTGCTGTATGCGAATGCATCGGTGTCGGTTCCTGTTGCACGGTAAACCGCTGCACGTTGAATGGCAATTTCATTTTTTTCAGCAGTGGAAATGATATGTTTTAAAAGATTATTCTGCACCGCTGGGCCATAACTAACCACAGGACCTTTGCCACAAGCTAAATCACCATTGGCTATTTTATTCATCATTGGTGTTTGCGTGTCATGACACACATCCGTTACTATGGCTACATCTGGATTAATGCGATGCGCAATCATTTCAGCGCCGCGTAATCCAATTTCTTCTTGTACCGAATTGGTGAAATATACACCAAAAGGAAGTTTGTCTTTATTCTCTTTCAGCATGCGCGCAACTTCAGCAATCATGAACCCGCCGATGCGATTGTCGAGCGCACGTCCTAAATAATATCTATCGTTCAACACCATGAATTCATCTTCAAACGTTGCAACGCAACCCACGTGAATGCCCATGGCTTCTACTTCGTCTTTAGATCTTGCACCCACATCCAAGAAAATATTTTTCATGGAAGGAGTTTCTTCTTTCTCTTGACGCACGTGAATGGCTGGCCATCCGAATACGCCTTTCACCAGACCTTTGGCTGTTTGAATATTCACACGCATAGAAGGCGCAATCATGTGATCGCTTCCGCCATTGCGACGCAGGTATATGAATCCGTCTGGAGTAATGTAATGCACGAACCACGCAATCTCATCGGCGTGTGCTTCTACTACAACTTTGTATTTTGCATCTGGATTAATTACTCCAACTACAGTGCCGTAGGTGTCTACAATGTGGGTGTCGATATACGGACGAATGTAGTCTAACCACATTTGCTGTCCCGGTGTCTCGAATCCGGTTGGAGCAATGTTGTTAATGTACTTCTCAAGGAACTCGTGACTTTTCGCATTCAAGATGCTTTTTGTTTTTTTTGTTGTTGGTGCTTTTGTTTTCTTTGCCATGACAATTGATTGTATATCAAAAATAGATATAGAAAGGTCGAATGAATTTATACCAAGAAAATAGTTTGAACAATACAGCGGTGAACAATTGCAAGCACCGAGAATTGGTCCAAACGGCAGATGGATCATTCACCTTATTTATTCCTGAAGTTGAAGAGACGTATCACAGCAAGCACGGGGCTGTTCAAGAGTCGATGCACGTGTTTATTGAAAGCGGATTGTTTGTGTGTGAAGGGAAATCGTTGCGCATCTTGGAAGTTGGATTGGGAACGGGATTGAACGCGTCGTTAACGCTTCAGCATGCTAAGGGAAATGTCTCCTATTGCGCGCTCGAGCCTTATCCTTTATCGAAGGAAATCTTAGAAGAACTTTCAGCGAATAAATCGGATCAGTTGGAAATGAAATTTCATTTGTCAGCGCCGAACGAGTGGATTTCTATTCACGAACAATTTTCATTTGCAAGAATGGAAGTGGGGTTGGAAGAATTTCAGTCGGAAGAAAAATTCGATATCATTTATTACGATGCTTTCGGACCTCGCGTAGAACCGGGCTTGTGGACGTTGGAGCGCATGCAGCAGTGTTTTGAATTGCTGAATGAAGGCGGAGTCTTGGTCACCT
>Ga0315905_10000811_pt1 | contig 34147 bp, 29 predicted proteins | sample LakEriMetagenome_5_FD_203522 | JGI IMG/M metagenome (GOLD analysis project Ga0315905, IMG submission 203522) | Freshwater fungal communities from buoy surface, Lake Erie, Ohio, United States - Buoy 4 MA121 | ecosystem: Environmental > Aquatic > Freshwater > Lake | place: USA: Lake Erie, Ohio... | reverse complement strand
CTTTCAGGCCCAGCCGAACAGCTTCGCTCTTGGTGTTCACACCCAGTCGCGATGGGAGTTGAACCCCAGCTCTGCGGCAGCCCTTGGGCGGAGGGTCAGGGCATCGGCGTTCAGCTCGGCCTATCCCGCAGGCCCCGCCGTGATACTTCTTTTCCGCGCAATCAGAGACAGGCGATGTGCGACCGGGCACGCGCAACCGACCGAGCGTCATCCATACGAGCCGAGAGTCCACCGGAGGCGACGGCCACCGCGTTGGCAACGTCCTGGCTATGGCACGGCCAGTCCATCAATGCTGCCACACCCTGGCGAAGCAGGTCGCTCGCCCGCGTGGCCTTCAAGCTATCCGAATAGACCACACAGGAGATGGGGCACTTGGGTCGGCAGTTGAGGACGCGATCAACGATATCGCTGTCGTCATGTATGATGGCGATGACCGGTCTACCATAAGTTCCCGGGATGCTCTCAGTCGGATCCACAGGTATCGTCAAGTACCCCATCTCGATCAGTCGGCATGAAACCGAACCTCGGCGCCAGATATCAGGATCGATCACCCATACATCAAGGTTGGCTATCGACATCTTTCAAAACCCCTCTCTGGATGTTTATTTTTATGTGTTTTATTTTGGCCTGCTTTATCGGCGCCCCGCAGCGACGGAATTCGACCTCGCCTCTGATTTATTGACGATATCGGGCCGCATCAGAGGCAGGACTTTGCTGTCCTTCGATGAAAAGCGCGAAACGAGCACGGCCAGACCTTCAGCCTCTTGAGCCAGAGACCGGGCTGCGGCAGACGTCTCCTCAACCATGGCCGCATTCTTCTGCGTGACCTGGTCCATTTCGACGACGGACTCGTTTACATGGCCGAGGCTTTGCGCCTGCTCCTCGGCCGCCCGGGCGATCTCGCTTGCGCTGGCATTGATCTTTCCAATTCGATCGACAATCGTCGTCAGCAAATGACCAGTCTCGCCAACGAGTTGGGAGCTTTCATTCACGCGCACTGTCGATTTCTTGATCAATTCCCCGATCTGTTTTGCAGCATCGCTCGATCTCTGCGCCAGGGCGCGGACTTCCGTCGCCACAACAGCGAAACCCCTGCCAGCGTCGCCAGCCCTCGCCGCTTCGACACCGGCGTTCAATGCCAGAAGGTTCGTCTGGAACGACAGTCCCTCGATAACGGCGATGATCTGGTTGATGTCCTTTGAGGATGCCTCCACCTCAGCCATGGTCAGGACCATCTGCTCGACCGTCGTGCCGCCGGCCACCAGGTCACCGTGAGTTCCTGCAATTGTATCGCGCACCCCAGCGGTCGCGCGGGCCGATTGCGCAACAATCAGCGTCACATCGCGCATGGCGGCGGCCGTTTCCTCGACCGTACCGGCCTGGCGTTCGTTCCGCATGGCGAGATCGTCTGCTGCACGCAGAATCTCCGTTGCGCCATTGCGGACATTGTTGGCTGACTTGGTCACATCACGAATGAGGTGGCCCAACTGCACAACCGTGCTGTTGAACGACTCGCGCAAGGGCTCGTACTCAACCGCAAAAGGATGTTCGATGACGACATCCAGTTGGCCATCCGCCATCCTCGACAGCGACTTGCGAAGCGTGTCGACCACCAGCTGCTGCGCTATGGCCGATTCGCGCTGGCCTTCCGCCGAGGCTCGGAACACCTCTATTGCCCGTGTCATCTCGCCGATTTCATCGGAACGGTGGTCGTCGGTCCGGCCGGCATCAAGCTCACCGTCTGCCATGCGGGTCATGATGCTCGCCGTCTGCGTCAACGGGATCAGCGCGCGGCGGCTCAACAGACGCATTGTCCAGAGCAACTGACCGCCAAGCAAAAGACCGAGCAAGGCCAATCCGATCAGGGTCCAGAAGGTAATCTGCAGGCTCAAGGCATAGCTTGCCCGGCTTTCATTCTGCGCCTCGGTCACGAGCTCGACCGCATCATGCTTATACTCGGAGTAGATGCTCTCAAGCCGATCGTGCGCTACGTTGATCCGCACGGCATCGCCTGATCTGCCGGCTGGAATCAGTTCCGCGTGCAACAGCTTGAAGAACCTGGCGCCAATCGGAACCACTCGTTCATCGAGGCGCCGCCTGAGTGTCGGTGAAAGCTCGGACGCCTTCCAGAATGTGAGGCGTTCCTCATAGGTAGCCTCCAGATCGGCGATGATCCTTTCCTGCGTGCCGACCTCCTCTGGATCGGAAGCAATCAAGGTCGCATGCAGCATGGGCTCGATCAAAAAGAGCGGTGGGGGCAATATGTCGGCAACAAAATCGTTGCCAAGCCGATTTTGCATTTCCATCCGGCCGCCCGGCCTGATCATGTTGATTGCCAAAACCGTTGCAATAATCGCGACGGTAAAAGTGACTGCTATCGACAGAGCTAGGGCCCGCATCTTCGTATTTATTGATGTGCGAGCAAACATTAAACGCTCCGTATCTTGGCAGATGATTTCATCCTCCTAAAGGGAACAAGCCAAGATTTGACACATGCTCACGTACGTTGATCTACACAGCGGGCGTGTAAGACGCGTTGAACCGGCGTTCCGCGAGGCATCGCAAGAAGCCCGACGTCACCGAGCCATCTATCGCGCGAGAATGGCCATGCCACTGCTCTCGGCCCAGCGGCAGAAGCAAAGGCCGAAAGCCTGCCCTGACCGCCCCGGAATAGCGCCTGCATCCCATAGGTGTCTGTTTTTATGTAATTACATCCGCCCCCTTGCCCTGCGCGAGCCAGCGGACGCTGATCTGCAAGCGTGGAGAAATCGCAACACAGGGGCGGTCAGGAGCTGGTCGACGCGGCAATCTTCCTCGCCCTCTACTGTGCGGAAGGATGGAACGTGCCGTGCCCGGGAAGTCCCGTGGTTAACGCGTCTTCAAGAGTTTTTTAGGCCAATTTACGTACCCAAAATCATCGTAAATTTCAACTTCATCACACCTAGATTGGCATCGATAAGGGCATGAATTGGAGTACACTGATGAACTCGATGCTGAAACGCGCTGAATTGGTGCTGCCGCTTATTGGTGCACTTGCCCTGCCCGTCGCCATTCCCGCGGGAGCCGCTTCGGCACGGGAGGCTTTGGAGCCTGCACCGGGCTGGTTGCAGACTGGGACCAGGAAGGCTCCCGGCGCGTTGCAGACAACCGAGTGGAGTGTCGACCCATCATCGCAATCGGCCATCGTTCGGGCGAAGAACTCGCCATCGGGCATCTTCGCGGGGGTCCAATGCGACTTGGCCGATCCGCGCGGCCGACGATTGATCCTCGGAGCCGTTCGCTCGGTCGATCGCGATGGCCTGATCGGAGAGATGCTGAAGCCTCAGTCATCGAAGCTCACAGTCGCAATCGATACGGATTCGGCATATTCGCGATTTGTCTCCTTCACCGAGGACCGGGGCATTCTCGATCTCGGAATGAAGGCCGATTATGCGGCAGCCTACCTTACTCCTGAGCAATATGAACTGATGAAGAAAGCCAGAGCATTTGCGATATCGTTCGGAAAGCGTACTTATTACTTCAACGGCAATGGATCATCCCGCAACATCAGCGCGCTGTCCTGCAACAGCCGCAGGATGACGGTGGCCAGTCGGTCCATCCCCACCCGACATGCCGAACCGGCCAGGCCGGTGCAGACGCCGTGGCAATTCGCCACTCACTCCGGCGCAGCATCGCTTGCCAGAGGAAGCTTTGAAGCCTCAACCACGATCTCAAACTTCCCGAACAGCGAGCTGGCCAGCTTCCAGCTTCGAATTTCCTGCCATAACGGACGTCTTTTTGCGCGGTTTTCGGGCGGTTCTGTCGCCAATTCAGTCAACGATGGGCGATCGGCCTCTGCCAAAGCCTTCATGGATGCGGTGGATGGCCGACAGAACTTTGCGACGGTCTATCGTGGCGGCGCGCGCATAGCAAAAATTCCGGTCGATGGCGCTGTGCCGTCGTGGAAAGGATATGCGATGAGCTACGATGATATCTCTGCGCTCTTCGAGTTTGATCAGATTGTGGTGAGCGGCGGCGACAGCACAATCGAATTTGGCAACAAGAATGCCGGACCTGCCATCCTTGCGGTCTCGCAAGCTTGTGGCGCCAACGGCTGACAGTTTTCAGCAAGCACTATGGATTGGTAAGCTGCTGCGCGCGCAGCACAAGCGAAGTCCGTTATGCCTAGGCGACGGCTGATGTCCCGACTGTGCAGCCACGATCAGCGCCGATGCCTCCCGGCTCGCGGTATTCCCCGATCGCGGATTGCGCTGCTCACGCGATCCGTTCTCGCGGAGCGCCGGCCAGGAGGAGCACGCAATCTCACTAAGCAGCTTTGCTTGGCGGTTTGTCGTAGGTGTTTTCACGCACTTTGCACCACTTTGGTGACTTTAAAATGTTTTTATTTCCGCATTTTAACCGAAAACATCCGATTTGGACCCTTGTTGTGAGGGTATTTTCCGTAGGCAAAGGTCCGGAGCTGTTTCATCTAACAGACATGAGCACACGCACACCCATCCACATCATGGCCCTCGACGCAGCACTGCGCGCAAGGATCGCCCGCCTCGCCTTTGACGCGGGGCATCATGCCGAAATATACGCGAGCATGGAGGAGTTTGCCTCATCCGCCCCGACCAGCGGCATCGGCTTAGTCGAAGCCGGGCCTGACGGTCGATACGTCCACAGCATCATCGAGAGCATGTCAGCCGCTGGGAAGTGGGTTCCCGTTGTCGCCTTCAACGACAGGCCCTGCGTGCCAGAGGTGGTGCGTCTCATCAAGTCGGGCGCCATCGACTATGTTGCGACGCCGACATCGTCATCCGAGATTTCAACCTTGGTCGATCAAGTGCTTCCCGATGCCGAGGCGCAGCGCCAGCGGAGAAAGCTCTACACCGACGCGCGTGCGCGCATAGGTCGCCTTTCGAGCCGTGAAAAGCAGGTGTTCAACCACATGGCCTCTGGCGATAGCAATAAGGCGATCGCTCGCAGACTTGATATCAGCCCTAGAACTGTGGAGGTCCACAGAGCGAAAATGATGGGCAAACTCGGCACACAGAGCATCGCCGATGTCGTTCGCTATTACTTGATTACCGACGAAAATGCCGTTGCTTAGTCAAGTTTGTTTTCCCTTGTAATCATTGCCGACGTATTTTGAGCGCATCAAGTGCGATCTCCAACATCATGGCCAGAGCGCGTTGCGCTTCAAAGCAGCTGATGCGCCGACAGGAGATGCGCAGGTCGCTTGTGCGATGGGCTGCTGCAGTAAACTGGCTGCACGCGTCCACGTGGCTCGCAAGTGCCTCGCGGGCCGATCCGATACGTGTCTTTAGCTAGATCGCGCCACAAGGGTTCGCATGCGGATATCCAGTCCAGGTCACACTGGCAACTTCGCACCGATCCGGGTCTGGAGGCCGAGACAAGCGGGAACCCGATTGGATACTTTCCGCTCACTTGTTCATCGGTGTTTCAGTCACAGCGACATGCGCTCATCACCTTCGGGGGTCTGCCAAGGCGATCAAGGCAACACCTGAAGCGACCGGGCGAAGTGCTTCTCCATCAAGCCGCGCGCTCGCGGGGTCACCCCAACCCATTGACGACGCTTGTCAAATTGATCGAGATGCCGCCTCACAAGCCCTGATTTCTCAAGGACAGTCAGCCACCGCAACGCCGTGGATTGAGGAATGCCGGCCTCGGTTCCCACCACCGATGCATACAAACCGCTTCCTGACAGGCCGGCAATGTAGAGTTCCAGCAGTATATCCCATGCTGGATCGCTCAACACATCGTAAGCGCCAAATAACTCGCGGCGATCTGCACGGCGCTTTGCTTCGGCACGCGCAAGTCCAAGCAGCTCCAATCGCATCTCAGACGCGCCTCTCTTGCTCGAGGGTGCATCCTCACTGGACGCGAACATAGTCCAGTCATTAGAGAGATCCAGCTGATTGTCGGCCATGACCGAAGCTCTCCCTTGTGCTTTTCTAACCATCTCTGGTTGGTTAACTTTCAGGTTAAGCACCATTGCCCAGAGCAGTCCAGAGCGAATTGGAGGCAATGTTCAAAGCGCGCGGTAAATTTCTGTTTTTGAAGGCCATTATGTCGAAATCAAGGGTTCGGAGCCCCGCAGGCAGTCCGACGCTCCGTCCCTGCAACCATACCTCGAGCCCACTCCGCAGATGCCTGCAGCGATGAAAATAATTGTTGTTTCGGGGCAAGATAGTGTCTACCCCACTCGCGGGAGGAGAATAAATAAAGGTTGCGAACATGACGCATAAGACCAACGATATTTTAGCTTCGCTGCGAAAAGTTCTCGCACTCCTTGATGAAGCCAGTTTGCACCTTGCAGCAGTAAACGTTGTACGCGCGATTGAAGCCATTGAACTCGGTATGAATAATTTGACCGATGTTGGAGAAGATCTCAGCCGTAATTTGGAGTAGGCCTTCTTTTATTTTGGTTACTGTTTCATTTTTGGGACAATTTATTTCACCGCTTGTTCGCAATGATTGCCTCAGGCCCAGTAAGTATATTACGTATTTTTACGTATTTTGGCCGATTGAGCGCAGTGAGGTAGCAATCCCATGCCCCCCCCAGGCGCCTTTTCAGACATCGAATCTCACCGCGGGGATGAGCGCGCACCTGCCGTGGCCGCGCCTTTGACACTGCCGGACGGCTCGCAAGGAAGTCACCCCGTCGAGCTGCCGGACCTCGCCGGAAAGGACGCGGTTGCGGAGGAGAGGCGAATTGCGCGAAGCCTTGCGCGCCTGATATCGAACGAGAATTGAGCAGACCCGCCTATCGACGCATGACCGAGGGATACGGCACCCGTTCGATCTCCCGGGATGGCATTCGGGTTCAAATGCTATCTTGAATGCAAGAAGGCAACCAGGGTCCAAACCTCGAACGCGCCCTGATTGAGACTGGACCCTAGGTCGTTTTCTTGATTGAAATGTATCGGGCTATTTGGTCTGCGCTCAGCCAGATTACCTGTTCATTCTTCACAGAGTTGGTCAGCGCATAGAATTTGCGGGCTTGTTTTTCCGACAGACCCATTTCCACGTAGTAGGCCAGATAGGCTTGGCTGATCGGGTCAGTGGCACGAAGGTCGGCCACTTCAAAGCCACTGCGGTCGCTCCAGGCGTGTACCGCAAACTCAGCCCCGGACTCGACCGTTCGCCCCACGCCTGCGATGAAGATCTCGACAGCGCCTGAACGCACCGAACCCGACGACGGTACAATTGTCGCCATTCCCCGGGCGTGAATCAAACGTCCGAGGCGCAGATTGGCGACATCATCTATCGTGCCGGGACAGTCTGCCATTCTCAATACGCGGAGATGGGGAAACTCGGAGGTCATCCGGACGAATTGGGCTGGCGATCGGCTGTCCGTAGCTCCGTCCAATTCGGCAGTTTGCTCGTCGATGACCCGGAAAGGCCCGAAGCGTCGGCTCGGCCCAAATGCGGTGCTTCTGACAATTGCCTGCCGCGTCGGGGCCTCGGCTCCAGCATCAGATGCCATACCGCTCGCTGAACCGGCAAACGGCGTTGCCGTGACAATCATGACAGCCAGGGCAATCCTTTTCCGCATCAGGCCTCACTAGACGGCAAAATCTTGCCGGGCCGCAAATGAAGAGAGCTTCCTCCCGGTTAAGGATAACCGGGCTTTGCAGTGGAGCTTTCGGCCATCGGGTTTTCATAAAGAGAAGCTGCAAGGAGAGCCGCGCCCTCGCTGGCAGGAGGCCCTCGCGGTAAGGTTCGAGCGCCACGGCGCAGCCTGGTTTCGGTTCGGCCCTAGCGCGCGCTCGCGCTGGCTAGAGACGCTGCCCCCGATTCCATGTTCAGTCAGCCGCATTCTCGACAAGGCATTTTGGAGTCATCGACTGCCCAGCACCACGCGCTGGGCTGCGCAGCCTTTCGTCACGCCATTCGGCATAGCCAGATCAGCGCCGAGACGTGCTGAACGCTTTCCCTTACCGCCAAAACCTCCTGCAGAAGCCCGCTTCACTCAATCACGCGCGGTTGAGTGGGAGGTCGGCAAGTCGGGCCGGACGATCGAATTCTGCGGAAACAGGTGACGCAATTCCATGATCTGTGAACTCCCCGGACGATCCCGAATCTACGTATCTATACTCAGCGACGGCCCCATATAGGTATTCTCCCCATGATTAACCGTGAATGCCTCAAAAAGCTGCAGTCGAAAGACCAAAACAGGGGAACTTGAAATGGGCATTCATACGGATTTGTCGAAGAAGTCCTTCTCTTTTTACGATAGTCCTGCGGTTATTTCCGACAGATACAATAAACTATCGGTGAATAACACCCTTGATGAAAGCGTTATTGGCTCAAAAAATAAGAAATTTAAGGTTTATCTTATTGATCAAGATAGCGGCCAGCGAGCCAGACTGGCAAATATAATTTTCTCTACCGGGTTTCATTTCGAGATTTTTTCCAGTCTGATTGAATTTTTGTCGTATTCCTCGGGAGAAGGAGTGATTTTTGTCAGCGATGCAATTCATGACAATGGCGTTTCGTCTGTTATGGACCTATTGAATCAGGCTGGCGTACATACTTCGGTTGTCGCATATCGCGAGAATCCCTCGATTGAACACGTCATTTCGGCAATGCGAGCGCGGGTGACAAACTTCCTGCCGATCGAGTTTTTCGAGACCGGCTTGCGAGAGGTACTCGAGGCAGCCGAAGCTGAATCCAACCTCAATCAGGATCGACGCTCGAAACTGGAAGAGGTCCGCAAGCGCCTGTCGGGACTAACCAAACGCGAGAGGCAGGTTCTGGATATGATTTCGGATGGTCTCAGCAACAAGGAGATCGGCCGCGAGCTTGGCATAAGCCCCCGGACCGTGGAAATTCATCGGATGAGAATGCTGTCCAAAATGGCCGCTCGGTCGAGTGGCGAGGCCATCAAGATGTGCTGCGCGGCGAATATGTATCAGTGAAGCTTATCGCGAAATGCAGAATGCTGCCTCCCTGAGACCGCTTTATCGTGCCGCGATCATGCCATGATCCTGCTTGCCCTGTTTGGATGAGCGTTTGTCCTCAAATGCCGTGCGGATCGCACAACAGTTTGCCGATGGCCGGACTTTAGAGCTTCCGGTCATCCGCACTCGATGCGGCAACTGAGCGCGATTGTGACAGTACCGGCCATGAATCCGGTGATCGTGGCGTTGCCGGCAGGCCCGATGTCATTGTCCGCATTGGCGGTCGCGGCGGCACCCAATCCGGGATGGAACGCTACCGCCAAGGAGGTTGCAGCGTCCTTCTGCCGTGCGGTTGCCCGATCTGAAGCGGGCGTCTTCAGCAGCCTCAGCCGAGCCCGGCCGCAGTGATCCCGGCAAGCGCGGCCCTCTCGTCGTTGTCGCTGGTATCGCCGGTCACGCCGACGGCGCCTATCACCGCACCGCCGGCATCCCTTACCAGCACGCCGCCCGCCGCCGGCACGATTCCCGCCGGATTGAGGCCTGCCGCAGCGTTGATGAAGGTCGGGCGCTCGATCGCCATCTCGCCGATGGCGCGCGAGGAAACTCCCAGCGCCAGGGCGCCCGAGGCCTTCGCCGTCGCGATCTGCGGGCGCAGGTTGGAGGAGCCGTCCTCGCGCGCGAACGCGATCATGTGGCCGCCGGCATCGAGCACGGCAACGCTGATCGGCTTGAGTTCAAGCGCCCGGGCTTCCCCGAGCGCGCCGCCGATAATGGTTTGGGCCTGTTCGAGCGAAATGCGGGTCATGGTCATTACTCCTGGGGAAGATGCTTGAGTGCTTGTGGTCTCGGCCCACCGGTCGCCCAGTCGAGCAGCTCGATGGTGTGGATGACGGGCAGGCCCGAGTGCCGCGATATCTGCACTGCGCAGCCCACATTGCCGGTGGCGATCACATCGGCCTCCAATGCGGCCAGCCGCTCGGCCTTGCGCGCGCCGAGCTGGCCGGCGAGTTCGCTTTGCAAGATGTTATAGGTCCCCGCCGAACCGCAGCACAGATGCGCCTCTGCCGGCAGCCGAACTGCATAACCGGCCTCGGCGAGCAGCTGCTTCGGCGCCTCGGTTACCTTCTGCCCGTGCTGCAACGAGCAGGGCGGATGATAGGCCACCGTCAGCCCGCGCGGGCTTGCGGGAGGAAGTCCGTGCCTGGCCAGAAATTCGCTGACATCCATCGCCAGCGCGCTGACCCGCGCCGCCTTTTCCGCATAGACGGGATCGGCGCGCAGCATATGGCCATAGTCCTTGATCGTCGTGCCGCAGCCCGAGGTGGTGACGATCACCGCATCCAGCCCGCCGCCCTCGATCTCGGCCATCCACGCATCGACATTGCGCCGCGCCGCATCGAGCGCATCGGCCTCGCGCCCCATATGGTGCACCAGCGCGCCGCAGCACCCCTCGCCTGGCGCGAAGATCACTTCGCACCCCGCGCGCCCGAGCAACCGCTCCGTTGCCGCACGCACTTCGGGGCTCAACACCGGCTCGGCACAGCCCTGCAGCAAGGCGACCCGCGCCTTGGCGCCCGCCACCCGCGTCGAAACCGACGGAGCAGGCGCAGGCACCTTGGCCGGGGCCAGTTCCAGCATCGCCGCCAAGGGCTGCAGCGCCTTGATCCGCTTCATCAGCGGCACGAACGGCCTGCCCAGCGGCGCCCATTCCAGCGCCAGTCGCATCCGCCCCGGATAAGGCAGGACACACGCCAGCAGTCGCCGCACCGCGCGCTCGTGCCAGGGCCGCTTGTAATGCTCGTGGATATAGGCCCGCGCATGATCGACGAGGTGCATATAGTTCACGCCCGAAGGACACGTCGTCATGCAGGCAAGGCATGACAGGCACCGGTCGACATGCTTCACCGTTTCCGGCCCCGGCATGCGGCCATTCTCCAGCATGTCCTTGATGAGATAGATCCGACCGCGCGGTGAATCGTTCTCGTCACCCAGCAGCACATATGTCGGGCAAGTCGCGGTGCAGAACCCGCAGTGGACGCACTTGCGGATCACCCCTTCGGACGTCGCCATAGCCGGATCGGCAAGCGCTGCAGGCTCAAAGCGTGTCTGCATCGCTGTCCTCCGCAAACCGCCCGGTCATGAACACGTCCTTGGGATCGAACGCCCGCCGCACCCGTGCCTCCAGCGCCGCAACACCCTTGGAGCGCGAATGAAACGCGCGAATGCGCGCCCGCATCGCTTCCGGCGCAGCGATCAGCCGGGCCTCGCCGCCCAGCGCCGCCGCAAGCTGGCGCACCGCGTCGTCCTCCGCGTCAGAGCAGACCCAGACGCGCCCGCCGCCCCAATCCATCGCCCACTCCGCGCCCTCCGGCAGCGCGGCAATCAGCGCCGGAGCCGCGCGCGGCGGCAAATGCACATCCCAGCGCACCGCGCCCTTCAGATCCGCGGCCATCATCGCGCGGTTCCACAAGGGCTCGGCTTCGGCTGCATTCATCCGCTCCAGGCCGCAATGGCCAGCCAGCAACCCCGGCAGGGCCGCGCACCGCGCCGCGACCGAAGGCGCAAAGCCCGCCACTTGCAGCAGCACGGTCCCGTCGCTCAGCGCCGCCGCTGCCGAAACCTCGGCATTGCTCCCCAGCGCGCGAGCCATCGCCGCATGGGCCGCAGCCGGTGCCAACCCGCGCGCCGCCAAAGTCACCACCTCGCGCGGGCGCGGCAGGACCTTGAGCGTCAACTCGGTCATCGCGCCGATGCGGCCCCACGATCCGGCCATGAGCTTGGGCAAGTCATAGCCCGTCACGTTCTTGACGACCTTTGCGCCCGCCACAAACACCTCGCCGCGCCCGGAAACCGCCGTCAGCCCGAGCAGATGATCGCGCGCACTTCCCGCCGTCACCCGGCGCGAACCGGCCACACCCGCCGCCACCGTCCCGCCCATGGTCGCGCCCGGACCGCCCCATGGCTCGAACGCCAGCATCTGCCCTTCGCTCGCCACAAGCGCCTGCACGTCGCTGAGCAACGTCCCGGCGCGGACCGTCAGCACCAGCTCCCCCGGATCGTAGTCGACCACGCCCGCAAGCCCGGCCAGCGAAACCACCTCCGCCTCGCGCGGCGCGCCGAACGCAGCCTTGGTCCCCCCACCGCGCAATTCCAGCTTCGGCCCACCAGCGGCCGAAGCAGCGACAATTTCCGCGAGATCCGCGGCATCCCTTGGCTGCTGCATCAGAACCTCGGCAGGTCCGGATGCGGCAAGGCGCCGTGGTGCACATGCATCCGCCCCAGCTCCGCGCAGCGGTGCAGAACCGGGAACACCTTGCCCGGATTGAGCAGCAATTCGGGATCGAACGCGCATTTTACGCGCTGCTGCTGCTTCAGATCGGCTTCCGAAAACATCTCCGGCATCAGGTCGCGCTTCTCGATCCCCACGCCATGCTCGCCTGTCAGTACGCCGCCGACCGAGACGCACAGCCGCAGGATATCCGCGCCAAACGCCTCTGCCTTGTCGAGTTCGCCCGGCACGTTTGCATCATAGAGGATCAGCGGATGGAGATTGCCGTCACCCGCGTGGAACACGTTCGCCACGCGCAGCCCATATTCGGCGGACAGTTCCTCCATTCGTCGCAGCACATCCGGCAGGCGCCGCCGGGGGATCGTCCCATCCATGCAAAGATAGTCCGGCGAGATCCGTCCCACCGCCGGGAACGCCGCCTTGCGCCCGGCCCAGAACGCCATGCGCTCCGCCTCATTCTCCGAGACGCGCGAGGTAACCGCACCATTGGCAGCCGCGAGCCGCGCAATCTCGCCGATCAGGAAGTCGCATTCCGCCGCCGGGCCATCGACTTCGACGATCAGCAACGCCCCGACATCGAGCGGATAGCCGACCTTCACGAAGGCCTCCGCCGCATGGATCGCCGGGCGGTCCATCATCTCCATGCCCGCCGGAATGATCCCCTCGGCAATCACTTGCGCCACGCAGGCCCCCGCCTGCTCGGTATCGGGGAACCCCACCAGCACGGCGCGCGCCGTCTCGGGCCTGGGCAATATCCGCACCGTCACTTCGGTGACGACGCCCAGCAGCCCCTCGGAGCCAACCACCACGCCCAGCAGATCAAGCCCGCACGGATCAAGATGTCGCCCACCCAGCCGCAGGATCTCGCCGTCCATCATCACGATCTCGACGCCGAGCACGTTGTTCGTGGTCAGGCCATATTTCAGGCAATGCACCCCGCCCGAATTCTCCGCGACATTGCCGCCGATGGTGCAGGCAATCTGGCTGGAAGGATCGGGCGCGTAATAGAATCCTTTGCCCTCCACCGCCTGCGTGATCGCAAGGTTGGTGACACCGGGCTGCACCACCGCCACGCGGTCCTCGTAATCCACCTCGAGCACCCGCTTGAACTTGCCCAGCCCCAGCAGAACCGCGTCAGCGAGCGGAAAGGCCCCGCCCGAAAGCGACGTCCCCGCCCCGCGCGGCACAACCTTCACCCCCTCGGCGTGGCACCACTTGAGCACGGCGGAAATCTGCGCCGTCGTCTCGGGCAGCACCACCAGCAGCGGCGGCTGGCGATAGGCGGTCAGTCCATCCGATTCCCATGGCCGCAAGGCCTCGGGCGCATCGATCACGCCTTCACCCGGCACGATCGCCCGCAGCGCCTGCGCGATCCGCTCACGTTTGGCGAGCGTCTCGCGATCTGGCACCGGCATGGCAATCGACATCGGCGGGTTCTCCGGCTCAGGCGTGCGCCTTCACCTTTTGGCGGAACGCATGAAGCAAGGGCTCGGTATAGCCGCTTGGCTGCGATACGCCATCGAACACCAGCGCCCGCGCCGCCTGAAACGCGAAGCTGCCTGTGGGATCGCTCGCCATCGGCTGATAGAGCGGATCGCCCGCGTTCTGCGCATCGACTTTGGCCGCCATGCGCAGCAACGCCGAATCGACCTGCTCAGGCGTCACCACCCCGTGCAGCAGCCAGTTCGCGATATGCTGGCTCGAAATGCGCAGCGTGGCGCGGTCCTCCATCAGGCCGACGTCGTTGATATCTGGCACCTTGGAGCAGCCGATCCCCTGATCGACCCAGCGCACCACGTAGCCGAGAATCCCTTGCGCATTGTTGTCGATCTCGGCCTGAATGTCCGCCTCCGACCAGTTCTGCCCCGCCGCCACCGGAATGGTGAGCAGCGCATCGAGGCTGGCAATTCCTTCCGCGCGGCGCTCCACCTGCCGCGCGAACACATCGACCTCATGGTAATGCGTCGCGTGGAGCACGGCGGCGGTCGGCGAAGGGACCCATGCGGTGTTCGCGCCGGTCTTGGGGTGCCCCACTTTCTGCACCAGCATGTCGGCCATGCGGTCGGGCATCGCCCACATCCCCTTGCCGATCTGCGCCTTGCCCGAAAGCCCGCAAGCGAGGCCGATCTGCACGTTGCGATCCTCGTAGGAGGTGATCCAGGCGCAAGTCTTCATGTCGCCCTTGCGCAGCATCGCGCCCGCCTGCATCGAGGTGTGCATCTCGTCGCCGGTGCGGTCGAGGAAGCCGGTGTTGATGAACATGATGCGGTCCTTGACCGCATGGATGCAGGCGGCAAGGTTCGCGCTTGTGCGGCGCTCCTCGTCCATGACCCCGATCTTGAGTGTATGGCGCGCGAGGCCCAGCGCATCCTCCACCGCATCGAACAGATCGTTGGCGAAGGCGGCTTCTTCGGGCCCGTGCATCTTGGGCTTCACGATATAGACCGAACCGGTCCGGCTGTTGCGGCGCGCCCCGTTGATGTCGTGCATCGCGATCAGGCTGGTGACGATCCCGTCGAGAATGCCCTCCGGTGCCTCGTCACCGCCCGGAAGCAGCACCGCCGGGTTGGTCATCAGGTGCCCCACATTGCGCACCAGCAGCAGCGAGCGGCCATGCAGCGTCAGCGGACTGCCGTCGGTCGCGGTATAGGCGCGGTCGGGATTGAGCCGCCGCGTCATCATCCGCCCGCCTTTCTCGAAGGTGTCCTCGAGGTCGCCCTGCATCAGCCCCAGCCAGTTGGCATAGGCGGCCACCTTGTCCTCGGCATCGACCGCCGCGACCGAATCCTCGCAATCGCAGATCGTCGAGATCGCGGCTTCCAGCACCACGTCGGCGATGCCTGCCGGATCATCCTTGCCGATGGGATGCGCGGGATCGATCACCACTTCGATGTGGAGGCCATTGTGGCGGAAGAGCAGGTTCGCGCCTGCCCGGCCAACCAGTTGGCCTGCGTCCTTCAGCGCCGGCTCGCCACCGGTCCAGTCTGCCCACGAGCCCGAGGCCAGCGGCACCACGGCGTCGAGGAATGCCTTGGCCCAGACAATCACCGCCGCGCCGCGCACCGGATCATAGCCCTTGCCCTGTGCCGCCCCCGGAATGGCATCGGTGCCATAAAGCGCATCATAAAGGCTGCCCCACCGCGCATTCGCGGCATTGAGCAGGAACCGCGCGTTGAGGATCGGAACGACCAGCTGCGGCCCTGCCGTCAGCGCCAGTTCGCGGTCCACATTCTGCGGCGCAACGGTGAACGGCGCAGGCTCCGGCACCAGATAGCCGATTGCGCTGAGAAACGCCTTGTACGCCGCCATGTCCTGCGGCTGCCCGGCGCGCTCCTTGTGCCAGGCATCGATTTTCGCCCGCAGGTCCTCGCGCTTGGCCAGCAGCGCGGCATTGCGCGGTGCGAACTTTGCGAAGATATCCGCCGCCCCGGCCCAGAACACCTCCGCAGCCAGCCCTGTCCCCGGCAGCGCGCGCGTCTCGATGAACTCGGCCAACACCGCTGCCACTTGCAGCCCCGAACGCTCAACATATCCGCTCATCGCACAAACTCCCAAAATCCGTCGGCTCTCCCTAGGCCCCGCTGCTGTCTTCCGGTAGAAGGAAATAATTCAACGCAGCTTCTCCCACAGGGAAACAATGTTCGATCCCGATTACGATCTCTTCCTCGCCATCGTCGAAGCGGGATCGATCTCCGCCGCCGCCCGCGCGCAGGGCGCGTCCACCGGCGCGCTGTCCAAGCGCCTCGCCCGCCTTGAAGAACGCCTTTCGGCGCGCCTCGTCCATCGCACCACGCGCCGCCTTGCGCTGACGCCTGCCGGGCAGGATCTCCACGATGCGCTGCTCCCCCTGCGCTCCTCGCTCAAAGCCGCCGAGGAACGCGTCAACGGCCGCCATGCCTATGTGCGCGGGCCTTTGCGCCTCACCGCGCCCACCTCGTTCGGCCGCATGCATGTCGTTCCCAACGTCCCCACCTTCCTCGCCGCCCACCCGGACGTGCGGCTCCAGCTCGATCTCTCGGACGAATTCGCCGATCTGCTCGATGGCAGCTGCGATCTCGCCATCCGCATCGGCGCCAGGATCGGAACCGGCCTCGTCGGCCACCGTCTCGGCACCAGCCACCGTGTGCTCTGCGCCGCGCCCGCCTATCTCGCCGCGTTCGGCACGCCTGAAACGCTTGATGACCTCAGGCACCACCGCCTCCTCGCCACAACCAGCCAGCTTCCCTGGCAGCTCGACGGCCCCGAAGGCACCATGACCCATCACGGCCAGAGCCACGTGCGTACCAATTCGAGCGAAGTCGTGCGCGAACTCGCGCTCGGCGCTTGCGGCATCGCGCTGCGCTCCTTGTGGGATGTGCACGAGGCGCTGGCCTCGGGCGCGCTGCAGCGGGTCCTGCCGCAGTATCAGGGCTCGCAGGACGTCGGCATCTATGCCGTCCATGCCCCTACGCCCGCCCTTCCCGCGCGGATCGAAGCATTTATCGCGCACCTCGGCACGCATCTTCAGACCGGCAGCGGCGTGGGCTAGGTCGCCACCCGCATGCAGGCGATCCCGCGCGCCGCCAGCCGCGAACAGATCGCATGGGCATCGCGCCCCGAGGCGCGCAGGCGGTAAACCTGCATCTGCCGCACCCGAGCGAGGCCAGCAGCAGCCCCGCCATCGCGGAGAATCGTCGGAAAGCCAAACCCATGGGGTATGGTTAACGGATCGTTACGTCACGCAACACGGCTTTCTGGTCTGCGAAGGGCCGGGCCTCGCGTTCCTTGGAGGAACTGGGCTAGCTGCGCTCTGCCGCCTGCCACCCGCCGCCCAGCGCGCGAAAGGCGGCAACGCCGGCGCGCGCCGCCTCAGCCCGTGCGACAATCGCTGCATCCTCGGCATCGAGGCGTTGCCGCTCGATCCCCAGCGTCTCGACACGGCTCGTTGCACCAGCCCGGAAGGCGGTCTCGATCCGTTGGCGGCTGTCGCCGAGGCGTGCCGCGGCGGTCGCCGCCGCCTCCGCCTGCTGGCTCCGCTTGGTCAGCGCGATCAGTGCGTTCTCGCCTTCCGCAGCCGCCTGCAGTGCGGTCTGCTGCCAGATTGCGACTGCCTCGCGGAGCCGCGCCTCCGCCGCAGACTGCTGCGAACGCAGCTGACCGCCGGTAAACAGCGGCACGTTGAGGCCCCCGCTCGCGCCCGCCTGCACGGCCCCGCCGGTGAACAGATTGCTCATGCCATTGGCGAGGACCCCCGCAAAGCCGGAGATCGTGACACGCGGATAGCGCGCTGCAATCGCCTCGGCGACGCGGGCGTCGCTTGCCGCCACGAGCCGCTCGGCCGCCACCACATCCGGCCGCCGCGCCAGCAGCGAGGCAGGGCCATCGGGCACGGCCGGAGCGCGCACGGCAGGAATGCCCCCCGGGGCCATCTCCGCTGCCACTTGCCCAGGCGCACGGCCCATCAGCACATCGAGCCGGTTGCGCTCCACTTCAAGCGCCGCTTCCAGCGCGGGAACCGCTTGCGCCGCGCCGGCAAGTTCCGCGCCGCTGCGATCCGTCTCGGTCAGCGCCGCAATGCCGCGCTCCGCCCGCTGGCGCAGCAGCGTGTCGCTATCGCGCGCGGCATCCACGCGCGCCTTCGCCACAACCAGCCGCGCCTCGATCGCGCGCGCATCGATATAGGTGTTCACCACCTCGGCCGCGATCGTCAGCCGCGCCCCCGCAAGGCCGGCATCCGCCGCCTCAGCCTCCCCCCGCGCCGCCCGGGCGCCCGCCGAGAGCCGCCCGAGCCAATCGACCTCCCACGAAGCCGCGCCATTGAGGCCATATTGCTCGACCGTCCGCTGGAAGCCGGGAAACCTGGAAAAAGCCCGCCCCTGCACATCCTCGACCGATTGCTGCTTGAACCCAGCCGAACCATCAAGCGAGGCCTGCGGCAGAAACGCGCCCTTCGCCGCCTTCACGCCCGCCGCGGCCTGCTCCAGCCGCGCCGCCGCTGCCACGATGTCAAGATTGCCGGCCAGCGCGGTTTCCACCATGCGGTCCAACACAGGATCGCCGAAGCTCTTCCACCAGTCCCTGGTCAGCGGCACGGCATCGTCTGCCACCGGCGCATTGCGAAAGGCATCGGCGAGCACCGGCTGAGCAGGGATGGCGCGAGGCGCAGCAAGCGCTGCCGGCGCCGACCCGCACAGCAGGAGAATGGCTGTCGCTCCAGCAAGAAAGGCCCGCATGGGAAGAATCCTTGACCTGTGAATGATGAAATAATATACAATTTTTCATGAAAATCAACCCAGCCATTTCAGGGAAGCGGAAGGCAGGTCGGCCCAGCGTGGACCGGCGGGACGAGATCCTCGACGCCGCCGAGCGGCTCTATGAGGCCATAGGCTTCGAGAAAGTCACGGTCACCGATGTCGCCCGTGCACTCGGCATGTCGCCTGCCAATCTCTACCGAAGCTTTGCCAACCGTCAGGCGATCGACGAGGCGGTGACGAGCCGCGCGCTGGCCGGCGTGGAAGATGCCGCATGGCGCGTTGCGCGCGGCGCCTCGGGCGATCCGATCCGCACATTTGAACTGCTGTGCATGGGTATTGCCTTGAAAATGCGCGATCTTCTCTTCAAGGGCGGGCGTTCCTGCGATATCTGCCTCGCCGCCACGCGTGGCAATTGGCCCCCGGTGCAGTTGTTCATGGATACGCTGCGCGGCCTCATCCGCCATGTCATTGCCGAAGGCCAGCGCCAGGGCGTCATGCGCGCCGATCTCCCGCTGGAGGAGGCCACGGCTGCAACCTTCACCGCCATGGCCAAAGTCTGGCACCCGGTCATGCTCGATACGTTCGGCGTCGCGCACCTTGAAGACGAGACAGCTGGCGTCACGCGGCTTCTGCTCGAAGCTCTCAAGACGAAAAAATGAAAATATGGGAAAGTTTTCATCTTTTCGTAGCTGTCAGTCACGATTATAGGTGAGTCGAAAGTGCCCTCCGGGGCTCGGAGGCTCACATGCAACGCCGCACGATTTCCCGTTCCCAGATCATCGCCGCCTTGGCCGGCACCGCGCTGCTCGCCGGCTGCTCCCTGTCTGCATCCGACAAGCCCAGCGAACCGCTCGTGGCAACCGCGCTGGCGCGGGGCGAGGGCGAAGGGTCGGGCACCGGCGATGCCTATACCGGCACGGTCCACGCCCGCACCGAAAGCACGCTTGCCTTCCGCGTTCCCGGCAAGATTGACGCCCGGCTCGTCGATGCCGGCACCCGTGTCCGCTCGGGCCAGCCGCTGTTCCGCCTCGATGCGCGCGATCTCAGTCTCGCCGCCTCCGCCGCTGGCGACAAGGTCCGCGCCGCAGAAGCCGATGCCGCGCGAACCGCAGCGGATGAGGCGCGCCTGCGTCCGCTCGTCGCCACCGGCGCCATCTCGCCATCGGCTTACGACGGGGCCCGCGCCGCGCGCGATGCCGCTGCCGCGACGCTCTCCGCCGCCCGCGCCGCCGCTGCCAATGCCGCCAACGAACGCGGCTATGCCGTACTCGTCGCCGATGCGGACGGCGTCGTCACTGAAGTCCTCGCCGAGGCCGGGCAAGTTGTCGCCGCCGGCACCCCTGTCCTGCGCCTGGCTCGCAGCGGCGCGCGCGAGGCGCTCGTTGCCGTTCCCGAAACCGCGCTCGCCGCGCTGCCGAAAGCCGCGCAGGCCACGGTCTACGGCCGCAGCGCCCCTATCTCCGCCACCTTGCGCGAAGTCGCCGGGGCCGCCGATCCGCTGACCCGCACCTTCGCCGCGCGCTATGTCCTCGCCGGCCGGCCCGAGGACGCCCCACTCGGCGCCACTGTCACCGTGCGCCTGCCCGGCGCAGCTTCGGGCGCCACCAGCGTGCCGCTCGGCGCGCTCGTCGATCTCGGTTCCGGGCAAGGCGTCTGGGTGATCCAGCCCGACCGCAGCGTGCGGTTCCAGCGCGCGCAGCCACTGCGCCTGACCGAGGAGGAAGCGTTCGTCCCCGCAGCGGCCCTGCCACCCGGCACCCGCGTGGTCGCGCTTGGCGGCCAGCTGCTTCACGCCGGACAGAAGGTGCGCCTGGCCGAAAGCGTCAAGCCGTGAAGGGGCCCAATCTCTCCGCGATCGCGGTCAAGGAACCCTCGGTCACGCTGTTCCTCCTGCTGGCCGCCATGGCCGCCGGGATCTTCGCCTTCTTCCAGCTCGGCCGCGCCGAAGACCCCAGCTTCACGCTGAAAGCGCTCACCGTCACTGCGATCTGGCCCGGTGCTACCGCGCGCGAGATGCAGGAGCAGGTCGCCGACCGGCTCGAGAAGCGCATTCAGGAACTGCCCTGGAACGACCGGATCGAGACGCAGGCCCGCCCCGGCCTCGTCACGCTCACGGTTGGGCTCAGCGACAAGACGCCGCCCAAGGACGTGCCCGAGATGCTCTATCAGGCGCGCAAGAAGATGAGCGACGAGGCGATCAATCTGCCGCGCGGCGTGATCGGCCCGATCGTCAATGACGAGTATTCGGACGTCTATTTCTCGCTCATCGCCATTCAGGCGGCAGGGGGACTTCCCCACCGCGCGCTGATCGAGCGGACCGAGGCGATCCGCAGCCAGCTCCAGCAAGTTCCGGGCGTCAAGAAGGTCTCGCTCATCGGCGAGCAGCGCCCGCGCATCTACGTCGAGCTGTCCAACCGCAAGCTCGCCACGCTCGGCCTTGGCGCCGATGCCGTGCTCACCGCGCTCGCCAACCAGAACCTGATCCAGCCCGCCGCCCAGTTCGAAACCGCCTCGCGCCTCGTTCCGGTGCGCGTCACCGGGGCCTTCGATGATCTCGATGCCGTGCGCGCCACGCCGATTTCGGCCGGCGGCCGCGTCGTGCGTCTGGGCGACATCGCCGAGGTCAAGCGCGGCTATGAAGACCCGCCAAGCTATCAGGTGCGCCATCAGGGGGGCGAGGCCGTGATGCTTGGCGTCGTCATGCGGGACAACTACAACGGTCTCGTGCTCGGCAAGGCGCTGAGCAGCAAGCTTGACGAAGTGCGCGCGCAGCTGCCGCTCGGTGTAGCCGTCGCCGAAGTCGCCGATCAGGCCGCCAATATCGAGGAAGCCTACGGCGAATTCATGCTGAAGTTCGCGGTCGCGCTCAGCGTGGTCATGATCGTCAGCCTCATCGCGCTCGGCTGGCGCGTGGGCATTGTCGTGGCGCTCTCGGTCCCGCTGACGCTCGCCGTGGTCTTCGTGATCATGCTCGCCACCGGCCGCCAGTTCGACCGGATCACGCTGGGCGCTCTCATCCTCAGCCTCGGCCTCCTTGTCGACGATGCGATCATCGCGATCGAGATGATGGTGGTGAAGCTCGAGGAAGGCATGACCCGCATCGAGGCCGCCACTTTCGCCTGGGGCGCCACCGCCGGACCGATGCTCGCGGGCACCATCGTCACCATCGTCGGCTTCCTCCCCGTCGGCTTCGCGCGCTCCACCGCGGGCGAATATGCCGGCAACATATTCTGGATCGTCGGCTTCGCGCTGCTCGTCTCGTGGATCGTCGCGGTCTATTTCACCCCCTACCTTGGCGTGAAGCTGCTGCCCGATATCAAGCCGGTCGCGGGCGGACACGATGCGATCTACGCCACCCCGCGCTACGAGCAGCTGCGCCAATGGGTCACCCGCAGCGTGGCCCAGCGCGGCCGCCTCACCCTTGGCGTCGTGCTGGGCATGGTGCTGGCCGCCGTGCTCCTCGTCGTCGCAATCCCCAAGCAGTTCTTCCCGGTGTCAGACCGGCCCGAGCTCCTGATCGAGGTCTACAACGCCCACGGCTCGAGCCTCGTCGCAACGCGCAGCGTGGTCGAGAAGATCGAGCATGACCTGCTCACCCGCCCCGAGCTCAAGGCCGAGATCCGCTACGTCAACAGCTACCTCGGCGGCGGCGCCCCGCGCTTCTTCCTCTCGCTCAATCCCGAGCCCGCCGATCCTTCGTTCGCCAAGCTGATCGTGCTGACCCACAGCCCCGCCGCGCGTGACCGGCTGCGCCTGCTCGTCCAGAAGCGCGCGGCGGAGGGCCACTATCCCGGCGCCCGCGTCCGCGCGCTCAGTCTGCTGTTCGGCCCGCCGGTGCCTTATCCCGTCGCCTTCCGCGTCACCGGCCCCGATGCCGACCAGTTGCGCCGCATTTCCGCAGAGGTCGCTGATGTGGTCCGCGCCAATCCGAACACGGTCGCGGTCAACACCGACTGGGGCGATCGCAGCCCCGCCGTCACGCTGCAGTTCGACAACGACCGGCTGCGTCTGCTCGGGCTCGATCCCGCCAGTGTTTCGCGGCAGGCCTATGCGCTGATCTCGGGCGCGACCGTCACGCAGGCCCGCTATGGGGACCGCACCACGGATGTCGTGGTGCGCACGCCGGGGCCGGAACACCATGCGCTCGGCGATCTCGGCAACCTGGTCATCGGCACCGCCAACGGCACCGGCGTCACGCTCTCGCAAGTCGCGCAGATCGTTCCCTCGAGCGAGGACCCGCTGCTCGTGCGCCGGGGCCGCGTGCCGACCATGACCGTGCGCGCTGATATCACCAAGGGCATCCAGCCCGCCGACGTGACCGCGGCGATCCTGCCCAAGCTGCAGCCGCTGATCGGCAAGCTGCCCGCCGGTTATGCGATCATCGCCGCCGGCTCGGTCGAGGAAGCGGGCAAGGCCAATCAGGCCCTTGCCCCGCTGTTCCCGATCATGATCGGGCTCATGCTGCTCGTGCTCATGCTGCAGACGCGCTCGTTCCGCATGACCGGCCTCGTCTTCGCGACGGCACCGCTGGGGCTCCTCGGCGCGATCCCCTCGCTGCTGATCACCGGCTTCCCGTTCGGCTTCAACGCGATCCTCGGCCTCATCGGCCTTGCCGGGATCATCATGCGCAACACGCTGATCCTCGTCGACCAGATCGATTCCGAACGCGCCCGCGGGCTTGGTCTGGAGGAGGCGGTGATCGAGGCGACGGTCCGCCGTGCGCGCCCCGTCCTCCTCACCGCGCTCGCCGCCGTGCTCGCCTTCCTGCCGCTCACGCTCTCCAGCTTCTGGGGCCCGCTGGCGGTCGTGCTGATCGGCGGCACGCTCGTCGGCACCGCGCTCACGCTGTTCTTCCTGCCCGCGCTCTATGCGCTGTGGATGGTGCGCAAGGACGGCAGCGCGCGGCTGGTGGAAAAGCCGGTGGAAGCCTGACCCTCACCAGGTCCCGGTGTTCTCCATGCTCGCCCAGGGCTCGGCGGGTTCGAGATGGCCGTCCTGCAAGAGCTCGATGGAAATGCCATCCGGGCTCTTCACGAAGGCCATATGGCCGTCGCGCGGCGGGCGGTGGATGATATGCCCCGCGGCCTGGATCTTCGCGCAAGTCTCGTAGATATTGCTCACCCGGTAGGCGAGGTGGCCGAAGTTGCGCCCGCCGGTATAGACCTCGCCCGCGCTGCCATCCTCGGGCGGCCAGTTGTAGGTCAGCTCCACTTCCGCGATGCCTTCCTCGCCGGGCGCGGCCAGAAAGATCAGCGTGAAGCGCCCCTTGTCGCTCGAAAAGCGGCGCACCTCCTTCACGTCGAACAGTTCGAAGAAGGCAATCGTCGCCTCGGGATCGGTCACGCGGATCATCGCGTGGAGAAACTTGGTCACCGCAAAGTCTCCTTGGTCATGCAAAGGCGCTCATTCAAACTCGGTTCATCGACAGTATCGCACAGTTCACCGCAGGGCGATAAGCCCGGCAGGGAGACCATACCGTGACCCGTACCGATAGTGAGGCTGACGCCGATTCCCAGACCTTTCTTGCCCGCCTGACCCCATCGGGCCTGCAGCGGCCGTTGCTGGCAGCCGCCGGCGTGCTTGCGCTCGGCATGGTCGCAGGCGGCTATCTCCTCGGCGACGGCCTGCGGCGCAGCCGGGAAGCCGACCGTGCCGTCACCGTGCGCGGGCTTGCTGAACGCGAAGTGACCGCCGACCTTGCCACCTGGACCATCGCCTATTCCGCCACGGCGGAGGACATGGGCAGCGCACAGGCGAGCGTCGATCACGACAGCCAGGAAATCCGTGCCTTCTTCGCCGGACTCGGCTTCCCCGCCGAGGCACTCCAGCCCACGGGCGTCAACGTCAACACCAGCACCGACAACGGGGTAACCCGCTTCACCGTACGCCAGCGCATGGCGCTGCGTACCACCGACATCAAGCGCGCGCAGGATGCGGTGCGCCGCCAGTTCGATCTCGTGCGGCGGGGCGTGATGCTCGAGGAAGGCTCAGGCATGGCCTATACCTTCACCGGTCTCGACAAGATCAAGCCCGAGATGGTCGCGGCCGCCACCAAGGACGCTCGCCGCTCCGCCGAACAGTTCGCGCAGGACAGCGGCACCGGCGTCGGCGGGATCAGGAACGCAACGCAGGGCTACTTCGAAGTCACTGCGCGCGATGGCGATGGTGGCGGCGGCTGGGGCGTCTCCGACACGCCCTTCAAGAAGGTCCGCGTCGTTACCACGATCGATTTCTACTTGCGGTAAGTGCCGCAGGCCAAGGCCCCGCCCCAGTGGGGAGGGGTTGGCAAGGGGGTTCAAACGCAGCGTCAAACTGAGAGCGTCTGATCGCCCCGCCCGGCCTCGTCCCGCTGCACAGAGCGCTCTTGGTAAAGTCGCTCTGGTGCCTGTTCGTGCCCACCACTGAGGCATCGAGCGTGAGGTTCCTATACTTCGCGGTAAGGCTGACGTTGTAACCGAAGCACGGCTGCGGAAGGTCGATGCCGTCGCCGGAGTGCGCGTGAACGCACTATGTCTGTTCGAACTCCGGCATGTCATCTATCGTTCGCAATCATGTTGCATCGCACAAAGTCCCGGAAACGGCTGATCGCGGCATTCCCACGCTCTGTTGCAATTCGGCACCATGCCCGCCGCGCGCCTTGTATGGCGCGGATTCAGGCCCATATATCTTTGGTGAGGCCCGTCACTGATGCTTAAGCTGCTGCGTTCCTTCCTTGAATCCCGTTTCGAACCAGAATTGATTCCCGCGGTGCCCGACGGGCAGCGGGTCTATGCCGTCGGTGACATTCATGGCCGGCACGATCTGCTGTGCCAAATGATCGCGCGGATCGAGGCTGACGAAGTTGACCGCCCGCCTGCCGACACCACGGTGATCCTGCTCGGCGATCTCGTCGACCGGGGTCCCGAAAGCGCCCGGGTCATCGCCACTGCACGCGAATGGGCAACACGCCGGTGCGTGCGCATCCTTGCCGGAAACCACGAGGAAATGTTTCTCGGCAGCTTCGAGCGCGACGAGACGCTGCGCCATTTCCTGCGCCATGGCGGGCGAGAGACCTTGCTGAGCTATCCGCTCGCGCCGGACGTCTACAGCCGCGCCACGCTGGAAGAGCTGCGGGCTATCATGCACGACGTCATCCCCGCCGAAGACATCGAATTCATGAGATCGATGGAAGACCGTATCCAGATCGGCGACTACGTCTTTGTCCATGCCGGGGTGCGCCCGGGCATCCCGCTGGAGGAGCAGAAGATCTCCGATCTGCGCTGGATCCGCGGCGAGTTCATCGAGGGGCCCGAGACGCGCGATTTCGCGGTCGTTCACGGCCATACAATCCTCGATGCGCCGCACGTTTCATCGCTGCGGATCAGCCTCGATACAGGTGCCTATGCCTCCGGCCTGCTCACCGCCATCGGCCTCGAAGGAACGGCGCGCTGGCTCCTCTCGGTGCAAGGCGATCCGGCCGCCGAAGCCGCCTAATCGTCGAAGAGCACCGTCCGGATCGCCCCGTCTGCCCCGTAAACCGGGGCATCCTGGCCAACTTCGTACATCCTGTTCCACAGGGCGGTGGGCGCAAAGCCCGTCAGCAGGTCTCGCATCGCCGCATAGCAGGGATGCTGGAAATGCGCGACCAGCGACCCGTGGTCTTCCCATAGCTCGTGGATCGTGACGCGGTTCGGGATGCAGGGATCGGCAGCGAAGCAGTATTCAAGGCAGCCCGGCTCTTCGGTGCGGCTCTTCCACTGGATCGGCGCCGCCAGCCGCACCGCCTCGTCGCGCGTCGCCTCGTCGGCAAATTCGAGCCAGGCGTGAATGATGACCTGCGGCATGGGCGTGTTCTCCTCTTGCGCGTGCCACTCAAGCACAGCGCGCCGTAGCGCGCCCCTATTGATAAACGCAGGTATCATAGTCCGCGCGCACGGTGTTCACGCGCCTCGCGATCGTATTGCCGTGCCGGCGGGTGAAGCCGGTCGCCCCGGTCACCGCGCGCACCTTGGGCTGCGGAAAGGCCGCCGCGATCCGTGCCGCCTCGACCCGGCTGAGCTGCGCCGCCGGCTTCCGGTAATAGCGCTGCGCACCCGCCTCGACGCCATAAGTGCCGATGCCCGTCTCGGCGACGTTGAGGTAGACTTCCATGATCCGTCGCTTGCCCCAGATCGTCTCGATCAGCACGGTAAACCAGGCCTCCAGCGCCTTCCTCACATAGCCGCCGCCCTGCCACAGGAACACGTTCTTGGCGGTCTGCTGGCTGATCGTGGAGCCGCCGCGGATGCGCCCGCCTTCCTGATTGCGTTCCCACGCCTTGAGGATCGCTTCCTGATCGAACCCGTGGTGCTGGCAGAACTTGCCGTCCTCGCCGGCGATCGCCGCGTCGACCATGTTTCGGTCGATCTTCGAGAGCGGCACCCATTCATTGGTGATGCCGTTGGGATCGAAGATCATCGTCAGCGTCACCGGCACAGGCACGAAGCGGTAGACCACGACCATGCACACGCTGAGAAAAAGAAACGCCGCGACCAGCCGCGTCAGCAACCAGCCAGCCTGATGCAGCAGGCCGGGCTGGCGCGCCCGTTCGATCCCCGTGTTCTTAAACTTGAGCAGTTCATCATCCATGGCAGCAGGATATTACCCGGCCCGCTGCCGGTGGCAATCATTCCCGCTTGCAAAAACGGCCGGGGTCGCCCCCGGCCGCCTTTGCTTTCGCACCGAGCCGCCCGCTCAGGCCGGGAGCAGCCGCCGCTCGCCGGCAATGCGCTGCATCGCCTTCTGCAGCTTCTCGAAGGCGCGCACCTCGATCTGGCGCACGCGCTCGCGGCTGACGTTGTAGACCTGGCTCAGTTCCTCGAGCGTCTTGGGCTCGTCGATCAGGCGCCGGTCGGTGAGGATATGCCGCTCGCGGTCCGAAAGGCTGTCCATCGCCTCGACCAGCAGGGCATGGCGCAGATGCGCTTCCTCGGCGTCAGCCACGGTCTCGTCCTGCAGCGGGCTGTCATCGACCAGCCAGTCCTGCCACGAACCCTCGCCGTCCTCCCGCACCGACACGTTCAGGCTGGCATCGCCGCCCATCATCATGCGCCGGTTCATGTTGACGACTTCGGTCTCGGACACGCCAAGGTCGGTCGCAATCTTCTTCACGTCGTCCGGATGAAGGTCCGAATCCTCGAAGGCCTCGAGGTTCTTCTTCATCCGGCGCAAGTTGAAGAACAGCTTCTTCTGCGCAGCCGTGGTGCCCATCTTCACGAGGCTCCACGAGCGCAGGATGAACTCCTGGATCGAGGCCTTGATCCACCACATCGCATAAGTCGCCAGACGGAAGCCCCGATCGGGCTCGAACTTCTTGACGCCCTGCATGAGGCCGATGTTGCCTTCGGAGATCAGCTCGCTGACGGGCAGGCCGTACCCGCGATAGCCCATGGCGATCTTGGCAACGAGCCGGAGATGGCTCGTCACCAGCTGCGCGGCAGCCTCGGGATCGCCGTGTTCCTGATAGCGCTTGGCGAGCATGTATTCCTGCTCGGCCGTCAACACCGGGAACTTGCGGATCTCGGCAAGATAGCGGTTGAGCCCCGCCTCACCGCCACCAAGGGCAGGGACGAGTGCAGTTGATTTCTTCTCAGACACCTGAACACATCCTTTCGTCGCACCCGGCAAAACGGAACACGACTCTTGCAGGTCTGTGTCGCGAAAAGTTCGCGGCTTGTTCCGGTATATCGGAGGCCTGCGAGTCTCGCCACACAGCAATTCTATTCGCCCACCAAGCACCGATCGATACATCGCGTTTTTGGGGCATTGCACCTTGGAACCATGGCGCGCACTCAGCCATCATGCCCTCCCAGTTCGACGATGAGTGTTCTGAGATCGACGGGCGTCGGGCTGACGAAGCGGACCATTTCGCCGCTCGCCGGATGCACGAACCCAAGCTCGGCGGCGTGGAGCGCCTGTCGCCGAAAACCGAGCCGGGCGAGCAGGGGTTTGTGCTGGGGAGACGTGCGTCCATAGACCGGATCCCCCACTAGCGCATGACCAATTGACGCAAGGTGAACGCGCACCTGGTGGGTTCGCCCGGTCTCGAGCCGGCATTCCACCAGCGCCGCGCCCTGCAGCAGCTCGATCGTGCGGTAATGCGTGACCGCGTGCTTGCCGCGCCCCTCGCTCACCAGCGCCATCTTCTTGCGGTCGCGCTCGCTGCGCCCGATCGCCCCGCGCACGGTGCCGGCCGCGGGCACCGGTATTCCCGTCGTCACGGCCTGGTAAACGCGGTGGATCGAATGATCGGCAAACTGCCGCGCGAGCCCCTCATGCGCCGCATCGGTTTTGGCCACGACCAGCAGCCCCGAGGTATCTTTGTCAATCCGGTGCACGATCCCCGGCCGCGCCACCCCGCCGATGCCCGAAAGCTGGCCCCGGCAATGATGCAGCAGCGCGTTGACCAGCGTCCCGTCGGGATTGCCCGCCGCCGGATGGACGACGAGCCCAGCCGGCTTGTCGACGACGATGAGATGCGCGTCCTCGAAAACGACGCTAAGCGGAATGTCCTGCGCTGCCGCTTCAGCCGGCGCGGCTTCGGGTACGCGGATGGCGAAGCGCGTGCCTTGCGCCGGTTTGAGCGATGCCTGCCCCGCTACCTTGCCGCCCAGTTCCACCCGGCCCGCATCCATCAGCGCCTTGACCCGCTCGCGCGATAGGCCGGAGGCATCCGCCAGCGCACGGTCGAGCCGCAGCCCACCGGTGGCAATTGTCCCCTCGATCACGTTTTCGTCAGGCCCCATGGCGGGAATATGGGAACGCCGCGCCAAAGCGGCAAGAGCAGGCCCGGAGCCGGGTACGCGGCCGGGCACAGCGTTCCGGCAAGCTCTGTTGGCAACCTGGCGCAGGCACGATGATGGCATCTGCTGGTTTTTGGCAGGTGCGGTGCCAGCTTCCGAACGGGGCCCGCCCCGTCGCGTTCCGGAGCACCGCAGGGCCTGTCACCGCGCCCGGCGCTGCGCTAGGCTTGGCAGGCCATGCCTCTCACCCTCACCCCGCAGGCCCACGCCGCCATTCTCGCCGCTGCCGATAGCGCCGCGCCGCACGAGGCCTGCGGCCTTCTCCTCGGCACCGGCACCCACATCGAAACCGCCCAACCCACGGCCAACATCCACCCCAATCCCGCCCGCCACTTCGAGATCGACCCGGCCGCGCTGATTGCCGCGCACAAGGCCGCGCGCGACGGCGGGCAACTGGTTCTGGGTTACTTTCACTCCCACCCCAATGGCCTTGCCCGCCCTTCTGCCACTGATGCCGCTTCAGCTGCGGGTGACGGCAGGATCTGGGTGATTGCCGCTGCCGGCGCAGTTACCGCATGGCGTGATTCCCCCTTCGGGTTCGAAGCACTTTCCTACGCGATCAAGGAGGGTTAAGGCAGCAGGGTGACGTCACGCTCGGCCCCTCCACACGCGCTTCGCCCCCACTCGGGATGGGGCTGCGGATGGGTTCCTGCCCGGGCCTCGCGTTTCATGGCCAGGACTGTGTCAACTGTGTCAACCACTTCAGCGAAAAGGCCCGTATCCTGAACATGACCACCGATTCGCTCGATCTCGCCAGCCTGCTCTGCTCACGTCTGTGCCACGACATGCTCTCCCCTGTCGGCGCGCTCTCCAACGGTCTTGAACTCCTCGCCGAGGAGAAGGACCCCGAAATGCGCCAGAAGTGCTTCGAACTGCTGGAACAGAGCGCGCGCATTTCGGCGGACAAGCTGCGCTTCTTCCGCCTGGCCTTCGGAGCGGCAGGCGGCTTTGGCGACATGGTCCCGCTCGACGAGCCGCGCGCGCTGATCGACGCGCTGGTCGGCAACAATGGCCGCATCCAGGCCAACTGGGCGCTCGCGGGCAGCAGCCTGCCCAAGCCGGCGGTCAAGACACTGCTCAACCTCGCGCTCATCGGGATCGAGGCCTTGGTGCGCGGCGGAACGCTCGATATCGCCGCCGAACTCAGGAGCGATGGCTCCAAGCCCTGCAGCGAGATCGTGATCCGCGCGAGCGGCGCGCGCGTTGTCTTCGATCGCAGCGTCGGTTTGGCGCTTGAAGGCACTCTGCCGCCCGAGGAGCTCTCAAGCCGCACCGCGCCCGCCACCATGCTACGCCAACTCGTCGACAGCCTCGGCGGCACGCTGCAATATCACGCCGCGCCCGAAGCGCTGGTCATGGGGGCCATGCTGCCCTTGGCTGTCTGAAACATCGCCGTCTGAACCGCCATGAACCGCTGGCTGGTCCACCGCGAGGCCCCCTCGCCCAACTGGAACGAGCGCAAATCGCGCGTCTCCATGGTGGTCCTGCACTACACCGGCATGCGCACCGGCGCCGAGGCGCTGGAACGGCTCCGCGATCCGGCGGCGGAAGTCTCGGCGCATTACATGATCGACGAGGACGGCACCGTCATCCGCCTTGTCGATGAAACCAAACGCGCGTGGCATGCAGGCCGCTCCTACTGGCGCGGGATCACCGATGTGAACTCGGCCAGCATCGGGATCGAACTCGTCAATCCGGGGCACGAATTCGGCTACCGCCCCTTTCCCGGAGCGCAGCTGGAAGCGCTGATCCCGCTGCTCGCCGATATCGTGAAACGCCACGACATTCCCCGCGCCAATGTGGTTGGCCATTCCGACATCGCGCCTGCGCGCAAGGAGGATCCGGGCGAGCTGTTCCCTTGGGATCTCCTCGCCCGCTACCGCCTCGCGCTGGCCAAGCCGCAGCTCACCATGCGCCTCGTCTATGACAACCCCGGCGCCTTCTTCCTCGCGCTCGAACGTTTCGGCTACGATATCAGCGATCAGCCCGCAGCCGTCCGCGCCTTCCAGCGACGCTGGCGGCCCTCGCGCATCGATGGCGAGATCGACGGACAGATTGGCGCCCTGCTGTTTGAGCTTTTGTTGGAACGCGACCTCGGGCGTGCTAGATGATCCCTCGCCAGGGGGCCGGGCAGCCGCGTCATCGTCAGATGCCGAGGAAAGTCCGGGCTCCACGAAACAAGGGTGGCGGGTAACGCCCGCCGGTCACGGACCTCGTCCGGGGCAAGGGAAAGTGCCACAGAGAGCAGACCGCTAACCCCGAAAGGGGCAGCAAGGGTGAAAGGGTGCGGCAAGAGCGCACCGCGCGACTGGCAACAGGAGCGGCATGGCAAACCCCACCCGGAGCAAGACCGAATAGGGACTGCGCGCTCCTTTATGGAGCAGGCCTGTTTCGGGCCAGCAGTCCGGGTTGGTCGCTTGAGCGCGCCCGGCAACGGGCCGCCTAGAGGAATGGCTGCCGACGCGGATACGGTCCACAAGTGGGATACCGTCCGCGCCACAGAACCCGGCTTACAGGCCCCCTGGCAATTCGGGCCCCGAAGCAGATGCTGCAATCAAAGCATTTTCCTACCCGGCGCGAAGGCGCTAGAACGCCGTTCATGTCCGGCGCGCACCACCATCACCACGATCATGGGCACGGGCATGGGCATGGGCATGGGCACGCCCCCGCCAGCTTCGGCCGCGCTTTCGCGATCGGCATCGCACTCAACAGCGCCTTCGTCCTGATCGAAGCGGGCTACGGCATCGCCGCCGGCTCGATGGCCCTCGTTGCCGATGCCGGGCACAATCTGTCCGACGTGCTGAGCCTTGCCGTCGCCTGGACCGCGAGCGTGCTCGCCGCGCGGCCGCCCTCGCCGCGCTTCACGTATGGCTACAAGTCGAGCTCGATTCTCGCCGCGCTGTTCAACGCCTCGCTGCTGATGCTTGCGCTCGGCGCCATCCTCGTAGAGACGATACGCCGGCTGATCGAGCCACAGCCCATCTCCGCCGGCCCTGTCATGGTCGTCGCCGGGATCGGCATTGCGATCAACACGATCACTGCGCTCCTCTTCCTGCGCGGGCGCGAGCACGACATCAACATCCGCGGTGCCTACCTCCACATGGCCTCGGACGCCGCCGTTTCGGCGGGCGTTGTCGCGGCAGGCGCGCTGATTGCCCTGACCGGCATGTGGTGGATCGATCCCGTCACCAGCCTCGTCATCGTCGGCGTGATCGCGTGGGGCACCTGGGGTCTTGCCAAGGATTCGCTGCGGATGGGGCTCCTCGGCGTCCCCGCCTCGGTCGACGCGCGCCGGGTCGAGCAGTTCCTCACCACGCTCCCCGGCGTCAGCGCGGTGCACGATCTCCACATCTGGCCGATGAGCACGACCGAAACCGCCATGACAGCGCATCTCATTATCCCCGCCGGCCACCCGGGCGATGCCTTTCTCACAAGCCTCGCCCACACGCTGGAGCATGATTTCCGCATTTGCCACGCGACCGTCCAGATCGAGACGGATGATCATGCCGGCCGCGCCTGCGTGCCTGCCTGCCAGCCGCGCACGCAAGTCGCCTAGGAGGGCGCTGGACAGGGCGGGGCGTGGGGCCGTACTCTCGGCCATACCCTTTCGCAGGAGCCCCCCGATGTCCATCGACCGCCGCACCGCCCTCGCCGCCGCACTCACCGCCGCCGCTGCCAGCGCGCTCCCCGCTTCCGCCGAGACGGCACCCGCTCCCCAAGGCCCGGTCTTCGCGCCGGCCCCAGCTCCGCTGCCGTTCGATCCGGCAATGATCCCCGGTCTTTCGGCCAAGCTCCTTACCAGCCACCACGACAACAACTACGTCAGCGCGGTGAAACGCATCGGCGCGATCAAGGGCGAACTGGCGAAGCTCGACATGGCGACCGTCCCCGGCTTCATGCTCAACGGCCTGAAGCGCGAGGAGCTCATAGCGTGGAACTCGATGCTGCTCCACGAAGTCTATTTCTCGTGCCTCGGAAGCGGCGGCAAGCCCGGCGCGGCGCTGGGCGCGGCGATCGAGCGCGACTTCGGCAGCTTCGCCCGCTGGGCGGCCGAGTTTTCAGCGATGGGCAAGGCGCTCGGCGGTGGCTCGGGCTGGGTCCTGCTGCAATGGTCCCCGCACGATGGCCGCCTCACCAACCAGTGGGCGAGCGACCACACCCAGACACTCGCAGGCGGCACCCCGATTCTTGCGATGGACATGTACGAACACGCCTACGCCATGGACTACGGCGCCAAGGCCGCAGCTTATGTCGATGCCTTCATGGCCGCCGCTACCTGGACCGCTGCGGACGCGCGCTTCGCACGGGTGGCCGGATAAGCAACCCCAGAACAGGATCGGCCGCCAGTTCGCACCGGCGGCCGATCCAAGTTTCGACAGCTTGCGGAAGGGCTGACTAAGCCGCTTCTTCCTTGCCCTTCAGAACCTGCACCGGTTCCTTGCGGCCGTCGACGACATCCTTGTCGACCACCACTTCGGTCACGCCTTCCAGCGTCGGCAGGTCGAACATCGTGTCGAGCAGCAGCCCTTCGACAATCGAGCGCAGGCCGCGCGCGCCGGTCTTGCGTTCGATGGCCTTCTTGGCGATCGCTTCCAGCGCCTCGTCGGTGAAGGTCAGCTGCACGTCCTCAAGGTCGAACAGCTTCTGGTACTGCTTGATCAGCGCGTTCTTGGGCTCGCGCAGGATCTTGACCAGCGCCTCGATGTCGAGATCGTTGAGTGTCGCGATTACCGGCAGGCGGCCGACGAATTCGGGGATCAGGCCGAACTTGAGGAGGTCCTCCGGCTCCGCCTTCTGGAGCAGTTCGCCGACCTTGCGCTTGTCCGGGTCCGCCACATGCGCGCCGAAGCCGATCGAGCGCTTCTGCAGGCGGTCCGAGATGATCTTTTCAAGACC
>Ga0315905_10000810_pt1 | contig 34161 bp, 28 predicted proteins | sample LakEriMetagenome_5_FD_203522 | JGI IMG/M metagenome (GOLD analysis project Ga0315905, IMG submission 203522) | Freshwater fungal communities from buoy surface, Lake Erie, Ohio, United States - Buoy 4 MA121 | ecosystem: Environmental > Aquatic > Freshwater > Lake | place: USA: Lake Erie, Ohio... | reverse complement strand
CGTGCATTTCAAGATTAATTAATGAAGAAGAAGATATTTTTTTATCCGGATTAGTAATAATACAAAATTGTGAAGGATGCATAGATAATCTACCTCCCAAAAAAATATATTGATTAATTTTATTTCTTGATATCAACCAATATTCTTTATTATTGATATAATCGTTAAAGAAATCAGAATAAGGTTCTAGATCAGCTAACGGAAATAAAGAAGATGAAATTCTATAATGCCAAATATTATTATTAATACAATAATCTACTACTTTGCATAATTCATTTAAATTATGATCATAGATATTTTTTAATTTATTGTATATTTTATCATTATTCTTTTTAGCCCATGTAACTGTAGTAGACTTAAATTCACTAGATTCGTTACCCAACAATAAACAACATAATCCTAATCTCATAAACTATTTTTATTCCATTTTAAAACATGATCTGGTCTCTGATAACCATACTTATAATGAAGGGTTTCATGATCTTTAATACCCTTTTCTTCATAAATTTCTTTTGCAAGATCCATTAAACAATCTTCAGTAGGAACGTATGTTGATAAATGACTGCAAGCTGATTGTACTAATTGCCAATATCTCCAACCAGCAGGTGTTTTAATATCCAACACCTGCGGATATTTATTATAAATTCTCCAGATATTTTTTTCATTGAAATGGCCTTTAAATTTTTCCACATATTTAAAGTCTTTAACAACATCGAATTTGTTGATATTGGGATAAAGAATTGGTTCGCCGTTAGGTTGCCAGAAAGGATATGATACCTTTTCTGACTGCAATGTTTTATCATTTAAATATTCATCATTTACTGGTAATAGGCTGTCATGTTTCTTAACAGCATTATCTTCAGCAATATTTAAAATATTAAATAATTGATTTTTTAATTTTGCTTCTTCCTTATCTAATTCTCTAATTTTTAAGTAAGTATTCTCTCTAGCATTCGGTGATTGAATTTCTCTATAAAGTTTTTCAAACAATGCCTTTTCTTCTTTGATTTTTTGAATACGAAATTCAAAGGCTTCTTTTTTTGTTAGAAGTGTTGGTGTATATTCAAGAATTACGTCATTGGGGATAAAAACCTTTTCTTCTGGTTTGCATGCAATCAGGAAGATGGCAACGAGAGGAATAATTTTACTTAGTTTCATTTTGGATCATTCTTTCTTCATTAAGAGATACTTGTAATAGAGCTTCAGATCTACTAGCTTTCTCTCTTAAGGATTCAACAAGATTATCGATGGTTTCTTTTCGCTTCTCATAAGCAGATACTGTAGGTAGATCTGTAGTAGTCTTAGCCATGGCAGTATTGATATATGTTTCGTCTTTAATCAAACGAATCTCTTCTCTTTTCCTTTCTAGAACTTCATAGAAGTCATTTAGCTCTCTTTCGGCTTTTGGAATCCTATCATGAAGCATAGCTAGCTTTTGATCTAAGAAAGACGATCTGGTAATCTTGCCGTCTGCCATGGCTTGATCTGATTGCTTCTGAAAAAGAATTTCCATAGTACGGAGTCGTACCAACCTTTCTTTTAAGACACCATATTGCCTACGATAAAATTCAATAGCAGCTTCTCCTTCACCAACTTGCTGCAGCAATTTATCTTCTTGCTTATCTCTAAAAACAGTGAGAGCCACATCTGTTTTCTCTGTGCAAGAGATAAGTGTGGCTCCTACTAGGACTGAACAAATGAGGATCTTTTTCATATCCCCATTTTAAATGGTTTCCTTAATCAATCAAATTAGATTCTTCAAAAGCATCTTCAACTTCGCTAGTAGCTTCTTCCATTTCGGCTTTGATTTTGCTTTTAAGATTAAGAAGCTTACTTTCAAAGTCTCCTAACTTTTGTTTCAATGAAAGAATTTCTTCTTGCTTTGTATTAAGTTGTGAATTTAAATCAGCTACAATAGTATTTTGTTCTGTAATTTTAATTTGTAAATCATTAACAGAACCTTGAATAGATGCTAATTCGGCATTTTTTGATTCTACTGTATTAGACAGATCTGCAATAGATGAATCTTTAGATTCTAATTGTGATTGGAAAAAATCCCTTTCACCGCGCACAGCTTCTAAAACAGAACGCATAGCATCTAACTCTGCTGTTGAATTTGAAGAATTAGATACAAACATATCATAGTTTTGTTGTACAGAAGTTAATTGATTTTGTAAATCACTTACTCTGCCCCATGCCATATCTTTTTCGTTTACCATATTTTGGTAATCTTGAGGATTTACATAGTTCCAAGAACTAGTCTGTGCTTCACTAAGATAATTGTTTAATTGTGATAACTCATTATTTTTATCATTAATGAGTTCTTGAATAATTTGTGTTACTCTATATTGATCCATAAAATTAAGCTAATAAGTCTTGTTCGACAGTTCCGTTATAAACAATAGATACAGGTCTATTTCCATCCGACATCAAATGTTTAGTTGGGTCGATACCTATTTGATTATAGATAGTAGCGGCCATATTTTCAACGGTCAAAGGTTTTTCTTCTGGTTCGGCACCCGTAGCATTAGATGCGCCATGAATATAACCTTCCTTAAATCCACCACCAGCGAAGGCTACTGAGAATACTCTTGGCCAATGGTCTCTGCCGGCATCTTTATTAATCTTGGGCGTTCTACCGAATTCAGAAGATACCATTACGATTGTATCATTAAGCATTCCCCTTTGTTCTAGATCTTTAATTAACGCAGCATATGCTTGATCAAATGCTGGCAATTGATTTTTAATATTAGCACCGATAGCAGCATGGTGATCCCATCCACCATAAACAACGGAAACGAATCTTACTCCAGCTTCTACTAATCTTCTTGCCATTAAAAATCTTTGACCTGCTTGTGTTTGACCATAAGCATTACGAATATGTTCTGGTTCTTTAGAAAGTTCAAATGCTTCTCTGGCTTGTTGAGAAGAAACAAGATCATACGCTTGTTGATAAAACTTGTTCATGGATGCAATAGCATCAGCACCTTCGATAGAGCGGAAATGATTATCTACTGTTTCTAGAATGCTACGGCGACGGCTGAATCTAGCTTCATCTACACCGGCATTCATTTTCAAATCTCTAACAGCAAAATCTTTTGATGCAGGATCTGACCCCAATGAGAAAGGACCAAAGGCTTTTGAAAGGTATCCGGTTCCGGCGTCTTCAGAATTCATATTTGGAACACAGACATAAGGAGGCAGGTAATTTCTACTTCCGAATTCATGCGCTACAACAGAACCAAATGAAGGATACTTAATAGCAGGAGAAGGGCGATATCCCGTAAACATATTATGGGTACCTCTCTCATGAGCTGCTTCACCGTGTGTCATAGAACGAACAACTGTGATCTTATTGGCAATCTTAGCTGTTTCTTTCATATACTCAGAGAAGTGTACACCGGGAATACTTGTTTGAACAGATCCTAATGGACCTCTGAATTCAATAGGTGCATGGATTTTTGGATCCCATGTTTCTTGTGCAGCAGCACCGCCAGGCAAGTAAATGTGAATAATTGACTGAGCTTTAGCAGAAATCTTAGACTCAGATTGAGCTCTAAGAACATCACCGGTTGTTAGGCCCAACCCTCCGAAGAGGCCAGCATAGAGGAAATCTCTTCTATTCATATTATTATTTATCAATTATTTGGAAACTATTTCACCTAAATATTTTTATGGCGTTTGTATGGCAAATTAAAAGGCGTTTAGCAGGAGATCCTGGACCACCTACTGTTTTAGATCCGGGTGAATTAGCTTTTAATGAAGTAGATAACACTCTTTATATAGGAACAGAAATTCAAGATCTTTCTGGTACTAGTACTGATACATTATCCACTTCAGCTATTCCAGTTCTCTAATCCATTCGGATGGTTAATCCGAATGGAGCTGTGTCTTTATTGTTACCTCTAACCACAAAAATGGTATCACAATAGGTTGGATCACCAAATCCATTACCTGGATACAAATCTGTGAAATTGATATAAAGCTTAGCATCAATAGAATTATCTTTCATATATTCATATGATGCATTGAAATCAGTACCACCACCACCCTTTACCTCATAAGTAGAAATATCTCTACCTTCATCAGCTCGGAAGACTTCGGGATTATATACAACCGTATCATAACTCCATACATGAATTTGATAATCACTATACTGTGACATAATACCATAAATCTCACTCAAGAATGCTTTCAAATCATCTTCATTAATAGATCCAGAAGCATCAATACCGACACAAATGTCTAGAGTTTCATCTCTCTTCATACCAGGCAATTTAAATGGCGTAGACATACCTTTCTTGGATGGTGAAAGGAATGAATAATCAGAACGAATAGTACTTTGAATTTGATTACGAAGAATCTCTCTCCAATTCATTTTAGGTGAAGATAGCCCTTCAATAATACGACCCATTCCTTTTGGAATGTTACCAGCACAATTCTGGGCAGCAGCCATCAGCTGTGATTTGATTTCATCACGAAGCTTCTGCTTTTCTTCTTCTGACATACCTTCCATATTAGGACGCTTACCTTTACCCTTACCATCTTTCTCATCATCATCCTTACCACCAGAAAGATGTTCATCTAGAAGCTTATCTACCATCTCATCTAACGTCATTCCTGCAAATGTATTATTCTTATCCAATTCTTCTTTGATCTTATCATAGATTTGCTCAGCAGATAGATCTCTGAATTGTTGGTCTAAGAGAGTGCCGGGAATTTGCTTTCCAATATTATTATCAGAAAGAATTAGATTAATAGCAAAGTCTGCAGCAACATTCCAAAGCTTGGGTTCTCTATTTCCTCTACGAATATGATGCTCAAAACAATTATGAAGCACTTCATGTGCATAGAGAAACACCGTCTCTTGTGTAGAGAGAGCATGAATGAATGCGGGATTATAAAAGAAATTACGACCATCCGTTGCAGCTGTATCACACCAATCTTCTGCACGAGTACGTTTGAGGTGCGGAACCATCTGACCAAAGAACGGATGTTTAATTAGCAACGAAACAGCTGCTTTAACCAATTTTTCTTCAACAGCTGGAATATTAATATTTTCAATCTTTTCGAGCTTCTTTTTCATATAGGTTATTTTAAGGGGTTTCTAAAAGAAATGAGAGCTATCCATACACCCGTACAGATAGCTCTCATTTTTAGGCTACTTATCAATCATTACTATCAAAAACATACTTACCATACTTATTAAAGAAATCATCAAACGAGGTTAGCTTCTTTGGATCAATATCCAATTCATAATTAGTCAAAGCCACCTTAGCACCCATGATAACCAATTCTGTTGGAAAATTATCCATCATGAAACGGAAGTAGCGATCGGCATAATCATGCCATTTCTTCGTCTTAGCATTTGCCAATTCTTTCAATTCATAACAGAGAGAAACTGTTAGAGAATACATTGCAGATACTTCACGACTTTCTTTATTCTTAAGCTCTGTTACTTTACCTTCAAGAATATCAATTGCCTTAGGTAGCTTACCGCAAAGCTTACGATGTGCTACGAACTTCAAAGCCAATCCATCCCCAATAGCTCCAGACACAAGATCTGTCAAAGAATTAACATCTTCATCTTCATCCCAGAGAAGATCAGATACGAAATTCCAGGTGCGAGGACATGCAAAAGAACGAGATGGAGACTGTGGATCAAAATTAAACAAATCTTGTTTTGCAAATGAAATATAACCAATAACGTCGGGGTGAACATTATGATTCACAGCCCAATCTACCCAATCATCATTAGACACTGTCATTTCGAGATGAATAAACCGCGAAGCCAATGGAGCCGGCATCTTATAGGTAACACCGCGATCACCTTCACGATTACCAGCAGCCACAATGTCTACACCATCTGGCAAACGATACTTACCTACACGGCGATTCAGGATCAATTGATAAGCTGCAGCTTGAACAGCAGGAGGTGCTGAAACAATTTCATCCAAGAAGACGATTGCTTTACTATTTGGATCATGCGGCAATTCACTCGGAGGAGCCCAATTCATGGTGCCGTCTTTTTCATTAAGATAAGGCATTCCTTTAATATCCGTCGGATCCCAGAGAGCCAGACGAATGTCGATTACTTCACGACCTTGTTCTGCACCGATTTGTGCAACGACATCACTCTTGCCAATTCCAGGAGGACCCCAGAGCATGATTGGACGACGCTTAGACATAGCACGCTTAATTGCTTTGGTTGCTGATTTCGGACTGATGGTTCTGATTGTGGTATTTGATGTAGTAGCCATATGTTTTAATTGATGTTTAAATTTTAAGGGGTTTCTGATGATTATCTGATGTGTGAATACTTTTTAAGTTCTTTGACAATTTCTTCTTTTCCATTCCAATGGAAACTTTTAACAAAACGACGAATCAATTTAAGATTAGTAATAATAATGCTCCTAGTTACAAAACGAGAGATCATCTCTAGATTGGTTTTAATGTCAATGGCGGTTTCATTATTGAATTCAGGTGCTGGTAGAGGTAATTGTGTAGTAGTAGTACCCAACCCTTTATCAAAATAAAAATTTAAAATATCCTTTCGTTTTGTATATCGTTTATATGTGTTTCCAGTTTTTACATATAAGCCTTTATACTCTGTATTATGCCTGAAAAGATGGCAACCCCAATAACCCATTTTTTTATTAATATTATAATAAGAAGAACGCCAGCTTAGAGTAACATTCCAATCTGGTCCAAACACATCACTCTTTACTGGAGTACTGCAATGAAACCCATCATTCAAAATAGAAAAATACTCAGCATTTTTTGATTTTATCAAATCAAAAATAATATTGAAGTTATGTTTTTCATCTTGATCAATTTCTTTATTCAAAGTAAATGATACTAATTTAAGTTCGTCCATATGAGCTTTATCATATTTCGCGCGACGACTAAGATCATTGAGCTTATCAATTTTATCAACTCTAAACATGTTATTAATATATTGGGTTTCGAAACCCATGAACTTATTAATCATGCAAACATTTCTCCCTTATCCTGATTATGAAAAATCTTTAAGAGTCTTGGATTATAGAAGACTCGGAAAACAAAGAGCAGAGGTTTTGGGTATTTTGAGATCATTCCAAATGAAGCCCGATCAAGATAAGACATTAGGGTTTAGAGATCCATGTAAATGGATGTGGTGGGGCCACTTTAATCAATTAGTAGAATATGGAATTGTTTCTTGCCGAGAATGGAAACGTAGAGGTTATAAAGATAACACAGAAGACCAAATTGCTTTTTATAAGGATTTCTTCTCTTCTAATAATGAATTGCCTTTTTGGTTTGGAGATGAAAAGATTCATTACACGCATCAATGTGTTCTAAAGAAAAAGGATCCAGTATTTTATGGAGAGGTGTTTCCAGAAGCAGATCCTTCTGTTGGTTATATCTGGCCAGATTGTAGACATGGTATAAAATGGAGTAAATAACATCATGCATTCCTTTAAACACTTTTATACAGAAACAGTCAATAAATTTAATACTGAATGGCAAGATGCTAGAACAGATGCCAAGAAAATTAAAGATGTTGATGAGAAAATTGCATTTGTAAAAAGGTTTATTAACGATAGTCCTACTAAGGCTAATTTAGGAAGAGTATTAAACTGGGCAAGAATGACAAAATTGGGTTATTCTACTTCTCCTGAAAAGCAGTCCAAGTTTGATGATTTTATCGATTATCTACAAAACAATGAAGAAAAATATTCAGGAGAAGATAAGGATGTTGATCTTTATGATATTTCAGAAGAACGTTTTAAGAAAATTTATAAGGATTTGATTAATAGGAGAAATGATTTCCAACACGGTGGAAAGAGACCAGAAACCATGGTATCTTATCTAGCTAAGATGAAATCTGTAGCTAAGGAACGTGATATTGAATTGCCTTCAGACAAACAAGATTAATTATCCGACAACCATTAAATGTATAAAAGGCCATTTACCCGTATCTCGCTCAGTTGCATATGTATTATTTGTAGGATCTACAACAACAAATTTAAATGAAGATGTTGTTTTTTGAGATAGTCGGTTATCTACTTGTACAAATGCACCATGTTCATAGGCATCTCCGTCCACAATACCACCACCCGGATAATAATATGCATTTGCAATTACAGCATAATTAGGATTAATTAATGGATTTATAAAATTTAATGTAAATCTTATATTTTCGTTGGCTGCATTCGGAACATTATCTAAATCTAATACCACATTTGACACATTATTAGAACCCCTGATGACTGGTGAATGTATTGATACTGAATTTGCATTACCAGATTTTTCATCGGTGGAAGTAACACCACAATTAAACGTGATTGTATTGGCAGTAGCAATAGTAGCATTCCAAACGTTATTATCAACTGATGAAGTATTTAGTTCACCCCCTTCAAATTGAACAAATGCAGAAATTGTTGAACCCACATTAAATCCATGATTAGTGATTGTAAGGGTTACTATACTAGAGTTTGCTGGTCTTACGTATGAACCAATCTTCTTTGAGCAATCTATATACGCCCATGCTACTATTTTTCCTGCGCTACCTTCACCAACTGGAATCCATTTATTTTGTGAACTACTCCATTGGATGGTATCGCCATCATTTGCACCACTTGGTTTTATATCTGATAAGCTAATAAAAGATGTAGAACTATTATTAATTATGCCATTTGTAAATGTAATAGTATTTGCATTAATCGCATCTGTATTTACTATGGAGCCACCTGTTAGGTCTAAATTGCCATTATTAACAGTTAAACCATTTTCAGCTACAAAAGAATTTGCTGTTACTGTTCCGTCTGTGGAAAGATTTCCAGATGCATGAATATCATTTCCGGATCTAATATTATCTGTAGTAGTAATCTTCCCGTATACTGAAAGTCCTGTATCTATAGGAATGTTATCACCACCGATTACAATATTAGGAGAAGTAAATCTTTGTTGTTGTGTTACCTTTTCAATTCCCATATTTTTATTTATTTACATTGCTCATCATATGCTTTTATTTTTTTAATAGTTGCATAAATAGTGATACTGACCATGCCAGAGTATAGTACGATAAAAATAAAACGAAGAAGGGTAGGATCTGCGGGGGCCCCCTCTAGTTTAAAAAATGGCGAACTGGCCTTCAATGAAATAAATGACGTTCTTTACTATGGTAGTGGTGAAAATGGGAACGGAGACGCCACCAATATTATTCCAATAGGTGGTAGAGAATATTATACAATATCATATGATATTAATACACCAGAGTCTTTAGTGGGAGGAGAAGATGTTAATTATTTTACTGTTCCATTTAATTTAAATGTCGTAGCTTGGACTTTATTAGCTACTGTAACTGGTTCTGTTCTATTAGATATACAAACTTGTGATTATGACAATTATCCCAATATGATATCTATATGTAACAACAATAAACCATTTATATCTAATGATATAAAGAATAGAGACTTAGATGTTTTAGATTGGGAAGAATATCTTCAAAAAGATAATATTTTAATAATAAAAGCACTGTCAGCGGAAAATATTGACCGCGTGACAGTGCTTTTAAAATGTGAGAGGGTTTAGAACCCAATCATTACTGCGAAAGCGAAAGGTTGATTATCAGAAAATTCTGAGTCAATAAGATATCCTGTTGGGGCACCCATAAACCAATATTCTTGATTACCAATATCTTCGCCAACTTGCCCTATACTGGTAGAGCCTTCACCTTCATACCAGTAGTTTAAATTTCCGTCTATATTAATGTTAGCCATATATTTTTATATTGTTATTTTGCTTTCCATTCATCTATGATAACTGATCCGGCAGTGCCATCACAATCAACATAAAATTCCATTATTCCTACACCTGATGCTGAAGGCGTTGTTAATGTTGTTTCAGAATACGAAGTCGCTTCTGGGAATGTGTAAAGTACACGATCTTCAGTAAATCCTAATGATGCATTCTTTTTGAGAATAAAACGGGGATTATTTCCGTTATAATCATTAGTAACAGCTACCTTCAATTTCAAGTCAACGACATCATTTGTACTTACCGCGACGAATTTACTACCTGATTTAAATTTATCAGATGCAATCCGTGGTGATATTTTTTCAGCTACATTTCCAGCAACCAAAGAAGTGTCTGTTGCTCTTTTGCCTTTTCTATAGAAAGATTCATGACTGCCAATATTTCTATTTTTATTCATGAAAATAATTCCACCTGATTTAGTGTTGTCTGGTGGCAAACAGGAAAGATTTTCAACTCCCGCACTAGTGATAGTTGTATTAGCAAATTGATAAGTCCCAAAAACAGTTCCACTCAATGAAACGGCAAATCCGGTATTTACTGTTGCAAGTGTTGAATTATCAAAATGGAAATTTATCATTTCATTATTTGCTAAAGTCAATGGTATGCCTGTATAAGCTGATGTTAATAATGAACTCTTGCTTAATACAATATCATTAAATAATGCGGGACGATAGCTCTTAGATGAATATATAATCATATTTTGATTATTATTTCCCATCAGAGCTGTTATAGAAGATATTTTTGTTTTACCGTCTCCTAATTTCAACCGTGCATTAGATGTTGTACTATTAGATATATAAACACCGGTTAATATTCCAGTCATATTCATTATATCTAATCCAATAGTACTACTACCGTCAATATATATATTTTTAGCAGTTAATGCATTAGCAGTACGATAATCTTGATTACTACCGCTAATTGCTAAACCAAACGTTGTATTATTAACACAACTAATATTGGATATTGTTGTTTTCTTTAGGCTAGGTGATGCATTATCAATCAACATACCACCGGCGGTATTATAATAATTTTGTATATTATCTATTTTTGTTTCACCGGTTTTTACTGTTCGCTTGTATAGTAATACAGTATCTTCATCTACTGCAAACGGTGCCGAAGGTATGGCAATTGTATCTTGTGTTGTATCATATTCAGCGCGTGTTAATACGCGGAATCCGTAGATATGTCTTGCATTTGCATCGGGATATAATCCAATGTTTCCAGTAATTGCTTTGAATTCAAAATTTGAAGTATATGATCCTATTTTTTTACCATCAAAATAAAGTGCGATTAAATCACCTTGGCGAACTAGTGCTATATGATACCATTTTTTGAAACGGAATCCTGGTGTTACTGCTGTAAATTTCGATGTATTTGTACCTTCATTAGTAAACAAATTGAATGTAAATGTTGCTGGATTAAAGTCAAGGCGGAATGTTCCTAAGGAAGATCCTACTGTATCATACCCAGCTAAACCCGAATTATAACCACAAACAAATATATACCTTTGAGCATTTACTGTGGATGAAAATTTATAGAAAGCTTCAAATGTAAAATCTTCTTCAAAGTTATAACTTGGTTTTGCGTCCCATTTTATGTTACCTGTGAAATAAGTACTTGTTTCTTCGGGATATGCATCACCAAACGGATTATCAAAACTAACAGCATTCGTTGCTGCTGCACTCTCTGTTATAGTCGCATCTTCATCAGTTAAATCAATACTCTCACCCTTAGTTGGACTACCGAGATATAATCCTTGGCTTGCATTCATCCAATTTATAGACCCCATTATAATACCATCAACATTATCTAGATAAGTACCTCTTAGAGTATTGCCCAAAGATATATTATTTTCTAAAATAACGTTTCCACTAATAGTTGCATTTTCTAATTTAATTCCATTTCCCGTAGATCGTAGTATTAAATTATTTTTAACATTGAGGTTATATACACCTTTATTGAAATTTAAAGTATCACCACTGTATTTATAGAATGTATTATCTTGTATAGTGACATTATATGTTTTTCCATAAAATGATGTAGCATCCACATTAGTACTGGTGGATCCGTCTACGTAACATCCTGATAATATAAAAGACCCCCCTTGTTTTATATTGAATATTAGTGATTCGGTTTTCTTACCGTCTATGCCTAAATGTTCAAATTCTGCATCTAAAATAGTAGTATTTGAAGTTTTATCAAATTGCAACCAACCTCTTCTATTTTGTGACAATCCTTTTATACTTACATTTCTTGTAGCATTAACTATGTTAGGTATACCATCATATTTTTCATGAATATACAAACTTGCAGTTGCTGTAGATAATCTATTAGTTAATGATCTTCTAGCTGTCAATTCTTCAAATTGTGTTTTATTAGCTGATGTAGGTAAGAATATTAAACTGTCACCTGAAAGCCAATTAGTAGGTGTCTCTACTAACGAGAAGACATTTGAACCCGTAGCGTAATATCCAGTCAAAGTGGCTTTTGTAGTTTTAGGTTGTCCTTTAACATCTAAAGTACCGCCCGGAAGAACATGAATTCTAGAATTTTCTAAATTTAATATTCTTTTTTGTGTTGGTTCGGATGATAATATAAATTTGCCGCCTGAACCAATTTTAAGACCATTATTAGTAATAGTATGTGTAGAATTCGCACTACCTGTTGGTAAAAAGGTTCCATTATTTTGTATTGATATATTATTAAATGCCCAATCACTTAAGCTACATGTTACTGTAATTGGATTTATATCATATGAATTTATACTTCCACCAACAACTACTTTTTCCAAATATCCTGGATTATAGTAAGTATTAATGTTTCTAGCATCATTGTATAAAAATACAGTATCTGCAGTCGCCGATAAAGTAGATGCAGTTGTAATAATAGTCGATGTATTGAAATTATTAGAATAAAGTGCTCTACCATCAGTAATTCTTACGGCATACATTTCACCTATAAATTTGCCTACATTTACATCAACATAACGTGCGCCCATTCTAAATTTATTAGCAGTCGTAAATATATTGCCCCAAGTTGCTGTATCTACTACTGATAATTGTGATGATTTAGTACCTCCGGAGAATGTATATACGGTATCTCCTTTTTTACAAATCGCAATGTGCCTCCATGTGTTCAACCCACCTGAGGGTATTTCGAGTGAAAATGATGGATTACTGCAATTGAAAAAATAAGAAGGTGTAGAACCAGATACTACTAAAAAGAGATTGTCATTAAAATCCATTAATATTCTGTCGGATCCTTCATTTTTATTAGCTGTTAATGATTTGAAATAACCTTCAATAGTCCAATCACCTTTCATTTGAAAGTTTGTCGTTGGCACGTCTATACTACCGCCACTAAATCTCACAACTGTTGTATTTGGTATTTTTCGTGGTAAGTCAGCACCGACAACTGAAGATACAGTTCCCCATAACGTATTCACAGTGAATGTATTTGTAGAAGGTGAAGTTATAGCTCCAGTTATGCTTTGTGTTTCTGCAACAATAACATGACTATTAACAGGAGATATAACATTATTCAATTTCATGAATAATGAAACATTTCCTAACTCATTGATTCCTGATCCACCATCACTAATTAAGGTAGCTGGTTCTGTAGGTATATCATAATTTGATGTATGTACACATTCACCATTGATGATTCTTAATCCTACTAGTTTTCCGCCATATCTACCTTTGTTGGGATTTGTATCACCGCCATATATTCCAATATATGAATTGTTTACAACTCCAGATTTATAATCAACATTATTAGTAACAGATTTATCCAATATTCCATCTCTATAAAGTGATAATGTAGAACCGCTTCGGCCTATGCCTACATGATGCCAATGCCCATCAGCATAATCAAAGTTAGAAGAGAGTATATTAGTATCTGATAAAATCTGAAGTTTTTTATCACTTCCGGTAGGATTGATGCATATTTGTAATGCACTGACAGAACTTACACTTCCTAATGTTAATATTCTTCTGCTGATTGAATCACGCTTCCATTTTGTAGTATTCATCCAGAAATCAATCCAAAAATCTCCAACCAAGTTTAGGCTGGGCGATGGCGGAATAATAATAAAATTATTACTAAATACACCATTAAATATCAATGCATTATCAGTGTAATTAGCATCTATATTCAATGTCTCATTTAATGATACTTTAAATTTAGCGCCCGATAATGTAAATGTATTATTTGCTGTGCTATCGTAAATACCAGCAGTAGTACCTTTGATTAATAAATTAGGTGTAGTAACTAGTGCATTAACCCCCAATCCTTGAGAAATTGTATTATTAATGGTCAATGGTGTAGCTGGCGGTGTGAATTTATCAGTATATAATGCTTGGCCTTTTATTATACGGGCATCTGCAATGTAACCATTGCAATTGGTACCCATTATTAATGCATCATTATCATTTTGCAAAACAATACCACCAAAATTAGTTGCATCTACTAAATCACCGTTGATAAAAAACCTAACAGTACCACTTTGTCTTGTTAATGCAAAATGGTTCCATTGTTTAAGTGTATTTCTAGTGGCGTTTAAACTGACAGTAGTCACTCCATCATTTCCAATGTCAACTGTTGGTGTAGTAGCATTTGCATAATAAAATTTAATACCATCTGCTAAATTAGTTGTACCAGAAAACGTCTTTACCATTTCATCACTTGCGGCTAATGAATATGGAAAATACCAATATTCAATAGTAAAATCATTACTTGCAAATGTAAATTCATCAGAACGTTCAGAAACAGTTACTAAGTCACCTGTATTATCAAAGAAAATACTACCACCATGCTGTGTAGTAGAATATATTTCTTCACTGTTGAATGGCGTACCTATAGATGAAGGGACCGCAACCAATGTAGAATTTCCTGCTATAGTAGGTTCTATTCTTGTACTAGCATCTACAGCATTACTATTGCATAATAAAAATGCAACATTAGACGGGGTTGGATTTGTTGATGGTGTAGCACCACCATTATCACTGGTTGTAACATATGTACTAGCAGTTGTAAAGTTTGTAGTATAAAGAGCTTGATCTTTTGTTAATCTCAAACCCAATAATATGCCATCAAAGAAACTATTCTTATTAGCTTCACCCCCTACACGTAAGATGCCTGAATTGAATTCAGTAGTATCATTTAATTTTGTTCCACTTAAGACACCATTGACATACATTCTCAATGTACCAGAATCTCTAGTTACGGCTAAGTGATGCCATCTATAAGGTTGTGTACTCAGTGAAGGACCTGTTGCTGATACTAATGGTGACCCACCAGTAATACCGAAAGATGGTTTGCCGCTTAATGCGTTAAGAGAGAAACCTCCATTATTTAAAATTGATACAATACTAGCATTATTATAATTTTTAACATTAAACCAGCATTCTAAAGTAAAGTTTGCAGTTGATGAAATGCCGAAATTAGCACTTTCTTCATAATCAAAGCAGGTTATATCATAATCTATTGCGGTTGAATATTTTGAAGCAGAATCCCAAGTAACACCACCTGTACCATATTCATATATGGCACCATTAGTTGCAATAGTGACTGTTCCAACAGTAGCGTTAATGTCTTTATTTAAATCAATGTCGTCTCCGGTGATATACAATATGGAATCATTAATTGATATTGCACCATTTGGTGTAAAATTACCAGTATATTTTGCTTTCAAACAAGCGGCTATGTTGTCTATTTGACCCACGAACGGATTGCCGAATCTGGGAGTACTGGATTGTGCGAACAACGGATTTCCGAAAACATAAAAAATAGATCTACTATCTAGACTAGTATTCACACTCAAAACAGTACCTTGATTTATTTTTTTAACACCATCGACAAAAATATCTAATCCGCCGTTTTTTACAAAAGCAAAATGATAATTTTTATTAATTTGAAATTCTGATGGACTTAATATGGTGTGATTTACTGTTGTTGTGCCATCTCTTAGTGTTAATCTAATTTCATTTGTTGCAAGATGTCTTAGATCAAATGAAGGCCCTACTCCCGCTATAAAACCAGCTACAAAAATACCTTCTAGAGTTAAATTTCGAGTAAAAATTATATTAAATTCAAACGTATATGTAGCTGCGTTTAAAAAATCATACGCAGAACCATCTATATTTAGACCGTATGGTAATGCCGTATTAGCAAAATCAATCATGCCGCGACCAATTCTACTAGCAGGACCCTGTGATACAGATATATTTGGACATGTAGTAATTTTGTAATTATAAGTTTTATTGCCGTAATCTTGTAATCTTGAATATCGTGGTTTATCAGCAAATAATAGCACGGTTCCGGGTATATTTTTTAAATTATATTCAGGAGTAAAATTTGCCGTATATATGGCGGTATTCAAGGCTCGACAATTTGAAATGCTCATTCTGGGTGATCTACTTCCACCAGAACCTCTGACATCGAACAAAGTATAATCAAATACACCAACATACGATAATTCTCTAAAATAATTCGTATTATCATTTGAAAATGTTGCAACAATATTACCGTTTCTAAAAAAACGTGTTGTGTTTGAACTGTCACGCGTAACAGCAAAATGTTGGAACCCTGCACCAACTATATTAGCAGTTTCACTAATGAATGTATTTTTGCAATAATATCTAATTGTTGTAGAAGCTACATTAATCCCGAGGAATTCCGCAGTCATGCGCCAACCCAATCCCATCATCATCTCGTATATTTCATTTAAAACTTTATCTATACTAAACCATCCTTCTATAGTAAATTGCCCAGTATTAAAAATTACTCCAGTATCTAAACGATGATACACTGTATTAGAAACGGGATCCATGTCATAAAAATTTATCACAGATAAGTTATCAACCCAAGGATTTCTTTTCACAATACCAGCTGAACCTACTGTCTGTATTCTTTTATTGGCTTGATCTTCTAATCTATTTTCATCACCCAAAATCAATAATGAAACATTATTACCTGTTGGTAAATTAGAAGGTGTAGCGCCACCATTACTATTTCTTGAGGAAGGTTCTGTAGGAACTGAGAAATTGGATGAATATAATTCTTGTCCCTTTGTGACACGAAGATTGAAGATATATCCATGCATGTATGGTGTAGATGCAGTTCTGTCCTTTCCTATAAAGAACGTATTTTGGGCAAATGCTTTATTGGAAGCTATAGTAATATTATCACTCTTTACTCCGTTTACATAACCATTCATGACATTACCATTTCTAGTAATGGCTATATGATTCCATTTGTCTTGGGCTACAGATAGTCCTGTACCAACACCAGAAATTAATAGGGTATTAGTTGCATCTACATCAACATTAAAATCGACTAATGATAAGACACGGTTAAGTCTTGTCTCAGATAAGTAACACCAAAAATCAATAGTAAATGCTGAAGTACCAAATAAAAATGATGTTGAATTGGGATAACTGATGTATCCACCATCATTCATAAACCATGCCCATGATTTTACACTGTATGGGTTAAAAGAACTTTGCGATGCATCGCCACTAGCTACTACATCTAATCCTGAAGCGTAATCTATAATAGATTGATCTAATTGAGGCAATCCATAGAAATATAATTCTCCATCTGTATTAGCAGATAATCTAATATAATAATTTGCATTTGCTGTTGTGTTGACAGGGGCGTCAAATTTTAATGTCTGCCAAGATTGGGATATAGCATTTTCAATATTATTAGATCCGTCCCCAGCAGGAAAATTACTAATAGGAACTACACATGAACCCCGTTCTACATTTAATGTATCATATAATTTACAAGAAAATAATCCTGTTGGATTATCAGCTCTACTTTTTACATTAAATGATACGCCCCAAATAGTAGATCCATCTGATGCAAATGATGTAATATCTACGGGCGTATTTCCTATGCCCATTACATCAGTTACTGATATAGTATCAGCATTGCTAATGGTCCTAGCAAAAATATTATCTGTTAAATTCCCAGACGAAATTGAAAAAAGTGTTGACATAATGTAAGTTATTTGTTATATTTTTTTTTAAATTGTGGATGCTTGCCACTTAGCAATGTGTAATTGATTGTTAGTTCCTATTAATTCCACATAGGATTCTAAATATGATTTTTGTGGCCAAAATGGATTTTTATAATCTGAAAGTGATACTGTAATTGTTGCCCATGTGTTATTTGTGGGTGCCAATTCACTTAATGTCACTTCTTCCGAAACGCCCAATACTGTATTTTTGTCTATTTTTAGACTACCCCCACTAACATAATCAACCGGTGTTTTATATGTTAATGAAATGCCTTTGACATTAGATGCGGGTGATACTGGAATTAATTTTAAATTGCTTCTTAGATAATATTCATCTGAAATAGACTCTAATTTTTCAGTTGGCAAATCAAAATATAAATTCACTGAATCAAGGGATACTTTACCACCTCTAGTCCATCTATAATGATTATTAGGATCACCATTTGCATATTGAACAGCAAAACCAGTCTCTCTGTATGTATATGGTTGATATCCATTAATAGTACTAGCATCAACTATTTGATTTATGAAAGAACATCCATTGAATACATAAGATCCCATAGTATAATCAACATTAGTTCTCATTACTAATGGTTTTCCGAGAGTACTTAAGTCTGATGCATTAATTTCAAATTTCTCATAGAAAGAATTAGAAATATCTATTAAATTAGTAGAAAGAGTATTATTTGATGAAAACTTTAATCCATTTAATGACACAGAATAATAAGATTTATTATTTTCTATATCGATAAATGTTTTAGGCATTTTGCTATAAGTAGCAGAATTACCAGGAAGGAAATTGAATATGGTGCCATCATCAGTAACGAAAGGATTTGTGGTGGGAGTAAATGTATCAGTGTAATTTACACCATAAGACATTTTTGCAGCACCTAAATATCCGCTCAGAGCTTCTGTATAAAGTGTTCTAGAAGATGGTCGAGCACCAAGATATACTTTTGGATTACTTGATCTAAAGAAATCAAAATCATTTGTGCCACCAGCTACTGCAGATATTGAAAGAAGACCGTCTATATATATTGAATAAGTATTTGCAGATTTCAATAATGCTATATGATACCATCTATTATTAAATAAAGCATCTGTTGTCGGAGCAGTTAATATTGCTCCCGGCGCAGTAGAACCATTAGCAGATAACCCCTTCTGGAATAATAATTGCCCTGTTGTATTAATATACATTTGCATCACACAACCCAAAGTCCCAGCTGTAGTTGATAATTGATCCCAAATAGAAAATAAAGATTGCGTTGTACCTAATTTAGCACTAATGGGATAATACCATGATTCAAATGTAAAATCATCATTATATGATAATAGTCGCGGCATGTTTATTTCTACTCTTGTATTTAGTGAACTTAATGCTAAGCTTGATAGACCAGTAAATGGTGAAATAGCAGATAAAACAGAAGTGCCAGTAGTTGTATATGCAGTAAAAGGAAGATTTTCTGCTCTTGTTGCAGTTAACCCATTAATAGTTAATGGCCCAGCTGTTGAATTAAAAACTACATCATACATTCCATATGAACTATCTTTAAGTAAAATACCATTTAATTCTCCCGTTAAATTATTAGCGGAAATTGAATGAAAATATGAAGATAAACATGATAAACCATTAATATATAAATTGCATGTATCGCTTTTATTAAGTCCCGTTTTTCTATTAGAAATTAAAACATTATTAAATGTCGGCAATGAACTATTTCCTATCATGGTAATAGAATCAGCTGCAGAATTGGATGAAAAAGTGACATTTGTAAAATTAGAATTGGAAAAATTAGAATTATTAAAGTTTAATTCTTTTGCAAAGGTAGATGATTCTATATTACAATTATTATATAATCCTTCAAAATTTGTATTTTCTTTACAATCTATTCCCGTTAGCAATACATTGCTTATAGATGTGCCCGATTTTATTGTAAAGTTCACTGTATTAGTAGCAGTTAATGAACCAGAATGGAAATATTTTCCTTGAAAAGTACTATCATATACAGATAAATTTGCGGTATTAGTATTTTTATTAGAGGCAGTAATACCAGACCAAAAAGTCGTGTTTCTGAATCTTGCGTATCCGCTTGTTATATCATGCAAATAATCATATGTAATAATATTATTTCCTGTATTGTTACTATTGTTAAATAATCCAGCAGAAAGCATATTAAATCCTACTACATTATTCAAATCAACTATCGCACTATTCGCAGCCTTTATTCTACCTATTACGGTAGGTGTTGGATAATTAGCAGACAAAACTGCGCCATCCAATACATGTATAAATTGATTATGAGCCATGTTTAATCCGGTAACAATGGCTGTGCCAGTAAACAAACCGCCGCGTCCGATATAAATGTTATTAGATGCATTGTTAGATATATTAAAATTATTTTCTGATTTGACTCCATCACAAATATAAACATTTGCAGCAGATAAAAATCCCGACACATTTCTTCCTTCCGTGACTAAGCCGGTAGTTAATGACTTTGTGAGATATACAATATCTGCGGGTTGGCTTGCACTAGCATAAGGACCATAAACTAAAATTGATGCTGGTGTAGTAGCTGCAGATCCCATTAATCTCACTGTATTTGGGCCGAATACAGATAATGGTGGTGCGGCAGTGAATGATACGGGCGTGGGTAGTTTAAATAGAACCCATCCTACCATAGCTTGGGGTGCAGTGGTAACGAAACTATTTGTATAACTACCAGGTGATAATCCTGTCGCATTGTAATCGTAATTCACTGTACTTAAGCGAATTCTGAGTGTTTCACCCGGGTTAATAGTACCTACTGATGAAAGACATAAAGCTACTCCGTACACTAAAGTATTGTTTGTATATGACGTAGTTGCAGCTAGAGCACGAGTTGCAGATAATTGTGATCCTATTACCCCTTGATTGGCTATTGTTGTTGCGGCGCTATTCAAAGAACCGATGGTACTAATATTTCCATCGGAAAAAGCGAAAAGTGTTGGCATGGTATTATTTATTAAAAAAAGTGGCCTAAACCTTGGGTTTAGGCCACATAATTATTAGATTTTATATCCTTTCAAAGATATGGTTAATTTAGTTGCATCTGAATTTGCAGAAACAATAAATTCTAAAACATCGTCTGCTAGTAAGTTAGCAAAACCCGGCGAAGAATTTGAATTTTTTCTATTGTTAGTTACTGATACAGTCCCAAAAGATGACATATTAGGAAAGTTTTCGTAGCTAGCTCTATTCAGTGTTACAACAGTAGTTGTAGCAACATCTGTTACAATTTTCCATTCTGTAATGGAAAAATTAGTAGGTATGGTTATTGTTCCGCGTGAATTTAAGCTAACCTTGCTATTCCCATTATCAAATAAATAATTGATTATAGAAGGTGTAGCAGCTGAATTTTGCGATACCCAAGTAACTACTGGTTCTAATCCCGTTACTTCTGATACAACATGTGTATGTGAAGAAGGTACAAAAGCAGTTGGTTTATTAGCAATAACATTCCAATCAGGTGTAATATCTGCTAAGGCAATATATGATCCTGCTATTGTTTTTGTCCCACTCACATATACATAACGCTGTCCGTCTGTTGTTGTGACAATAGCACCTTGAACTATAGAATCTTGTTGCTCTTGTGATAAATCAGCCAATCCTCCTTGGCTTATAACTTGAATAGAAGTATTAATTACAGGAATTCTAGCAGGATCTAATACACCTGCATTTATAGAAGAAGCATGATGGAAATGGCTAGATGGTGTAAAAGCAGTTGGTTTATTTGTGATACTAGACCAATCAGAAGATCCGCCACCACCACCAGCTTCCCATAACGATGAATTAGCCGTAATTATGGTATATGCTTCGTTACCTAATGATACATCAGGAATTGTTTCCCATGTAGCTGAATTATTTGTAATTAAAGTATAAGCTGAATTACCTAATTGGTTATTAGAAGCAGAATTTTCTGTAACCCATGTCATTACTGGTTGCAATCCATCGATATCACCTACAGTATGTGTATGTGAAGATGGATTAAATTCTAATGGCTTATTAGAAATAACACCCCAATCAGGTGTAATATCTGCTAAGGCAATATATGACCCAGAACTTACTTTAGATCCACCAACATATACATAACGATAACCATCAGTTGTTGTAACCAATGCACCTTCTGAAATTTGATCTTGTTGTTCTGTAGTTAAATCAGCCAATCCTCCTTGGCTTATAACTTGAATAGAAGTATTAATTACAGGAATTCTAGCAGGATCTAATACACCTGCATTTATAGAAGAAGCATGATGGAAATGTGTTGCAGGATTGAATTCTATTGGTTTATTTGTGATACTAGACCAATCACCTGCTTGCCATGTAGCTGAATTTGAAACTATCAATGCATAAGCATCAGCACCTTCTGAAGCAGATGAATTTTGTGATACCCAAGTAACTACTGGCTCTAATCCTGTAATTTCAGATACAGTATGACTATGTGTTGAAGGAGTAAATTCTGTTGGTTTATTAGTGATACTAGACCAATCAGAAGATCCTCCGCCGCCACCTTGACCCCATGTAGATGAATTAGCAGCTACAGTTGAATAAGTACTTTCCCATTTTCCGCTATTAGCTTGAAATACAGACACTGTATAAACAGGCATTAAATCACCAATAGTACCGCTATTTACTGAAGATCCTGTGAATACAGCAGACAATACAATAGAACCTGTATTGACAGCTGCATTATTGAATTCTCCCCATTTAATAGTACCGGCGTTTTTTGTATTATGATTGAACGAACCTTGTCCGTCTAAAAAAATATTTTCTGGCATAATTTGTATTGTGTGTTAAAAAAATGGGTAGGCAGATGCCCACCTACCCATTAGACTAAGATTTATAATATTTTATTAAATTATAATATTATTCTTTTGGTACGCTGTTATATCCGCCTGCTCCATTTGAAGTATAAGTGAATGACGCATCTTCATTTAGATAAGTATCTGCGGCTGGATATATACCATCAGTATTATATCCACCAGTACCGTTAGCTATATATACTATATCGTAATTTACCGAACCGGCTGGCGTAGCTATTAAACCCCCACCAACATTGGTATATAATATCTCATCAGCAGCTGGATAGTTATTAACTTCTGTATAACTACCAGTACCGTTAGATACATAATCCCTAACATAAGTATAGTATCCAACTGGTAAGTTCACTGTTATTGTATCACTGGTAAAGATAGTACCAAAGATTTCATATGAATAATTAGTGCCAGTTTCTCCTCCAAAGCCATCAGCAATTTTATCATAAGTACCGTTGTTATAATAAACATTACCTATCGATATTTGATTGGTGACACCCGATTCCAATACTGTACCGGCAGTAGGATATGTATTATATCCACCTGTTCCATCGGCTACGAAATTACTATTGGCATCTGAACCCAAAATAGTATTGACTTCAGGATAATCTCTATCTGATTCAGTATAATTACCATTACCATCTGATACATAATCTATTGTTCCATTGGCGTAATCAATATCATTTATATTAATATAAACAATAACATTATTTGCTATGATTTCGCCATTTGCCAAATAATTAGTAACATTATTTGTACTACCATTGCCGTCAGCTACGATATCAGTAGTCCCATTTTCGTATTGATTACCATTAATGGTTATATAATTAGTAGTTGAAGAAATTACATATCCATTTACATAGATATTATCATATGCCCCACCACCAGTAGCTATATAATTATATACACCATCTGTTCCTAATAAATCACCCACATTTGGGTATATAAAATTTTCATTAGTAGATCCACCGTTACCATCAGCTACAATATCATAAGTTCCATTAGGATATAGTTGATTATTAATATCAATATAATTAACAACTCCAGCGCTTAATACGGTTCCTGCTGCTGGGTTACCCCCCCCACTCAAGTTGGTAACTTCACCAACTACGGTTCCATTATTTGTAGCAGTAGCCGCAAAAGATGCATCTCCTCCAACAGTACCACCTGAATTGGTGGATGTGCCTTCGAAGACTGCATTTCCTGTTACTGTACCGCCGTTATTAGAAGCAGTATCTTGGAAAGTAGCTGCTGCAGCTGTGCCCGCGTTTTGTGAACTACCTTGGAAGGTAGCACTAACAGAGACAATTCCAGCATTTACAGCAGATCCTAAGAATACAGCATTATCTACTGTACCAGTATTTTGTGAAGTACCATCAAACACAGCTACTGCTACGTCTCCATGGTTAGCTGCACTATCATTAAATACAGCATTATCTGTAATGCTGCCTGTATTTGTAGCAGAATCATAAAACTCTGCTACGGTTACAGTTCCCGCGTTTTCTGAAGTATCATAGAAATATCCTGATCCTTCAATTGAACTATTGTTATTGCTCATTGTTTATTATACGTTATAGGTTGAATTTCCTTCGAATGTAGCTTCACCGCTTATGCTGCAAGTAACATTGCCGAAGTTTTGTGATGTGAATGTGATTCCGACTGATCCTGAATTAATGGAAGCGGGTTGTACCCAGCTAACATTGTCAAGACTGACAAGAGGTTCAACTGAACCATTGACGATAACAACATTAGTCGAAGACAATGGTAGTGTTGTTGCTTGTTGGGTATGTGCACTATCTCCCCACCAGTTGCTTACTGTATACCAATCATTGCTTGAAGCAGAATAGTAATAAGCACCAGTTACAGGTGTGTTGTTACCTCCTCCACCACCACCCCCACCACCAGCATCATCAAAATTGCCTCCATCAAGAACGGCGAATACATTTTGAACGAATTCAGTAGTAGCAACATAAGTATCTGCAGCCGTGGTTACTTGAGTAACTGTAACAGCAGAAGATAATACAACCGTATTAGAGAACGTTTTATCCCCGGCAACTGTTTGTGATGTGCTCTTGTCTAAGAATTCACCTTTACCACCAATAGAAGATGATGCATTGCTAGCTTTGCCATAGTAGAACGCGTCTCCAACTTCGTTAAAGGCAAGTTCCCCATGAGCTATAGTAGCAGGTGCACCAGCTGCTCCGGTAGTCCTTCTTTTAATTTTGAAAATATTTCCCATAATTTTAGGTTAATACCTCCAAATTAAAATGATCCACCATCAAGGAGTGATGCAACGTCTTGTACGAATTCAGTATTAGCAACGGCTAAAGTTGAATCTGTTCTTGCTTTTGTGACAGTAACAGCTGCACTTCCGAGATCAACAGATCCAGAGAATGTTTTAGCTGCGTCAACTGTTTGATTTGATCCTAATGTTACATAAGATCCGGAACCACCGATAGCGCGAATGCCATCTGCAGCACCATAATAAAGTGTGTCATTTACTTCGTTATAAGCCAGTTCCCCATTTTGAAGAGATGCTGGTGCACCGGATTGACCGGATGTACGACGCTTGATTTGAAAAATGTTTGCCATAATTTTATTAAGAATTGAATGCGGGGGCCCGAAGGCCCCCTTAAGTTAATTGTTTCGGGGTTGATTAGAATGTTCCAGAATCCATTACGCAATCATAGAGCGTTGCCGCGCTAAGTGAAATTGACATAACGGTACCACCAGTGATGCTAACTGCATCATAATTTTGTGATGCAATTGTACCAAGTGTTGTTACACCTGATGTACCAGTGAGTGTTTGGAATGCAGACTCAAGATTATCAAATCTTGCATCGTCTGCTGTTGCAGCACTATTGATTGCAGCACTTAAGTCACCTAATTTGGTGCTAAGTGTTACTGCGAAGTTTTCATCATCACCGATAGCTGACGCAAGTTCTCTAAGAGTATTAAGAAGCGAGGGCGCTCCATCAACTAGATTAGCGACTGCTGTATCTGTGTATGATTGTGCGGATGCCAATGTAGCGGCATCACGAGCAATCATGTCGGATGATAAGGAATCAATGCTGGAAACAAGTGCCCCAGAAGCAGCTACTGTCTCAGAACGAAGTGTGCTGATGTCGCTAGCTAATGTGCCAGAGGCAGCAACGGTTTCACTTCTTAATTGATCAACAGCGGCTGAAGAGCCTGAATCTAAAGCTTCGATAGCAGCTGATAATGCAGCTACGTCTGCAACACGAGCGGTGACTTCGTCATCAACTGCCCCAGAGAGGAAATCGATCTTGGAATCAACGTGTGTATGAAGATCACTGAGTTGTGTATCAACTGATCCAGAGAGTGAATTAATCTTGGAATCTAATGCACCAGAAGCAGCAACGGTTTCTGTGCGGAGTGTGCTAATGTCGCTTGCAAGAGATCCACTAGCAGCTACTGTCTCAGAACGGAGTGTGCTGATATCACCAGCAAGTGTTCCGGAAGCAGCAACTGTTTCACTTCTTAATTGAGCGAGATCTGCAGCAGCTTGTGTTTCAAGGTTGCTGATATCACTAGCTAAAGCAGCTGTTGCTGTTTGAACATCAGTACGAAGTGTACCAATATTATTAGCAACGGTTGTAGCAAAGTTAGGATCTTCACCTAAAGCATCCGCTAATTCTTTTAAAGTGTCAAGAACCGCAGGTGCGCTATTAACGAGATCCGCAACTGATTGATCAATTTTGGAATCAAGTGCACCAGAAACAGATACGATTGTGCTATAGAGTGAACCAGAAGCAGCAACGGTTTCTGAACGGAGTGTGCTGATATCACTGGTTAATGTACCAGAAGCAGCAACTGTCTCGGCACGAAGGGTGTCGAGGCCAGATTGTAAGGAACCAGAAGCAGCAACTGTCTCAGAACGAAGTGTGCTAATGTCTCCTGCGAGTGTGCCTGAAGCGGCAACGGTCTCAGCACGTAATTGATCTACAGCAGCAGATGAACCAGAATTACCAGCTTGGATAGCAGCAGACAATGCAGCTACATCAGCTATACGAGCAGTTTCTTCTGCATCAACAGCACCCGAAAGAAAATCAATCTTTGAGTCGATGTGTGTATGGAGATCAGAAAGTTGTACATCAACTGATCCAGAAAGTGAATCAATTTTTGAATCTAAGGAGCTTGAAACGGAAGCCACTGTGCTCTCAAGAGCAGCAACTTCTGAGTCAATTTTAGAATCAAGTGCGCTCGAAACTGATGCCATTGAACTTTCTAAAGCAGCAACTTCAGAATCAATCTTGGAATCAAGAGCACTGGAAACGGATGCTAATGAAGTTTCAAGAGCCGAAACTTCTGAACTAAGATCACCAGCTAAAGCAGCGGTTGCAGCAGCAACATCTGTACGGAGATTGCTGATGTTTGTTGCAACGGTAGTAGCAAAATTTTCGTCACCACTTAAAGCAGCTGCCAATTCTCCTAATGTATCAAGCAATCCAGGAGCAGCATTAACGAGGTTAGAAACCTCTGTGGTAATGCGTGAATCGAGGCTTGAAGAAACACTTTGGATGGTGCTGTTTAATCCAGCAACTTCACTTGTGATGCGCGAATCAAGGCCACCAGAAGCAGCAACTGTTTCTGTTCTTAACTGGCTAATATCACCAGCAAGTGTGCCAGAAGCAGCAACCGTCTCAGCTCTTAAGGTGTCAACAGCGGCTGTTGATCCTGAATCTAAAGCGTCGATAGCAGCCGACAATGCAGCTACATCAGCAACGCGTGATGATTCTTCAGAACTGATTGCGCTAGATAAAGCGCCAGAAGCAGCAACTGTTTCACTTCTTAATTGCGATATACTAGCATCAAGTGTGCTAGATACACCACTAACCAATGATGTAACGTAACCATTACCCCCGATTGGGATGATTTGTGTTGCGTTACCATTCGCGTCTACTCCGCGACCGTAATAAAGTGTATTGTCATTTTCGTTGAAGGCCAACTCAGCGTTTTTAAGTGCACCAGGTGCACCTGCTCCGGCTGGATCGCCAATTCCCCTACGTTTAATTCTAATTATGTTTGCCATATGTTTATAGTTGTGTTAAACGGGATAGTCCCGTTATAATATTTACCAAAAATCAACCCCCCTTTTCTCTTTTTTTTCTGAGAAATATGTGAGAAAGAAGTATTTGACGTAAATAAACGCATGAGAAAAAAAGACTGCATATATAGTCTCAATGAAATCCTCGAATATATCTCTGAAAACGAGGTTTTTGAAGAAATCTCCAGAGAGTTAAATATCCCTGAAGAAGACCTAGAAATAATCGTCACCTCTATTATAACAGATATAGACAATGACGAATGCAAACGATAGAATTTCTTGGGATGATTATGCTATAAAACTAGCAGAAGTAGCTTCTTTAAGGTCAGAAGATCCATTTAAAAAGGTAGGCGCAGTAGCATTTGATCATGATCATCGTGTTATTGGTGTTGCATATAATGGATTAGCACCAGGAAAGACAGTTGACCTCAATTTTTGGTCAAATAGGGACAAAAGACGACCTTTTATGATTCATGCTGAACAAAATCTACTCTCTTTATTCAAAAGAGGGGAATGTCATACTATAGCATGTACATTATTGCCTTGCTCATCATGTGCTTCAATGATTGCCGGTTACGGGATTAAAAGAGTCTTATATAAAGAAGAATACGAAAGAGATCAAACTGCACACGAAATATTTTCTTTTTATGGTATTTCTACTTTAAAGATAGTAGATATTTGAGAGTATTAATTGACCCTACAATTTCATCAATCATATTTTGCAGATCTGAATGAGATTCTACATGATTTCTCAAATTATTTAAAAACGTTAAAAAATCTTTAATAGAATTTTCAATATTTGGTATACCGACCAATTCTATAGAAAAGGTTATATTTGCTTTTAATCTTCCATAAACACCCATATATGCCTCAATTAGCCGATCAATCAATCCATCTAATGCTTCATATGTTTTACCGAAAGCTTGGTGCTGTGCATATGAATCCGTTTGCCAATGTGCTAATCTTAAGTTTTGTTGGAATTGAATTAATGGCGAAACTACGTTCATCTTCTTATTTATCGTTGATTTTTGATGTTTCAAGATAAGATATTATCTACACCTAATATGAAAAAGAAGAGCAAAATCCAGATTGAAGAAGTACAGCAAGTTGAAGAGTATCGGCCATCTGAAAGCAGAACTGTTATAACCAGTACTGTTTCACAATATTCTTATAAAGTATTAGCTTCAAGAGATGATTATGTTGCGCTTCAGGAAGAAGTTACCAAATATTTGAATGATGGTTGGCAATTAGCAGGGGGTCTTAATACATCTGTATTTGCTAATCAATATCAATCTTCAGTTCTTTATACTCAAGCAGTTTTTAAAAAATAATATGGGTAAACTAAACACAGTAAAAAACGGAAAGGGTTCTAAACCAAGACCAGTTGATCAAGATAAATTCAATCAAAACTTCGATGAAATTGATTGGGGTAAGAAAGAACCAGAGTCAAAGGAAACCCCCAATAATTAATACATGAAAATTATTCCTACTGTTCATGAACTGCGTAAACGGGGCTATCAAGTCTCTGTAAATCATCACCGGCACTTCTTTAAATATGATGTTTTTACCGGTAAGAAGTTGACTATTGAAGCATCATGGTATGCCCGAAATGATGATTATCCCGATTACTTCCTTTCACCATATGGCGGTCGTACTGTAATTGCCATTACAGATGAAAGGGGTGCTATTTTTGAAGGCATTACTTATTGCTCCCAGGTTGATAAGTATGTAAAGAAGGAAGGTGTAAAACGTGCTGTTGCAAAGGCTTATGCAAAACTTTGCAAATATAAAAATATTGAACCATAATACAAAATAAAATATATAGATTTGCCATGACGCCCGAATAAATAAGGGTATCATGGCAATTTTTTTAGATAATAAACCTATAAAAGACTTTGGAGACACCAAAGAGGTTATAAATGTATTAAATTGCTCTTCACTTCATGAAGTTAAAAATAATCTTTTTTTAATCAAGACAAACGGTGAGACCTTTTTAAAGGAAAAGGTTAATACATGGAAAAACAATCCAGTTTTTGAATTTAATGTTTTAATAGATTCTAAATTACACAAAAACATTAAGTTTGTGGTATCTGAAAAAAATGAAACTAAGTTAAACCATCAACAATTAGGTATTGATAGGAAACCCAAAACAGAGGAAAAACCGCAAATTCTTAAAGAAAAGACACAACTTCTTGCAAAGGTATCCGAACCCGAGCAAAAACAAGAATCACCGGTCAATCCGGAACTCCTTAAAAAGATGATTTTTGAAACATTTACATCTTTAGTAAATGAAGACTTAAGACACCCCGAATTAGAGAAATTTTTTGACGTATATACTGAAGGCTTTAAGCAACAGTTTATGCAAATTTCAGAGAAAATCTCTAAAAGAGAGATTTACAGGGCTATGGAATCTGGTGGTGGTACTAATGCTAAACAATTTGCTAAAGGAGGTGTAATGGAAGGTGATTTGACCATTACAGGCAATCTATCTGTCACTGGTAATACCTATATTAATTTACAACCACCTGATGAAGTAGCTAAAAAAATTGTAATGAATGTGGGTGACGGGCTTAATACCGTTTATGTATTAACACATAATTTAAATACAAAAGATATTTTAGTTTCTGTGATGGATAGATCTACCAATAAGGTTGTGTATCCTTTAATTGAATATACATCATTAAATGATATTACTATATCATTTGAAAATATCATTCCTAATGAAGCATATCGCGCAATTATTATTGGTTAAATAATTTGCAAATTCGGCGTAAATACTTAAATCATGCCGTATATAGAATTTGTTAATAATGTTCTAGTTCAAGATAGTATATCAGCAATATCAGGTGTGTTCGCTGATACGTTGAATGCTAAAACTGGCATATTTTCACCTGATGTTAATCTTTTAAAGTCAACGTCTGGAACTTGGGATTCTGTTTATACAACGGTATCTACTAATAGTGCTGATTGGGAATCTACTTATACCACTTTTAAAAACACTAGTGGGACCTTTTTAACATCAGAAACAGATTCGCAAACTTTATCATACAATGAGTCATCAAAAGAACTCAGTATTTCAAATGGCAATACTGTATCATTAAGTTCTATTGATAATAACTTAAAATCTTTATCAGGTAATTGGGAATCTACTTATACAACCGTATCTGGCAACAGTGCTAGTTGGTCTTATGACGGATCTGATTTAAAAACCTTATCTAGTAATTGGCAAAATACGTATACAACCGTATCTGCTAATAGCAGTAATTGGTCTTATGACGGTTCTGATATTAAATCATTATCTGGCAATTGGGAATCTACTTATACCACTTTTAAAAACACTAGTGGGACCTTTTTAACATCAGAAACAGATTCGCAAACTTTATCATACAATGAGTCATCAAAAGAACTCAGTATTTCAAATGGCAATACTGTATCATTAAGTTCTATTAATAATGATTTGAGTGCGCGAATGGCATTATATGTTCCATTATCTGGCGGAGCAATGACAGGTAAGTTGAGCATTACTGCAGCTACCATATCTTTTGCTCCATTAAATATCGGTTCTAGTCCAGTTCAACCAAGTAATCCTTTATCTGGAGATGTATGGATGCGCAACAATCTCATTCAATATCGTGGTTCAAGCACTACTGTAAATTCTGTTGCGGCAACAGCAGAACCAAATGTATTTACAGTGCGCCAAGTAATACAAGCAACAGACAATTCAAATGCAGCGTTGCGGGTTACCCAACTAGGAACAGGAGATGCAATTCGTGTAGAAGACGAAACAAATCCCGATGCTACTCCATTCATTATAGACAATCTGGGAAATGTAATGTTGGGGTTAAGCTCTGTGTTGGCTGGTGGGCCTAAAATAACAGTAAATGGGGGTATATCATCCAATAATGTTATACATGCCAGTGGTGGGAACAGTAATATATGGAATAATACATATGCTATTGTTAGTGCAAATAGTGCTCTTAATTGGTCTTATCAGGGTAGTGACATAAAATCATTAACTAGTAATTGGGAGTCAACCTATAATAACGTAAGTACATTTAGTGCAAATTGGAATTCAACATATTCTGCATTTAGCACAAATAGTGGTTCCTATATTAATGAATCATATGTTAATGCCAATTTTTTACCTCTTAGCGGGGGTTCATTGACTGGTAAATTAATTGCCTCAGCTAGTAATTTAGAGTCAAAATTAAATATAGGTAGTAGAACTACAAATCCGGCACCGACCACATTATCTTCAGGTGATGTTTGGATATCTAATCAGGGGGTACTCTCATATAGGGACGGATCTACATCACGTTCTGTTGCAGTTACTAATATTTCAAATATATTCAACCAACCCCAAACTATTGGATCTACTTCAATAACGCCGGTATTAAATGTATCAAATAGCGGTACAGGTCAAGCAGCTACTTTCACCGCAAATAGTTTATCTGCAGCTGTTAGAATAACACAAACAGGTGGTGGAAATTCAATACTAATAGAAGATGACACTAATCCCGATGCAACTCCTTTTATTATTGATAATTTAGGAAGTGTGGGCGTAGGATTAAGTTCTATGGTGGGCATTTCTTCTAAATTAGCTGTGGTGGGTTCCATATCGAGCACATCCGTAATTTTTGCTAGTGGGGGTAATAGTGATATCTGGAATTCTACTTATACAAATGTTAATAACAATTCTGCGGCTTGGAATGCAAATCCCCAAATTTTTGAAGCAACTGTTCGTAATGTTGATACTGTTCCGATGGTTAGAGGAAATGTAGTTTATTCATTTGGTGCTACGGGTGATACCATGTCTGTTAAATTAGCATCAAATACATCTGATACTACTTCTTCAAAAACATTAGGATTTGTGAATGATAATATAGCAGTGGGTGGTACTGGGACTGTGACTGTCATGGGTAGAATGGAGAATTTAAATTTAGGATCACCTTTTGTTGATGGCGATCCTCTATGGTTAGGTTCGACACCAGGTACCTATACAAGAGTAAAACCAGTAGCACCCAATCACGGTGTCTATTTAGGGGTAGCAGAGAGAGCTAATTCAGGAAATGGAATTGCTTATGTAAAGGTACAAAATGGATATGAACTTGAAGAAATACATGATGTATTAGTTGTCACTCCTTTATCCGGTCAAATACTGCGCAGAAATAGCGCAAATACGCTTTGGATCAATACAGACGACGCATCTAAGTGGGATAACACTTATACAACAGTAAATAGCAATTCTTCTACTAATTGGAATAACGAAACAATTAAATCATATACACATTCCAATTTCTTGCCAATAAGCGGAGGAACGATTACACAGAACTTAACAGTCACTGGTTCTATTTCGAGTAATAATAATTTATATGCAAATAATGTTTCTTTAAATGCATTAACTTTAACTAGTGATATTTCTACCAATGTAACTTCGGTAACAGCAACAGATACCTATTTGAAAGTTATATTAAATAATCAACCTAAATACATTAGACTATTCGACATAGAATAAATTATATGGCTAATGAAATTAACAATAACAATTTAATAGTAAAAAGTATTTCAATATCAGGAACTGAATATAATTCTACTCAATGGAATAGTGCCTTTACAACGTTATGTACGCAAAGTGCTGGTTGGGGTAGTACTGGATCTAATATATCTCCGGTAATAAGTACATTCACATTAGATCTATATCCTACTGGTCAGGCAATATGGATAAAGCCTGCTGGAGCTAAACGTGTCAAGGTAACAGCTGTTGGTGGAGGTGGTGGTGGTGGTAGTGGTGAAAAGGACCAATCTGTGGGTAATACTGCTAGGGGCGGTGGTGGCGGTGGTGGAGGCGGTCATTCATCAGAAATTTTTAATGCAGATGATTTACCTGATACAGTACTTGTTTCGATCGGAAGTGGTGGGAGTGGCGGTAGTAATATAGTAACAGGAGGTAGTCCGGGGGTGGCTGGTAGTAATAGTAAATTCGGGAGTGTATTGTTGGCACAGGGTGGCGGGGGTGGCCCAGCCAATGTTGGTATAGACTTTACACAAACAATTCTCGGAGGATTTGGGGGTGCGGGTGATATAAATGGAAGTAGTGGTGGGTCAGCTGATTATAACGAACTCACGGGATACGATGCTAATGATTCATATAAAAGCGCAGCTGGTGGTGGTTTTGGTGGTACTAGGAATGCAAGTAGCACTATTGTACCCAGGCGCGCCGGTGTTAATTTGAGAATCTTTGCAGCAACCGATGCTGCAACTGCTGATGTTAGTGGAAAAAGTGTGACAGATATTTATAATTTAAATGATTTGTCATATTATGGCGGATGTGGGGGTGGTGGTGGGACTGCGGGTAACTCGACATCAACAAATGGTTTACCAGGAAAACCGGGGGGTTTGTACGGTGGCGGGGGTG